>ERZ724505.2043-NODE-2043-length-10370-cov-13.683471_pt1 | contig 10370 bp, 10 predicted proteins | sample MGYA00376038_ERZ724505 | MGnify/ENA primary metagenome ERZ724505 (study PRJEB28724, sample SAMN07190884) | wastewater metagenome | isolation source: effluent of sewage treatment plant in Hong Hong | place: Hong Kong | collected 2016-03-17 ...
CTCCTTTCCGTATTCAAGCTTTTAACCTCTTCTACCGTAGCAGATTTCCAAAAAAGCGCAAAATCCTCTCATGAGCTTCTTTTCCTTATTATAAGCCCTTCCTCAAAAAATGCAAATTTTTTTGGCTTAAACAAAAGACGGTACACGACGAAGCAAGGTAGAAGGAATTCCTCTCACTTTCGATGATCAAAAAACACCACTCCGCCGGAAGGGGCGAAGTGGTGTCGGACAATTCCATTCTCCTTTTTCAACGTCAGGTTTCCTCTAACGTGCGTATTCGATCGCACGGGTCTCGCGATACACATTGACCCGGATCTCACCCGGATACTGCAATTCTTCCTCGATACGCTTGGCGATTTCCTTCGCCAGATTCATAGCACCGAGATCATCCGTCTTCTCCGGATTCACGAAGATGCGGACCTCACGACCAGCCTGAATGGCGAAGGACTTTTCGACCTGAGGGAAAGAATTGACGAGCGCCTCGAGTTCCTGCAGACGCTTAATATACTTCTCAGCCGTTTCCTTTCGCGCACCCGGTCGGGAGGCAGAAATGGCATCCGCAGCCGTGACGATGAATGCCTCCAACCGCTCATGCGGATACTCATCATGATGGCACTTCATGGAATCGATGACATCCTGCCCGATATTGAACTTCTCCAAGATACGCATACCGATCTTGACATGTGTCCCTTCGATCTCATGATCAACCGCCTTGCCGATATCATGCAGGAGACCAGCCTTCTTGGCGACGGCCACATTGGCACCGAGTTCGGCGGCGATAGCTCCGGAGAGATACGATACTTCCAGGGAATGGAGCAGGATGTTCTGCTTATAGCTATAGCGATACCGCAGGCGACCAAGGATATAGAGTAATTTCGGATGGAGCCCGGCGACACCAGCGTCATAAGCCGCAGCTTCACCGGCTTCACGGATTTTCTGGTCAATCTCCTTCTTCGCTTCGGCCACCGCCTCCTCGATGCGGGCCGGATGGATACGTCCGTCCTCGATCAGTTTTTCAAGCGCGATACGGGCGATTTCACGACGTACCGGATCAAACGAAGAGATGATCACCGATTCCGGCGTATCATCGACAATGAATTCCACACCCGTCTCCTTTTCCAAAGCCCGGATATTGCGTCCTTCTTTCCCGATAATCTTCCCCTTCACCTCATCCGAAGGGATCGGCACGGTCGAAGTCGTGAATTCAGCCACATGTGAACGGGCGTATTTCTGAATGACCGTCCCCATGATCGAAAGCGCCCTTCGCTCAAGCTCATCCGCATTCTCATTCTCAAGCTTGGAAATCCGACGCACCAAAACATCCTGGCTCTCCTTCTCGGCCTTCTTGTATATCTGTTCTGCGGCTTCTTCCCGGGTCAGGGAAGCGATTTCCTGTAACCGGGCCAATTCCTCCTCTTTCAGTTTCTCGGTTTCTTCCCGAAGCGCCTTGATCCCTTCGGCTTTCCTCACCAAGGATTCCTCATGCTTCTCGAGTTCCCGGTTCTTCCGGTCAAGCTGCTCCTCGCGCTTCTCGACACGCGCCTCCTGATTCAGGATTTTCTGTTCTCGCTCTTTTTCGTTCTTCTTCGCTTCCTCGAGAATTTCGACCGACTTCTTCTTCGCCTCCAAGACGGATTCCTCGGCCTTTTTCTTCGCTTCACTCAATATCTTTTCCGCCTGACCTTCAGCCGTCTTCAGCTGTTTTTTGGCGATATTCTGGCGGACGAAGTACCCGGCGACCGCCCCTCCGCCGAGAAGCATGACGCCAAAAACAAGACTGGTTATTTCAAACATACGAAAGCACCGTATGAGACCGGCAGCTCGGTATCACTGTGATACCGGCAAGTATGCGCAATGGAAAGAAAGAGAATAAGATCCGAAAAAAAATGTTGTCTTTTGGTTGTAGAGAAACCGTTTCATTCCCATATTTTCTTCCAAAAAGCATCTGATTCTGCCAGAGTACGGTTAGAATCAATACATGAATTAGATGCATGCTCAGTATACGGTGGCAGACCCCTTTTGTCAAAGGACGATCCATGGTACCATTGCGAGTGAAAATCCTAAAAGAAAAGCAAAAATGCCTTATCGACCTATCGTACTCATCGTGCTTGACGGCTGGGGAATCAGCAACAATGTCGCCGGGAATCCCATCCGGGAAGCCATTCTTCCGACTTTCGACAAATTCAACCGTTTCTACCCGATGACGACCCTACAGGCATCGGGTATTTCCGTCGGTCTCCCCTGGAGCACGTCCGGTAACAGCGAAGTCGGACACATGACTATCGGCGCCGGCCGCGTCATCTATCAAAATCTTCCGCGCATCGCCCTCTCCATCCAGGACGGATCCTTCTACAAGAACGAGGCTATCGTCGCCGCCACCAAACACGTCAAGGAAAAAGGGAGTCGATTGCATGTCATGGGCCTCATCAGCTCCGGATCGGTTCACTCGCACCGAGAGCACCTCTCCGCCATTCTTCGCCTCGCGAAACAGGAAGGTCTTGAGGAAGTCTCCATCCACGCCTTTACGGACGGACGGGATTCTCCTCCGACTTCCGGTGCCCAACACATCAAAGAACTCGATCGCGTAACCAGACTGATCGGCATCGGAAATATCGCCAGCATCTCCGGTCGGAATTTCAGCATGGATCGCAACAACAACTGGGATCGCATCGAAAAATCCTATCGGATGCTCACTGAGGGAAAAGGCGAGACCACGGAAGATCCGGTTATCGCCATCGAACGTTCCTATGCCAAAGGCATCACCGACGAATTCATCGAACCGACCATCGTCAGCTCGGAAAAGAACCCCTTTATCCCCATCAAGGACGATGATGCTATCGTCTTCTTCAATTTCCGCGAAGATCGGGCCCGGGAACTTACCAAAGCCTTTGTCATCCCCGAGTTCGACGGATTCGAACGGGAATATCTTGAGACGTTCTTCGTGACCATGACCGAATACGAGCGGAATCTCCCGGTCCACATCGCCTTTCCTCCGGAAGAGGTATCCAACAGTCTCGGCGAAACCATCAGTCTCGCGAATAAGAATCAGCTCCGCATCGCTGAAACCGAAAAATACGCGCATGTCACCTACTTCTTCAACGGCGGGAAAGAAAAAGCCTTTCCGGGAGAAGACCGCATGCTGATCCCCTCTCCGACCGTGGCCCACTTCGATGAAGTCCCCGAGATGAGCGCACCACAGGTCACCGAAAAACTCATAGAGATACTCGAGAAGGACGAATACGACTTCATCCTCGTCAACTACGCGAATGCCGATATGGTCGGCCATACCGGAAATGAAGAAGCGACCATCATCGCGTGCCAGGCCACCGACAAGAGTCTTTCTATCCTCATTCCCGTCATCCTCAAGCACAACGGAGCCGTCCTGATCACTGCGGATCACGGAAACGCGGAGGAGCTCAAAAATCTCGAAACCGGAGAAATCGACACCGAACACTCCGTCAACCCCGTCCCTCTCTGGTTCATCACTCCGGACAATCATCGGGAAAAATCAACCGATGAAATGGTACGCGAGCAGAACGAAATCCGAGGTCTCCTCTCCGATGTCGCCCCGACCATTCTCGACCTCATGGGAATCAAGAAACCCACCGAAATGAACGGGACCAGCCTGCTCAAACTCTTTCAGTAGACATCCCGAATCTGACACGAATCAAAAAGGGAATCCTTCCGGATTCCCTTTTTGATTCAAATCGACTCTCTCCGATAAGGCGTTACGCGATCATCCGATCGACGATACCATAGGCCACCGCCTCTTCGGCAGACATGAAGTAATCACGATCCGTATCGCGCTCGATCTTCACAAGCTTCTGGCCCGTATGTTTGGCCAGAATCTTGTTCAACCGATCCCGTGTCTTCAGGATGTGCCGGGCGTGGATATCGATTTCCGTCGCCTGGCCCTGAGCACCGCCGAGTACCTGATGGATCATCACCTCACTGTTCGGAAGTACCATGCGCTTGCCCTTCTTCCCCGAAGCGAGCAGCAGTGCTGCGGCCGACGCGGCCATACCGACACAGATCGTCTGCATATCCGCTTTCACGTACTGCATCGTATCGTAGATGGCAAGAGCCGAAGTGACCGACCCACCCGGACTGTTGATGTACATCTTGATATCTTCTTTCGGATTCTGCGAATCGAGAAAGAGAAGCTGGGCGATCACCGCATTGGCGACGCCGTCATCGATCGGTGAACCGATGAACACGATACGGTCCAGAAGCAGGCGCGAGTAGATATCGTACGCCCGTTCCCCGAAGCTCGTCTTCTCGACCACCATGGGTATGAGATAGTTGTTCTGCATAAGGATATACGTTAAGGATACGGCCCGGCATCCCCTTCATTTCCATCACCCTAGAGTTTTTCGAGCATCTCGAATACCTTCTCATTCCGGAGCCGACCACGGGTGGCGGTATACAACCGCTCGAGATCGATATTCTTTTCGGCATCCTGAACACGCTTATACTGCTGCAACACCACGTTCATTTCCCGTTCGATCTCCTTTGAGTCGATTTCAATATGATCATCTGACGCCAATTTCTCGAGAATCAACCCGGCAGAAAGTCTCTTTTTCGCCGGTTCCGTCCAGTCCTGCTTCAGAGCATCCAGAGATTTTCCGGTACGCTCGAGGTACTGCTCAAAAGGCATACCCATATTCTCGACCTGCATCTGAAACTCGGAAGCCATGCGATTCCGCTCCTCTTCGATCAGGATTTCCGGAAAATCGACGGAAGAGTCCGCCACAAGAGCATCCAAAACGGCCGTCCGACCCTCTTCCTTGAAATGCTGGCGCTTCTCTTCGAGCATCCCCTCCGAAATCTTCTTCCGCAGATCATCCAACGATTCGAAGGACCCTAATCCGCGCGCGAAATCATCGTCAAGAACCGGAACCTGTCTCTCCTGAACCAGACGGAGCTTCACCTGGAATTCCGCCGGATTCCCGGCAAGATGCTTCGCATGGTATTCCGCCGGAAACGAAAGAGTGAAGGTTTTCTCCTCACCCGCCTGCATTCCGACAACCGCTTCCTCGAAACCAGGTATGAATGCGCCCTTACCTAAAACCAACGGGTGCTTCTCGCTCTTTCCCCCCTCGATGACCACGCCATTCATCCGAACCTCGAAATCGACTTCCACGCTGTCCTCAAGTGCCGCCGGACGGTTCACGGTGATGAACTTTGCCCGCATCGAAGCGAGTCTCTGCAGTTCGTCCTCGACTTCTTTCGGCTCGACGAGCAACGCAGACTCCTTCTTCCTATGTTCCTTGTTCGCCGATTGCACCGATTTCCGCCAGGCATCGGAGATCTTCACTTCCGGAAGCACCGCGGTCGTAACCGTGAACATCAACGCTTCGCCCTCCCGTATGCTCTCAAGTTTTACCTCCGGCTTGCCGATCGCATCGATATGTTCCTGTTCGAGCGCGCGACTATACGCGTGAGAAACCGCGTGCTCAGCCGCCTCATGCAAAACGACTTCCTTCCCATACCGCTTTTCGATGATGGTTCGAGGGACTTTCCCCGGACGGAACCCCGGCATTTTCACTTCCTTCGCGACGTGTTCAGCGGCATGATCGCATTCCTTCCTCCATTCATCCCACCCGAGCGTCACGTGCATCTCCACCTGCGAAGCAGGCAGTTTCTTTACAACGATATCCATATCATCTTTTCAGTCTATAGGTTGATAAATCCCAAACCCGATTTCCAGAAAAAGCTTCCGAGCATACCGGAATACGCACTCCCCGAAAAACCGATAGAATCATTTCCCGAATTTCTCCTGATACATCTTGAGACCCTTCGCGACCGTTGCGACAGCCGCCGCCTTCCCTTCGATACCCTGAACGATGACTTCCTTCCCATCGTCGATCGTCTTATATGTCTCGAAGAAATGCTGGATCTCCTTCAGGGTATGCTTGTTGATATCCTTGAGATCCTCGATCTCATCGAAACGAGGATCGCTCTTCGGAACGGCGATGATCTTGTCATCACCCTCACCGCAGTCCATGACGCGCATCACGGCGATCGGACGAGCTTCCACGAGTATCCCCGGAACGAGCGGTGAAGTGGTCAAAAGCACGATATCGAGCGGATCATTGTCTTCCCAAAGACTCTGCGGAACGAATCCATAATCGAACGGGTAATCCTGAGAGGTCTTCATCGCGCGATCGAGCTTGATGAGACCGGTTTCCTTGTCGATCTCGTATTTGTTCTTCGATCCCTTCTGGATCTCGATGATCACATTGACGCTATCCGGTGCATTCTTCCCGCAAGAAACCTCATGCCAAAGATTCATACTCATCGTATCATTTAGATTTTTTATCCCGAGAAAGATTATTCCTCTCCTCCTTCTACATCGACGGTATCCGTATCCGCCATCTCCTCCTCTGCGACCGGAGGTTTATCGTTCCCCACGACATCGATTCTCCATCCCGAAAGTTTGGCGGCAAGACGGACATTCTGTCCCCGTTTTCCGATCGCGAGAGAAAGCTGATCTTCCGGAACCTTCACCAGGGCACGATTCTCGTCCTCAAAAAGCTCAACAGAAACCACCTTGGCCGGAGACATCGCCGCCGTGATGAACTGGCGCGTATCATTGCTCCATTCGATGATATCGATCTTCTCTCCACCGAGTTCATCGATGACCGCCTGCACGCGCGTCCCCTTCTGTCCGACACAGGAACCGATCGGATCGACACCTTCCTCGGATGTCGTGACGGCGATTTTCGTACGCGAACCGGCTTCACGGGCGATGGCCTTGATCTCGACCGTTCCGGTGAATATCTCAGGCACTTCGAGAGAGAACAGATGACGAACCATTTCCGGATGCGTACGAGACAACAGAAGTCCCGGACCGCGGGTATCTTCTTCCACCCGGACCAGATACACTTTCAGGTGCTGACCGACGCGATAGCGTTCACCCTCCACCTGTTCCGATGGAAAAAGCACCCCGACGGATTTCCCGAGATCGATAAAGACATTCCGCCCTTCGACCCGCTGAACGATACCATTGACGATCTGCCCTTCCTTCTCCTTGTACTCCTCGAACATGGTTTCACGCTCCGCCTCACGGATACGCTGAATGACGACCTGCTTGGCAGTCTGAGCGGCCACGCGACCGAATTCCTCATGGGCTTCGAGCGGCAATTCGAGGGTATCGCCCACCTGAGCATCGCTCTTGATGAGCCGGGCTTCCTCGAGCGTCAAATCCCGTTCGGAATTGAAGCGTGGCAAGCGGTCCTCATCAGCCGCTTCCTCATGCCCATGCCGTTCAGGGGCAACTTCCCCCTCCTCGGCCTCCTCCTCGGAAACGAATTCGCGCGTCGTCTCGTCGACGACTTCCTTCACGAGAAAATAGGATGCCACCTTCATGACATCGTCGAACTTTGCCTTGATCACCTGACCCTTCTTTCCATAGTCCTTCTTGTAAGCGGCAGCCAATGCGGCTTCGACCACTTCGATCACCCGGTCCTTCGACAGACCCTTCTCATCGGCGATCTGCATCACCGCACTCCCGAATTCCCCCAAACGTCCGGAAAGGCTTTCGCCGGCTTCCGGTCCATCGATCACTTTGCGTGTTGCCATACGATTCTTCATTTAATTTGCTTACGAATGATTCCGACTTTGATTACGTAATTATATCCTACCGGAAGTATGGTTTTTCATGGCTTTATGAAGCCATTTCAAGAAAAAAGGCCCGCTTTCGCGAACCGTCACCCCCTCCTCACTTCACGGGTACAGTATAGCAAAAATATCCCCTTACGTCAACCATCCGTACCGGATACCGATTCGGAAAGAAATATCGTGCATACTATCAAAGCACAGTTCCTGTTCCCATTCCTTTTACTATTGGAGTTCCCATGGAAGAAAAAATCTTTCTAAATACCCGCACCGGAACACTCACTCTCCATGGAATCCGGGACGTCGGTATCCGCTCTACGGTATCGTTCGGACACGTCAATGATTTCCCCTCGTGCTACACAGCCGGTATCCCCGAAGGAACTCCGGAGGAAATCCATCTGGATATCTTTTGGGGAGCCATACGGGCGAAACCATAGTACGCCGCGTCACAACATTCCGGCCGCACGGAAACTCCTTTCCGGATGCGGCCTTTTCATTCCAGGACAGATACTCTCCGCTTCCCTGCCTGCCACTCGGGAATACTCGCCGCCAAACGCTCTACCTGGCTCGCTCTGCGAAGGAATCGGCGATGCGAAACCGGCACGATCGGAAAATGCGGAGAATCATCAAGATCCGCCGCGAGACCGAACAGGTTTTCCTCGCTCGTCATCCACTCATGGTCGTACGCCTCGAGCGAAAAGGGACGGGAGTAACTCAACAAAGTCTTATCTCCATCCCTCACCAAAAAGTACTCGTGAAAATATGAAAGCACGAGCTCTCGGACCGTCCGGTACACCGGATCCCGATACCGGAGCACCGCGTGATTGGTCTTGCTGAGCGCGCCCCAATAACCGTTCTTCCGGAAAAGCGCGACCACATGTTCCTGATCGGTCTTCTTCGTTTTGAGATCGAGCAGAAGCGGTTTCTCGCCATGCAGATACAAAGCAAGCGCCGCGAGCAACGCGCCTTCGATACAGTGAGCCTTGTTTTCCCGCAACACCCGCCGTGGCGAATGACAGGTGTCGCCGTCCTCCTCACCATTCATCGGAAGCGCGTCCAAAAAATCCTGAATCTTTCCCGGGGTCGAGAGTCTTCGCAAGACGGACATCTCCTGTTTTGTCAGATCGAACATACGAATGAACGATAAAATGGGTCAATACCTCCTTCGCCGGGCCACGAATCCCCTGACTCTTCTTCCTCTCAGAGAAGCCATTCTCCGTCTTTCTCAAAGAAAACCATCCGAGAGGGAACCCTTCGGACGGAATTTTCTTCATCTGAGAAAGGCATATCCTACAGACCGAGGATACCCTTCGGAAGACCGACTTCCGGAGCCTTACCTCAGACCGTCTTTACCGCCCCCCCTCCGACATCCATCTCTAATCCTCTCCGGTTTTTACGGATACACTGCCGTTCCCGACCGGCACTTGCGTTCCTTCGATTTTCACGTCCCTCATCGAAAACCGCAGAACAATGAAAAACAACCGATCAACAGGATTATCAACGCCATAACGGGACCGATAATCATTTCCTGTCTCACAAGCCCGACCGGTTGCCTTACCTCCGTCTTAACTTCACAACACTCCATCCAATACCCAGAAACGATTCCCTGCATACCGGACTACTCCATTCCCTGATCATCAAGCTGACTGAAATACATACTGACATCACTGATCCATTTCTTCACGCTTTCGCGACTATGTCCTTCGCAGGAAAAACCGCATTTCCAAAGAATCATCTTTTCCGGCGTATTCAGTTTCTGGGAATACACGAGCTTTTCTATGCGTTTCGCCACCGTATCCACCGCGTCCTTCCGACTATTGAAACACGTATGCCCACCGGTCCCCATCAACCGTCGGACGCCACGATACCCCCAATAATTGAAACAGTCCTGACTATCAAGCACCGGTACACGCTTTCCCCAGTTGCTCTCCTTCTTCGCGATCCCGATCAAGAATGCGGCCACCGTCCGGTCCTTCTCAAAGATATACGGCAACATCTCCTCGATCGGATACCCCCCCACCATCCCGGTAATCTTCGCCCGATATTCCTCTTCCGCAGTCTCGCTGAAATACTCAAGGAAAACGTCATTCCCTTCTTCCGTAGGATCCAATAGGTCCGATCCTTCACTTCCGGATGAAACCAGCCTCACTCCCGATGGCGTCTCGATCGAAGGAGATTGGGCCGACACCCCACGATCGAACAGGGAAAACGTGATCGCCGTCAAAAAAACACCGAAAGCGACACCGCTCGCAAGAGAAATGTACAGGGCCCGTTTCGGGGAGGTGAAAAACAGATAGCGCGATCCACGAATCTTCGCGAGCAAAACGACGAAAAATTCCGACACGTCTCCAAGATGCACCCGGACAGACGTCAGATCCACACTGAACCTCGGATGATGTCCAAACGATTCGCGATGAAACGGAGACTCCTTCTCCGTTTCCGGCCCATATACGGTCATCGGCCGATGAAAGGATTCTCGTTTCTGGCTTTTCTGCAGAACCGAAACATACTCTGCGGAACGTATCGGCGGAACGGACATCGGAGACGGACACCGCCGCACTCCGTCTAAGGATTTCTTTTGTGAAGATTGTGTATTCATTTCGTATCGGTTTTAAACTCTCCCGTTTCTACTTGTTCTCAGCTGGCGCCTGTTGATCCGCAGGAATCTCATTCACAGCATCCGCCTTCCTCAGAAATTCCTTCTCGACATCCGGCTCTCCGATGAAGCATTTCCCATCCGAAAACAGGAA
>ERZ724505.2044-NODE-2044-length-10370-cov-4.945225_pt1 | contig 10370 bp, 7 predicted proteins | sample MGYA00376038_ERZ724505 | MGnify/ENA primary metagenome ERZ724505 (study PRJEB28724, sample SAMN07190884) | wastewater metagenome | isolation source: effluent of sewage treatment plant in Hong Hong | place: Hong Kong | collected 2016-03-17 ...
AATGCGCTCCAGCGATGCCGCCAGCCGGATCATGTCATCCTGCGTGCCTTTGACCACCGGCACGGCGCGTTTGCGCATTTCTTCCTTGTCGTCGTCGAGGATCAGCGCGAAATCGTCCATCAGCCGCAGTTGCGCCGGCTGCGGCAGGCCGCCGGCGATGCGGCGCCACAGCGTCCACCATTCGACGCACACCTGCGCGTCGTTGCCGTATTGCACGCCGGGCTCGAACAGCTGCCACAGTTGTTCGCAGCGCCAGTCGTCGAGCGCGTGGCCGTAGCCGGGGCGCAGGCAGAAGCCGGCCAGGTTCAGCCACAGCCGTTCGTGTTCGGCCGAGCGGCGGCGGCCCTTGGCGCGGCTCAGCAAGGCGTCGAACAGATGGCGCAATACCACCAGCGACCAGCTGTCGCGCTCGCCGAGCAGTTTTTCCAGTTGTGCGCGCAGTTGTTTGACGTCGTTGACCGTCACGCCCTTGCTGCGATTGCCGAACACGCGCTCCAGCTTGTCGACGGCCTGATTGAAACGCGGCGGCAGCGCCTCGCCGCTGCCCGCGTCGCCCTGCGACCGCTTGCCGCGCAGCTGGAATTCCAGTTGCCAGCGCTGCGCGGCATCGGCGGCGTCAACGCAGAACATCTGCAGCGTGCCGATTTCGGTCAATGCGGTTGCCAATTGCACCGGGATTTCCTGCTTGCCGCCGCTCTTCGCTGCCGGCAGCACGGTGGCAATCGGCGGCAGGCGGGTGAAATCGCCGCTGGCGACATCGACCAGTTCGCCCGGCAGCGGCACGGCGTGGCCCGGCGCATCGGCCACCGACGACAGCAGGTGGAAACGCACCGGCTGCCCCAGCCGCAGCGCGAAGCTACGGTTGGCCAATGCGATCTCCTGCCCCGGCTCGCTGCCGCGCGGCAACAGGCACACCGCCTGCTGCGCACCGCCATCGGCCTGCTCCAGCAGCAGGAAATAACTACGCGCCGCGCCGCCACCGATACGCGGCGCATTGCCCTGCCGCGCCAGCGCATACGCCACCGCACCGCGGGCGACGGCGACATCCGGGTTGTGATTGTGCAGCAGCTTCAGCGGCTGGCCGTGCCAGTCGCCCAGCACGTCAGTCAGCCGCTGCTCCAGCGCCGCGGCACGGAATACGCCGCCGTTGAGCAACAAGGTATCGGGGATTGCCGGCTGACTGGCGTCGCTTTGCCCCAGTGCCGTGCGCGCCGCGCCGGCGTGTTGTTGCAGGAAGCTGGCGATATGGCGGGTGACGGCGGCATCGGCAGCAAACGGCAGGCCGAATTCGACCAGCCCGCCACGCGACTGTTTGGCCAGATCGGTGGGCGCCACGCGCGGGAAAAAGCCATCGACCACCAACTGCATCACCTCGTCGCGCCGCAGCTCGGCGGAGCGGCTGCCGCCGATCAGCCGGCTGCCGCCGCCAAGCAAGGTCACCAGCACCTGCTCCGGCGCATCGGCGGCCAGCAGTTGTTCCTTGGCGGCACGGCAACGTTCAATCAGCTGCGCCATGCGCCCGGCCGACAGCTTGCTGGTTTCACCCAGGCGCGGCTCGATCAGGTGCGCCAGCGCCAGGTCCATATTGTCGCCGCCGAGCATCAGGTGATTGCCGACGCCGATTCGGCTCAACTGTGGCTGGCCGTCGCGCAGCTCGACGCGGATCAGGCTCAGGTCGGTGGTGCCGCCGCCGACGTCGCAGATCAGCACCAGCCGGCTCTGGCCCAGCTCTTCGCTCAAGGTGTGTTTGTGGCGGAACAGCCAGTCGTAGAACGCCGCCTGCGGCTCTTCCAGCAGCCGCAGCTCCGGCAGGCCGGCGTCGCGCGCGGCTTGCAGCGTCAGCTCGCGTGCGCCTTCGTCGAACGAGGCCGGCACGGTGAGGACGATTTCCTGCTGTTCCAGCGGCGCCTGCGGAAAGCGCTGGTTCCACGCCGCACGCACGTGCGCCAGATAGCTGGCGCTGGCATCCAGCGGCGAAATTTTCGCCACGTCGTCGGCACCGCCCCACGGCAGGATCGGCGCGCTACGATCAACCGCCGCATGCGACAACCAACTCTTGGCGCTGGCCACCAGCCGCCCCGGCACCTGTCCGCCCAGATGGCGCGCCCAGCGGCCGATTACCACCGGCTCGGCGGCGCTGCTATTGCTATCCGGCCACGGCAGCAGCAGATCGTCCGCCGCCAGCTCGCCGGCTGTGGCGTGAAAGCGCAACGACGGCAGCAGCGGCTGTGCCGCCACTTCGCCGGGGCCGACCAGCTGTTCGATTGCAAACAGCTGGATGTCGTCGCTGCCGATGGGCGCATAGGCAACCACGGTATTGGTGGTGCCAAGGTCGATGCCGATCTGGTATTGGGCGGAAGTTTTCATGGGTTATCTGATTGTTGGAGCAAGGGGGAACTATACCTGAGAGCCATGTGGCGGTTGATCTTGCTGCGATGGCTGCAATGGCTACGATCCCCCTCCCCCTTGATGGGGGAGGGTTGGGGAGAGGGTGACGGATTTTCCCCTCTCCCAAACCCTCTCCCGCAAGGGGAGAGGGGATATCTGTGGCAAGGCAATCGCCGTGCTGATATAGCCAACACAAAGCCCCGCCTGCTCGCGCAGCGGGGCAATTGGCGACAGACCATTGCAGGTCGGACTTCAGTCCGACGCGGTGCCGAATGCAAGCGACAGCGTCGGATTGAAATCCGACCTACAACTCCTGCTGTGCTTTACGCTGCGCTACGCACATCGAATTCGATTTTCCAGCGCTCGTCGCCGTCGCGCGGCAGCGCTTCGAGTTCCAGCGTGCCGGCTTCGGTGATGCGGGCGTGCAGCCGTACCTGCACCACTTCGCCCGGCAGGCGGCCGGTTGCCGGCAGCAGCAGTTCGATGGCGTTGAGCTCCTGCAGCTCTTCGTCGGTCCAGAAATCGAGGAAAGTACCGATCTGGTCCTGCCGCCGTACCGACGAGCCGAAGAAGCGGAACTGCACCGGCTCGCCGACGCGCAGACCGAATTCCTGCTCGGCCAATGCCGCTTCGGTGCCCTCTTCCATGCCGAACGGCGCCACGCACAGCGCCTCGATTGGCGGCTCCAGACCCGGAATGGCCGGCAATGCCGATTCGACCGCGACGTAGAACGCCCGCGCCGTGCCGCCACGGATGCGCACGCCGCGGCCACGGCGCACATAGCCGTAATACGCCGCGCCGCGCGCCACCGCCAGATCGAGATCGACTCCGGTCAACACCCGTGCCGGCTCGCTGCCTTCGGCTTCCAGCCAGCTGTTCAGCGTGCCGACGATGCGCTGCGCCAGGATATCGGCCTTGAACACGCCGCCGTTGAACAGCACTGCGGTCGGGTGCAGGAAAGTAGCATCGTCATTCAGTTGGCCGGCAAAACCTTCCAGCTCGGCCAGCGCACCAACCTGACGACCGAGGAATGCCGCCAGATGGCGGGTGATCGCTGCATCCTGCGCATATGGCAGGCCGAACTGGGTCAGGCCGGCGCGTTGGCGCGTCACCGGACGGTCGCTGGCTGCAACCTGCGGGAAGAAGCCTTCGAGGATCACACTCGCCACTTCGTCGCGCGTCAGCTCGGTGCGGATCGAACCACCGATCAGCTTCGAGCCGCGGCTCGGCACTACGATTGGCGCCGCTGCGGCATCCGGATCGCTCAACAGCGTCTCCTTGGCGCTACGGCAGGCGTAGGTCAGCGCGCGCATCTGCCAAGCGTCGAGCTTGGTGTCGTTGGCAGCCAGCTTGCGCGCCACTACGTGCGCCAGCGTCAGGTCCATATTGTCGCCGCCGAGCAGGATGTGCTCACCGACCGCGACGCGGTGCAATTCCAGATTGCCGTCACGCTCGACCACTGCGATCAGCGAAAAGTCGCTGGTGCCGCCGCCGACATCGACCACCAGGATGATGTCGCCCGGCCGCACCTGCTTGCGCCAGCGGCCGTCGCTGTTCTGAATCCAGTTGTACAGCGCCGCCTGCGGCTCTTCCAGCAGCGTCAGCGATTGATAGCCGGCGCTGCGGGCGGCTTCGGCGGTCAGTTCGCGCGCGGCCGGGTCGAACGATGCCGGAATGGTGACGGTGATGTCCTGCTCGCTGAACGGGGCATCCGGGTAATTTTGATCCCACGCGGCGCGCAGGTGTTCCAGATAGCGGATCGATGCGGTCAGCGGCGACACGCGGCCGATTTCCTCCGGCGCATCGTTGGGCAGAATCGCCGCGCGGCGATCGACACCGGGGTGGCACAGCCAGCTCTTGGCGCTGGATACCAGCCGGATCGGCGTGGTGGCGCCACGGCTGCGCGCCATTTCGCCGACGACGAAGTCCTGGCCACCGATCCACGGCAGATCCAGATCGCCCTCGGCCAGCTCGTCGCTGTGCGGCAGATAGAGGAACGACGGCAGCAGGCCGGATTCTTCCACTGTGCCCGGCGCGGTCAGCTGCGCAATCGCCACCACGCCGTGAACGGTGTTTTCACCGTCGCTGCCGCCAATATCGACATACGACAAGGCGCAATGGGTAGTGCCGAGATCGACACCGATGGCATAACGCGGATCGCTCATATCTCCACCTCCGCCGGCGCCAGCACGCTGGCGTTGTGGCCTTCGGCCAGTTTCGGCAGGCGGGTGGCGGTCACGTGCCAGCCACGATGGCTGAGCGTGCCGCGGAACGGTGGCTGGCCGACCACATTGCCGGTCAGGCGCACCGACGCCGCGTCAAAGCCGGCCTCCAGCACGACGCGGCTGCCTTCGGCCTCGTTGCGCACCGGCTCGATGCTGAAATGCTCGCGCAGCACCTTGGCGCAGCCTTCGTGCACCAACCGCGACGCGGCGCCGATATCGGCATCGCTGTAGCCGCTGAGGTTTTCCTGGGTGAAATCGATCAGCCGCGCGTCGCGCTGCAGCAGGGACAACAACTGCAACGCTGCATCCGGCGTCGGCTCGCGGAACACCGGCGCCGGCTGCGCTACCGGCTTCGGCTCGGGTTGCGCTTGTGGCTGCGGCGCGACTGGAGCGGCATTCAGGCCCTGGATACGGGCGGCGAATTCGCCATTGGCGATGATGCTGAAAAAAGTGGCAATAGCCAGCGGAATCCGGCGCAGCAGGCCGGGAATCTGGTTCGGATTGCTCATGCAATACTCCTGGATACGGACTTGCCCGGAGCGGACGATGCACGGATCGCCGTTGCGCCTGCCGGGCGATCATCATGGCGCAGGGCAGCCGCAGGCGCGGCCGCCGCTCGGATCGGATATGCGTGTTGCAACGCAGCAGCGAAGTTTACCCGATTCGCCTGTCATGGGCGGTGAATATTTGGCGCCCGCCCGCGCCGTCATTCCGCCTGCAGTGCGCGGCGCAGCTCATCGGGAATATCGAACAGCACCAGCGTGTCGTTGTCCTTGTTGTAGATCACAGCGCCGGAGCGCAGGCTGGCGCGGTCGAATTCCAGTTTCCATTGTGCGGCGCTGGCCTTGAAACGCATCAGCGGCTTGATTGCGCGGCGGTCGGGAACAAATCCGCCGCTGAGTTCGAGCGCTTCGTCCTGCAGCGCCGCCTGCAGCGTCTGCGGCGCGTCCGGCCACACTTGTGCGGCGACACTGGCCAGATCGACGGCGCTGCTTTCATCGCCCAGCGTATCGAGATAGCTGTGGGCACGTTCGAACAGCTGGTCGCGCTGCTCCGGCTGCATCTGCTGCGTCTGGGCGAATTGCTCCAGCCCCTGCACCAGCTTGCGCGTTTCCTTCAGCGGCGTGACCACGTCGTTGCAGCCGAGAAACAGCTTGAAATACGCCGCGACATCGCCGCGGCCACGCAGAAAACTGATGTACTTTTCGCCGCCGGCCTGCCAGCACTGCAGATCGATGCGCCCGGCAACGCGCAGGTTGTTCATGTCGAGGTGAATGCAGTCATCGACCTGCATCCGTTCGTTGACCGCAGTGCCGATCACCTCGCCGATTACTGCGGCGAACAGGAAATTCATGGTTGCATTGCTGACCCGGGCAAACAGCACGTAACCGCCGCTGGACAACGGCTCCTGCTCTGCGCGCTGTTGCAGCTCGGCCATCATCTGCTGGCTCAGCGCAACGAAATCCAGACTCTGCTCGATCAGGTGCCGGCGCAGCAGGCGTGGCAGCGGGAACTGCGCCTCGTCATCCTCGAACTGGCCGAATCCCTTGCCGATGCGCTGGTTGTACAGCTGGCACAACTGGTCGATCAGCCGCTGCGCCGCGCCATTGGCGGGAATTTCGGCATCGTGCAGACTGACCCGCGCCGGGCCGTTCGGCTCTTTGTGCAGGCGATGGATGATCAGGTTGTGAATGGTATTGGCAAGCACGGTCATGACTGTCGGCCGAACGAACAAGGGGCCGACATTGTTTCATCTGTGCCGCGAATAGACAACGCGCCGGACGAATGCCGGCGTGTCAGGCTGCTGCGGCCGGATCAGGCCTGCACGCCGAGAATCACCGACGACGCCTTGATTACCGCGCTGGCCGCCACTCCCGGCCGAAGTCCGAGCGCCGCGACCGAATCGCGGGTAACGATTGCCACCACTTCGGTGCCGCCGCCCAGATCGAGCGCCACCTCGGCGTTGACTGCGCCATCGCGCACCTGTGTCACCGTGCCGGCCAGGCAATTGCGTGCCGACAGCCGCAGCCCGGCGCCTTCGGTCATCAGCAATACCGACGAAGCCTTGACCAGCGCCACCACCTCTTTGCCTGCCGCCAGACCAAGCGCCTGGACGCTGCTATTGGTAACGATAGCGGCCAGCTGGCTGCCACCGGGCAGATTGACGATCACCTCGGCATTGACGGCGCCAGTCTGGATGCTGGCGACCGAGCCACGGAACTGGTTGCGGGCACTGATATTCATGCTTGCGACTCCTGTTTTAAGGCGCTGCTGGCAGAGCCTGGATATAAACGAAACGAAATATGAACTTACCGACGGCGCGTGCGATAACTCAACCATAGCGCCGGAATAGCGCTAAAGAACTATTTCCCGATCGGTTGGCGGCGCGCTAAACTATATATTGTTGTATATAGCGCAGAACGAGAATGACTGCACCCGCCCCCGGCGCCGGCGCCACCCGACTGCTTGGCAAAATAGCACTGGAAACACCGCTTGGCGTACTGCTCGGCGACATGCGCATCCGTCTGCTGGAGGCCATCGAAACACATGGTTCGATCTCGCAGGCGGCCAGGGCTGTACCTTTGTCGTACAAGGCCGCATGGGATGCAGTCGATGCGATCAACAATATGGCCGATGCGCCGCTGGTGGAACGCTCGGTTGGCGGGCGCCAGGGCGGCGGCACCAGATTGACCGATTATGGCCGCAACATGATTGCGCTATATAGGGCAATGGAAAAAGAATACCAGGAAGCGCTGGACCGCGTTACGCAGCGGCTGGAGCAGCGCGGCGCCAACGATATGGCACAGTTCCGCTCGCTGATGCGGCGCATGGCGATGAAAACCAGTGCCCGCAACCAGTTTTTCGGCGCCATCTGGGCGCTGCGCGCCAGCGAAGTCGATTACGAAGTCAGCCTGCGGCTCGACGACCGGAACCTGCTGACCGCAATCATCACCCGCGCCAGCGCGGAAAACCTCGGGCTGGCAATCGGCAAGCAAATCTACGCCTTCATCAAGTCGTCCGCCGTGTTGCTGCTGACCGACCCGACAACCCGCATCTCGGCCGCCAACCAGCTGTGGGGGGAAATAAGCAGCATCCACAGCGGGCCGGTGAATGCCGAAGTCACGCTGCAATTGCCCGGTGGCCGCACCGTTACCTCGGTAGTAACGCAGGCCAGCATCGACCGGCTGCAGCTATCCATCGGCAGCCACGCCTGCGCCATGTTCAAGGCATCCGACGTAATTCTTGCCACGTTCGATTAATTCCTTATCCGCCATCCGCCAGGAGCCATCGATGTTGAAATTTGCCCGAACCCTCACGCTTTCCGCCGCCCTGTGCGTTTCTGCATTTGCCTGTGCCGACGAGGTTCAGGTTGCTGTTGCGGCCAATTTCGCCGGCCCGATGCAGAAAATTGCCGCGCTGTTCGAACAGCATACCGGCCACAAGGCCATGATCGCCACCGGTGCCACCGGCAAGTTCTACGCCCAGATCAAGAGCGGTGCGCCGTTCGAGGTATTGCTGGCGGCCGACGACGAAACGCCGGCCAGGCTGGAGAAGGAAGGCGCCGCCGTTGCCGGCAGCCGTTTCACCTATGCAATCGGCAAGCTGGTGTTGTGGAGCGACAAGGCCGGCTATATCGACGACAAGGGCGAGATACTGAAAAAAGGCCAGTTTGCCCACCTGGCGCTGGCCAATCCGAAACTCGCCCCCTACGGTCTGGCGGCAACCGAGGCGCTGAAAGCGCTGGGGCTGGCAGATACGCTGGCGCCGAAATTCGTCATGGGCGAAAACATTGCGCAAACCCATCAATTCATTGCCACCGGCAACGCCGAGCTGGGTTTTGTCGCGATGTCGCAGGTGTTCGACAACGGCAAGCTGAAAAACGGCTCGGTCTGGATTGTGCCGCCCACTCTGTATGCGCCGATCCGCCAGGACGCTGTGCTGCTGAACAAGGGCAAAGGCAAGCCGGCAGCCGATGCCTTGCTGAAATTCCTCAAATCCGACCCAGCCAAAGCCATCATCGGCGCCTCCGGCTATTCGCTGTAAGCGGCAGGCGATGCTGTTCTCCGCAGACGACTGGGCAGCGATACGGCTGACGCTGCAGCTGGCAGGCGCAACCACCGCCATCCTGTTGCTGCTCGGCACGCCGCTGGCGTGGTGGCTGGCGCGCAGCCGCAGCATTGCCGCCAGCGTGGTCGGCGTGCTGGCAACGCTGCCGCTGGTATTGCCACCCACCGTGATCGGCTTCTATCTGCTAGTGTTGCTCGGCGCGCACGGGCCGCTCGGGCAGTTGACCAAAGCGCTCGGCTGGGGTCTGCTGCCGTTCAGCTTCAGCGGCCTGCTGCTCGCATCGGTGCTGTATTCGCTGCCATTTGCTGTGCAGCCGCTGCAGCAGGCATTCAAGGCAATCGGCCCGCGCCCGCTGGAAGTTGCCGCCACACTGCGCGCCTCGCCGCTCGACACCTTCTTCTCGGTTGTGTTGCCACTGGCGCAGCCAGGGCTGATTACCGCAGCGGTGATGAGTTTTGCCCACACGGTAGGCGAATTCGGCGTGGTGCTGATGATCGGCGGCAATATCCCCGGCCGCACCCGCGTCGTCTCGGTGCAGATTTTCGATCATGTCGAAGCGCTGGAATACCAGCAGGCGCACTGGCTGGCCGGCGGCATGCTGGCGTTCAGCTTTACCGTGCTACTGGCGCTGCATCTGCTGAACCGGAACAGGACATGAGTATCGATATCCGCCTGCGGCTGCAGCACCCGGCCTTCTGTCTCGATACGGCGCTGCAGTTGCCGGCAAGCGGTGTCACGGCATTATTCGGGCCGTCCGGCTCGGGCAAGACCTCGCTGTTGCGCTGCATTGCCGGGCTGGAGCCGCACGCACGCGGCAGCCTGCATCTGGACGGGCACTGCTGGCAAGACGATGCGCGCCAATTGTTTCTGCCCCCCCATCGGCGCGAGTTGGGCATGGTGTTTCAGGAAGCCAGCCTGTTTCCGCACCTGGACGTGCGGCGCAATCTGGAATACGGCCTGCGGCGCAGCCCGGCGAGCGCCCGCCCGGTGGGCTGGCAACAGGCTCTCGACCTGCTCGGCATCGGCCACCTGCTGGAGCGCGCGCCGCACAAACTGTCCGGCGGCGAACGCCAGCGCGTCGCCATCGCCCGCGCCCTGCTCACCTCGCCGCGGCTACTGCTGCTGGACGAACCGCTGTCGGCACTGGACTACCAGCGCAAGCAGGAAATCCTGCCATACCTGGAACGCCTGCAGCGTGAACTCGATATCCCGGTGATTTACGTCAGCCACGCCATCGAAGAAGTCGTGCGCCTGGCCGACTACATGGTGCTGCTCGACCGCGGCCAGGTAATCGCTGCCGGTACCCCGACCGACACACTGTCGCGCCTCGACCTGCCACAGGCGTTTGCCGACGAATCGAGCGTAGTGCTGACAGCGCAGGTCGAGCAGATCGATGCCCGCTACCGGCTGGCACGGCTGGCATTTGCCAATGGCCAGCTGTGGCTGCCGGCCGGCAAGCTGAACGTCGGCAACCCGACCCGGGTGCGCATTCACGCGCGCGACGTCAGCATCACCCTGAGCCAACACGACGATTCCAGCATACTCAACCGCCTGCCGGCACAGATCGAATCGTTCGCACCACAGGCCGACAGCGGCCACGTACTGATCCGCTGCCGCGTCGGCACCACACCGGTAATGGCACGCATCACACTGCGCTCGTTCGAAACACTCGGGATCAGAGCCGGCCAG
>ERZ724505.2045-NODE-2045-length-10368-cov-5.042277_pt1 | contig 10368 bp, 4 predicted proteins | sample MGYA00376038_ERZ724505 | MGnify/ENA primary metagenome ERZ724505 (study PRJEB28724, sample SAMN07190884) | wastewater metagenome | isolation source: effluent of sewage treatment plant in Hong Hong | place: Hong Kong | collected 2016-03-17 ...
CCAGAAGCTGTAAAGGCTACTAGGGATATATTAGGTACTGGATATGTTGTTGTAACTTTACAGAGTATACCTATTAATGCCAAATTCTCAGTTATAGAAGCTAGTATTAAGAGAAGACTATTAAAAAGTATAGCTAAAAATGTAGATTATACTAGTATACGCGGGTCTAATACTATAAAAGAAGATATAGTAGAAAGTATAATAAATATACTTTCCGGAAATAAAAAGTCCTTAAAGGTACATAAGCCTCAATTAAAAACCTCAAAGAATATAAATATAACTAGCAAGAACAAAGTAGCTACATCTACTGCTAAGTTAAAAGTTCATAATGAGGTATCTAGTAATATTACAAGTATCACTAACCTTCAGGTACTTCTTCAGGAAAGATTATCTGAACAGGTACGAAAAAATATGGGTACCGGAAATGATAAAAAGATACTCAACTATAGGTCTGGGAGATTTGCTAATTCTGCCAGCGTTGAACGTATATCAGAATCTAGAGCAGGAATGGTTTCGATTTTTTATAACTACATGCGTAACCCCTATGCTACCTTCTCAGAAGGCGGCAAACAGCAATATCCTAGAAGTCGAGATCCAAAGTTACTAATTAGTAAAAGTATACGCGAGTTAGCTATGCCAATAGTAGGCTCCAGAATGAGGGCTGTATTAGTATGAGCAGAAGAACAAGTATAGTAAAAGCATTAGCTACTAGATTTAAACTTATAAATGGAGAAACTCCATACGAAACTAATATATTCAATAATAGTTTTCCTAAGTTAAAATTTTGGGATGAGGTAAATGATTTTCCGTGTATATACGTTGTAGCAGGTACTGAAAATAGAGAGTACTTACCAGCAGGGTTTAAATGGGCTTATTTAAATGTTTCCCTCAAGGTTTATACTAGAGGCGAAGATTCTCAACAAAAATTAGAAACACTAATAGAAGATATAGAAAAATGTTTAGATTTATTAGACGATAGGCTAGTTTACGACTCTACTAATAATTATGATACAGCCGAAATATCTATAACATCTATTACTACTGATGAGGGACTACTAACCCCTTATGCTGTAGGAGAAGTTAACCTAATGATTCGATATCAGGTTATGTGAGATCCAGCACCTCCAGTGCTGGCAATTAGTATCAACGTATCAGCAACAGATAATGATCTAGTTTAAGAATACAGCGATACGCAATAAATAAGGAATAGATAATGGCAACATTTAATCTAATACGCAATAGTCGCGTATTCTTTACAACAAACGTAGATTCTACTACAGGCGTTATCCCTAGTTCCGGTGCAACAATTAGTTCGTCTAATACTTTTGAATTACAAGTATTAGACGGTTTTAGTTTCAGTCAGGGAACCCAACAAGCCACTATTCAGATTAGTGAAGCTGGTAATACTCCGGTTAGAGGTCAGAGAGCTTTCAATACTTCTAAGGATCCTGTAGATTTTAGTTTCTCAACATATATTAGACCATATAATTCTACTGGCGTTACCGCCGAAGAATCAGTTCTATGGAATGCTCTATTATGTGCAGTACCTATTGATTCAACTGGTAAGACTGTAACAGTATCATCATTCAGTAGAGCTACAACTCTAACTAATGTAGTAACTGTAGCTTGTACCGCAGCAGATTTATCAACTTATGGTATAGCAAGTGGTGATGTTATTACTATAGGCACTATTACTGGTACACAAGGTAATGAGTGGAATAACGCAGCTGAATTAACAATTACAGCAGGTACTGCTTCAGCGTGTACCGGCTTTACATTAACTTATCTAACAGCCCCTTCAGCAGCTGCAGGTACTGCACCAAGTTCTGCTCCAGCAACTATTAAACTATTTAAAGGTGCTTGGACACAACACGCTGCCACAACTGGTGTTGCTGCTAGAGCTCTAGCACATACAGGAGCTTCTAATAAAAATCAATTACAGAAGTTTGGTATGTATTTCGTAGTTGATAGCGTTATTTATGCTGTTGACAATTGCGCACTAGATCAGGCTCAAGTAGACTTCAGTCTAGATGGAATTGCTACTGTACAGTGGTCTGGTAAGGCGACTGCTCTAAGACAGCTTCCATCAACCGCAGTAATTTCTGGCAGTACATTTAGTGGTGCCGGTAATGCTACAGGTACAGCAGCAGCTAAAAATGTAAATGCTCAGTTTATTACTAATAAACTATCAACACTTAAAATTATTGGTGATATTCAAGGTTCTGGTACTGTATATAACGTAGCTCTAACTGGTGGTAGTTTCACATACTCTAATAATATTAATTATGTGACCCCAGCTAACTTAGGTGTAGTTAATGTGCCAATTACATACTTCACCGGAACTAGAAGTATTACTGGTAGTGTAACAGCATATCTAAGAACTGGTTCTGGTAACTCTGCCCAGCTACAGTCAGATATTCTTTCTGGTCTAAGTACTACTACAGAAACTAAGTTTAGATTACAAGTTGAAATTGGTGGTGCTTCCAATACAGTACACGTTGATCTTGACATCAAGGGTGCTCAATTACAAGTACCTACTACCGAAACTGGTGATGTTATGAGCACAACTATTAACTTTACTGCTCAGGGTTACGATCCAATTCTAGCTAACAATACATTCGATTTGGCGCAGACCAACGATTTGTCAATTACGTATTACGCGTAAGTATGACCCGGGCGAGGATTGATCCCCTCGCCTGTTTTTGAATATAAATTATATTATAAGGATACAGTCCATGTCAGATAATAAGCTTTCGCTTAAGTCACTATTAGTACCTAGTAAGGAAGTCGAAGTAGATTTTCCTGGATTTGAAGGGTTTAAACTTAAACTGTCATTTCTATCTAGAGAAACTTTAGTTAATATGCGAAAAAAGGCTACCAAAGTAACATTTAAAGGTAGACCTATTGAGGAACTAAATGAAGATCTATTCTTAAAACTATACGTGGAGGCATGTATTAAGTCTTGGGAAGGACTAACGCTAGAGTATGTAAATCAGCTAGCGCCGGTAGATTTAGGAGATGCCGATCTAAGCGATACTTTGCCTTTTACACAAGAAAATGCACTGTATCTAATGAAAGCGTCTTCCGTATTTGATCAATTTATTACTGAGACTGTTTCCGAATTGGGAAATTTTACGAAGAGCAACAAGGTTTAATAGCAAAACAAATAGAGTCATACTTATCCAATAGTTCGTTAGGTATGACCAAAGATAAGTATTTTGAGCTATGTGAAATGATGGGTAATGAACCATTAGACGAAGAAATACCAGTAGAATTTGAAGATCTAATTACTGAAGTTCAATTGGCATTTTTAGTCTATAGAAAGTTGCGAGATGAATGGGACCCAATGAGTGGTTCATATCTTGGAAAAAGTATGTCAGGTATTTTAGATATATTTAAAATATTGGATATAGAAAAAGAAGATACTAGACCACTGTTCGATATAATAAATATTATTGACGAACATAGAATCGAAGAAGTAGCTAATAAGCTAAAACAAAGAAGGGCTGCATCCTAAAGGTGCAGCCTTTTTCTTTGGCTAAATAAAAACACCTTTGAATTTATTTATCTTACGTGATATAATTAGGATGATAAAATAGTAGCATAGTAATTTTAATAGCTACTTTACTAGTATGCTTACTGGAGAGAGTATGTCGACAGACAACACAATTAATATTGGTCTTAATGTTTCATCGAACGGAACATTAGCTAATGAAACAAAGCAGGCAAGAGCACTAAATACAGAATTGGAGAAGGCAGCCAAGACTTCGGCACGTGTACCAGGTCCAGTTAAGGCAGCAAGAAAAGCTATTCCAGAAGTCGATAATACCGGAGAGTCTGGAAAAGCTAGAGGTATTGGTGGACAGACTGGTGCTGGTGCTAGAGACTTCGCTAAACAAGCCTCCGGGTTAGGTGGTTTAGTACACGTTTATGCTACTTTTGCAGCTAACTTATTCGCGGTATCTGCAGCCTTCCAAGCACTATCGAAGGCAGCGGATGTTACCAATATGGTTAAAGGCCTAGACCAACTAGGTGCTGCCAGCGGTAGAAATTTAGGCACACTAGCTAAACAATTAGCCAGTGTTACTGATAATGCAATATCATTACAGGAAGCTATGACCGCCACCGCACAGGCTAGCGCAGGCGGTATGTCGTCCGAAAATATACTTAGATTAGGTAAAGTTGCTAAACAAGCTTCACAAGCTTTAGGTTTAGATATGACTAATGCTGTAAGTCGTCTAAGTCGCGGTATTACAAAGATCGAACCTGAATTACTAGATGAACTTGGTATAATGGTACGAGTAGATAAAGCTGCTCAAGATTATGCACGTACAGTAGGTAAAACTGCTGCTTCATTAACAGACTTTGAAAAACGTCAAGCTTTTGCCAATGCTGTATTACAGCAAGGTGAGGAAAAATTCGGTAGTATAAAACTGGACGCTAACCCGTATCAGAAGATTCTAGCTAGTATTCAAAATTTGTCTCAAGCTGGATTAGAGTTAGTAAATAAAGTACTAGGTCCTATTGCGGATTATCTTTCAAAAAGTCCGACAGCTCTTACTGCCGTATTAGCTGGAATAGGCACACTACTGCTTAAACAAGCTTTACCAGCTATTACTTCTTGGAAAGAAGGTTTAAAGCAAACAGCAAAAGCGGCCGACGAAGCGGCTATAAAACTAAATGAGATAAGAAAAGCAAAAGCTTATGCTTTTGATGAGAAAGTAATAGATAAATATTCGCAAGCATACGTTAATGCTATGGCGAATATTAAGAAATCCAGAGAAGATATTACTCTAGCTAGGGGTGCTAGAGCTGTAGATAATTCCGCCGCGTTTAAAGCTATAGGAGTTGATCCAACCTCATTAGAAGAAGCTAATAAACAGATTACTTCATTGCAACGACGAATGGCTCTAGCACAGAAAGAACTATCTTCTGGCACAACTCATTCTAGAGGTAATATATTAACTACAGAATTAGATCTATATAATAAACATATTGCTGCCCTAGAAAAATATAAAACTACGTTTCAAGATTTATCTAAAATAGAAAATGAGGAACGTAAAAATAAAATTTCACAATTATTATCAGCAGAAAATCTTAACCAAAGAATAGCAGATAAAGCGCAAAAGAGAGCTAGAGCCGCTAATATAGTAAGCGGAGCCGTAGATCTTAGTCAATCCGTTGGAGCTAGAGAAGCATTTAGTAAGCTATTCTCTGATGTAAAATTAGCTAAAGAAGGAATGTATGAGCTAAACGGAGAGATTAAAAAAGGTGAAAAACCTATGGGGAATATGCAGCGCGGAATGACCTTACTACAAGGTAGTACTGCAATTGTTACCTCAAAAATCACCCAACTAGCTTCAGCATTTAGTAATATATTCATGGTAGTTGGTGTTGCTGTAGCTGTTTTTGAAGTACTAGATAGTATATTTAGTAAATCTGAAAAAGAAATGGTAGCATTTGAAGAGGCTACTACTACTGTAAATAGTGCTATAGCTAATCTTGGCAGAACAATGAGTACTATATATGGTAAATCAGCCGAAAAAGTATTTTCGGTAGAATCAATACAAGCTAAAGCTACAGCTCAGTTAGAACTAGCTAATAGTTTAGAATCTCAGGAAAAAGCACTTATAAAATTAATAAGTACAATGGGTGGCTGGGATAAAGCTTGGGATAGTATTAAAGACATATTTGGAGCTGGATCCGTTGATAAACTAGCAAAAGGTTTTGGACAAGGTATAGATAGTATATTTGAATCTATAAAAAATCCAGAAAAACTAGAAGGATTGAGAAAAGAAATACAATCCATAGTTGGTAGTACAAATATTAAAACAGGAAAAGATTTAGAAAAGTTTCTAGATACACTAGATCGCACTGAAGCTGCTAATAAAGCTAATTTAATTGCTAAAGCAGTTACTAAACTAGCTACTGATGCTAATAATAATGCGTCTAAATTTGTTACACTTAATAATTCTATTGATCAGCTATCTAAAACTTATACAGATACAGTTAATTCTTTAAAACTTACTGATAATTTAGCTAAACTATCTGAAGATATGTTTAAGTTAGGTATAGATTTTGAGAAAGCTTTAAAAGAACCCACTGAATCTTTAGATACCTATATAAAACTACTTAAGGGTGAAAAATTACCTGCATTATTTGGTCCACAAGAAATAGCAGAAGCTGCAAAGTTTGCTACTATTATGGAAAAAGTACAAAAAGAAGCTGGATTAGCCGCAAAAGAATTAGAAGATGCCAAAAAAGCTGAATTATTAGCAAAACCAGAACAAGTAGCATATGCTAGTGAGGGTCAAGTAGGGTATACTGTAGATAATACGGCTGTAGAAGAAGCCAAAGCTAGAAGAGAAAATGCTGAGTATAGAGTTAAAGCAGCTACAAAAGAAGTAGAAAGTACTGCTAAACTATTTAAGGATAAATTTGGTAATATAAATTTATTTGAGTATAGCCAAAAACTTTTAGCTTCTTCGTTAAAACAAGCTTTTGATTTGGCTGCTATTTCAGGAGCAAAAGCATATTTATCCGTATTACAAAAAGCCGGACTAGATACTACCGTTGAAGATATTAAATTACAACAAGATGATATAGCAGTTCGTATTAAGGGTATAGAAGTTCAAGAAGAATTAATAAGAACAACTGCTGAGAATAATAATATACAAAAAATAATTGCTAATCTTACTGAAAGAAAATTGGAAGAAGACAAAAAGAATTCTTCTCCCAATCAGTCTATAAGAGAAGCAGCACAAAGTAGAATAGATTTATTAGATAAAGATAGAGAATCGCTATTAAAGTTCGCTAATATGTTTAAAAACTTGGATATTAGACGACTAGCTACATCTAAAACTTTATCTGAAGATCAGAAGAAATTCATCAACGAAGGATTGACCAAAGGCCAATATGATAGTTTAGCAGGCATTGAAGCTCAAAAATCTCAGTTATCTGCTAATTCAGCGGCTTTAGCTGCTAGCAAAAGAATTGCAGTGGCTAATAGGCCTATAGATGAAACAATAAAAAATTATAATATTGAAAAACAACGTATAGATTTAAAACAAACAGAGTTATCTATAATTAATACATTAAGTATAGCACAAACAGAAAGTATAGTAAATGCTAATAAAGAACTAGAAATAGAAAAGTTAAAAAATGCTGAAAGTATACAACAGGAAGAATCAAAGAAAAAACTTAATGCACTTAATGAAGTATTAAATAATAAAATGACTGGCGCGGAAGAGTTAAAATTAGCTCAGGCCGAGAAATCCAGGGTAGAGGCTGAAAAAGATATCAATTCTCAGAAAACAAAATTAGAAATACTAAAAACTACTCTAATAGCTTATAAATCTACTCTTGATATAGTTAGACAACAAAATGAACTAGAAGCCGAAATGGCCTCTAGAAGAAGTAAGGCTATAGCTAGTGTAGAAGAAGCTAAACTAGATAATGCAGAAAAGTTGTTGGATATATTTAAAGAGCAAGGTATATTTAGTGAAACTGCAATAGCTAAGTCTAAACAGAATCTAGCTATTATTAAACAAGAACTTCAAAATGAACAAGCTCTATCAGAACTTAAAAAATCCCAGAAGTCTCAATTGGCTACAGCAAATGATAAAGTTAGTGTTGCCGAAAAAGCAAATAACGAAAGTCCGTCAGCAGTAAATGCAGAAGCTCTAGCTAAAGAAATAAAAAATAGAGATGACTTACAGGCTACATTAGAAGTTGAGTTTGAAGCTGTAAAACGTGTAAATGATGAAAAGCTTCGTGGAGTTACTATTACTACACAGGCAGCTGTAGAGAATGCTAAATTTGCAGATGTTATGCAGAGATTAGCTAATACTACTAGTAGCTTGGAAATAGTTTTTGGTAATTTTGGAAAAGGTCTGGGTGACGTTCTAAGTACTTTTGAAGAATTTTCTAAGAAGCAACAAGACTACGAAAATGCAAGAGCTGAATTAGCCAAGAAGGAATCCGCAGCTAGTAACTTTAAAGAGAAGTTACAGTATGCGACTCAAATAGGTGAACTCGATGCTAAGAATGCTCAAGAAAAAGAAAATTTCGTATTAAAAGAACTAGGTAACTTTAAGAAACTATTCGGAGAAAAAAGTAAAGGTTATAAAGCAATATCTGCATTAGAAAAAGCAGCTCATGTGGCTTCTTTGGCTATGAAAGCTCAAGAAACTATTGCTAATATACCAGTAATAATTAGTAATGTTAAATTAGGTGTAGCAAAACTATTTGCTGACGGTGGCTGGGCTGGATTTGCAGGGGCAGCAGCATTCTTAGCTATTATGGCTACTTTAGGGTTTGGAGGTAAATCTGCTAGTCAACCTAAAGGTATAACTGCCGAGGAGAAATCTAAAACTGATGGTACTGGAGCACAAGCCTATGATAGTACTGGTAAACTAGTAGCTACTGGTGGCGGAGTTAAGGGTGATATATTTGCTAAATCACAAGATATATCCAAATCTATAGAACTGGTAGCTAGTAATACCAACAGTCAATTAGAATATTCTAATGCACAATTAGAAGCTTTAATAGCTATTAGGGAAAATACTAGTAATCTAGCAGGACTGCTAATTAATATTCCGGGTATTCAGTCTGGTTCTGCATTTGGTACTCAAACAGGTACTAGCAAAGTCCTAGGTGGATTATTATCTTCCAAGTCAACGGAGATACTAGATGCAGGTATTAAAGTTAATGGAACTTTTGAAGATATAATTAATAATACCAACGCATTATACACCCAATATGAAAATATAAAACAAACTTCATCATCTTTATTAGGTTTACGTAAAAGTACTAAATTTACTACTAAAGAAACTGAATTAGACTCTAATGTAGTTTCTGCAATACAAAAGTTGTTTAAATCAGTCAATGATACTATAGTAGGGGCCGCTAGTATATTTACTAGTTCTACACCACAGGCTGTAACAGAACTTATCAAAGGGATGGACATTAATTTTAGTGTCTCTACCTTAGGTAAGACAGGTGAAGAAATAGCTCAAGCATTAGAAGCCCAGCTCGGCGTAGAGACTAATAAAATAATTGAAAAAGCATATCCTTTCTTAATACAGTTTCAAAAACTTGGAGAAGGATTACTTACTACACTTAGTAGGGTTGGTAAAGATATAACTACAATTAATACTACATTTAAGAGTATTGGTATAAACTTTGCTGACAAAATTACTACTGCTTTTGGTTCTGTTGACGAAAAGGCTGTGGTATTGTATGAATCGCTAATTACGTCAGCAGGTGGGCTGGATAAATTTGTAAGTAAGGCAGCGTACTTTAGAGATAATTTCTTAACTGAAGCACAAAGGGTAATTCCAATTCAGAAAGAGATTACTTTAAGTATGGAAGCACTTGGTTTTTCTAGCATTAAGACGAAGGAACAGTTTTCCGAGTTAGTACTAGGCCTAGATCTAACTTCTGAAAGTGGCGCGGCTACATATTCGAAGTTAATGAATTTAGCCGAAGTTTTTAATACTGTAGCTAATTATACTGAAAAAATAAGAAGTGCACAAGTATCACAACAAATCACTAATGCTAGATTATTAGGCAATGCCGACGAGGCCCTAGATTTAGCTAGAAAAGAAGAACTAAAAACATTAGATCCTCTACTAGTAGCTGGCCGACAACGTCAATACCAACTAGAAGATGAAGCTAAACTTACAAAATTAGATATAGAACTATTAAGTGCTCAGGGTAAGTCTTATACTGCATTGTTATTACAGCGTGAAGAAGAACTTAAATTATTAACTGAAGCTGAACGTTTAACTAAAATAGCTATATATGATGCACAAGATACTGCTAAAACTCGTAATCTTGAAGTAGAAGCTTTACAAGCTTCTGGTCAAGCTTACAAAGCTTTATTATTACAGAGAGAACAAGAATTACTTGGGCTATCTGATAGAGACAAAGCACTTAAAAAGCAGATTTGGGCTGCACAAGATGCTGTAAAACTTAGAAACTTAGAAGTAGAAGCTTTAAGTGCTATGGGTTACGCGTATGCTGCTGTTAAAATTCAAAGAGAATATGAACTACAAGGATTATCTGAAGAAGAAAAACAACTAAAACGTACTATATATACACTACAAGATGCTGCAAAAACAAAAGATCTGGAAATAGAGCTACTAGAAGCCTCTGGAAAAACTTCAGAAGCTCTTCTAGAAAGAAGACGTCTAGAACTTAAGGGTTTATCTGCAACAGATGCTGAATTAAAGCGCAGAATCTGGTTACTGCAAGATGAAAAGAAATTGATGGATGCTAGAAACGATCAAGAAGTTAGAATATATGAACTTCTTGGTAAATCAGAAGAGGCACTAAGAATTACTAGAGCCAAAGAACTAGCAGAAA
>ERZ724505.2046-NODE-2046-length-10366-cov-6.457764_pt1 | contig 10366 bp, 14 predicted proteins | sample MGYA00376038_ERZ724505 | MGnify/ENA primary metagenome ERZ724505 (study PRJEB28724, sample SAMN07190884) | wastewater metagenome | isolation source: effluent of sewage treatment plant in Hong Hong | place: Hong Kong | collected 2016-03-17 ...
ACCGGATGCCTGGCCGGGCACGTCGAAGGCGGCGCGGTCTTATGGCCCGATCCGGACGCGCCGGGTTTGTGTCGGGAGGAGACATCATGGTCATTACCCTAAACGAAGTCAAAACCTATAAAGGCCTCGAAGACGCAGACGACGACGCCCTGCTCACGGTCTTAATCGAGGCCGCACAGGATTGGTTCAATCGCGAGTGTAAGCGGACGGTTTTCGCCGAAACGGACACCACCCGTTATATCGATGCAATTGGCGAGCACCTTGACGGCCTGGATATGTACGTCTCCCAGATCGGGGACTTGTGCGCGATTACATCCATCACGAACGGGGACGGCGTCGCGGTGTCTACCAACGAATACACCACGTACCCCAAAGTCTTGACGGTTGAAGAGCCGGTGTTCAACCGGATTCGGCTGTTGCCGTCCAGTAATAAATATTGGACGTACACCACCGACTACGAGAACGCCATTTCCATTACCGGCAAATGGGGTTTATTTGCGACGGCCCCGGCGAGCCTTAAGCAAATGCTCAAACGGCTGACCCTATACGCGTACAAGGTCAAAGACACCGACGCGTTTGAGACGATTGTCATTCCTGACGCGGGCATGATCCAGGCTCCGACCGGTTTCCCGGTGGACGTGGCGCGCATGGTGCGCTTGTTGCGGAGGCCGTGACATGGCAACAATCCCGACTATCAAACTAGACACACGCGAACTCATGAAAAACGTTTCGATTGAAGTAGACGTGGTAATCGTTGACCCGCCCTTGATGCGCTTGCGCCGGGGGGTAGCAATTGGCCTGATACGTTTGGCGGCTTTTTTGCTAAATGTAAACATCGAGGTGAATGTAAATGGCAACGATGCCCACTAACACCGCGTGGGTTGCGGCCTTTCAAACCCTGAGTGTCAACGGGGTCAAGACCCTTCGCACGCCGCCGCTCTCGCTCGGCACGGCTGACCTGCCCGCCCTTTGGCCGGAATTGCCGGAAGTAGCACTAGGGCGACTGTTGGTCAGTTGCACGAACGAAAACAAAACCCGCCGGATGTTTCTACATCTGGCGGTTGAACCCGTCGGGCAAAATACCCAGAAGGGGAATTACGACAAAGTTGTGGGCTACATGGATGCGCTCGAAACGGCGCTCGGCGCGCTCACGATCATGAATCGCATTGAATATTCGATTGCGATGGTTGCGGACATTCTGGTCGCAAAAACGACGTATTGGGGACTACGCGTAGACGTGACTGGACAGAATGTTTTTTAAGATAAAGGAGATTTATCACATGGCAGATACTGGCAAAAATCAAAGTTTCAAATTCGGGAGCACCACTTACACTTCCGCCGATTGCATCCAACAGGGCGCCATAAACGACGCCATAAATGAGGTCGTTTATCAGTGCTCTGGGATGGACAAAGGCGCGGCGGGCACGCGGTCGGTGACGTTTGCTGTCACCCTGGCGTTGTCTGTCACCGATGTGACGAAAATCAACGCACTCTATCCCGGCGCAACCGGGGCGTTTGAAGCCCATCCCGGCGGCGACACCCCGACCTATATCGAGGTCGTCGCGGCCTCCGCCCTCATCACGCAGGCCAATAAGCCGATGCCGGTCAATGGCATTCTGACCCTCGACTTGGTCATTCGCCTCAACGATGTCACCTACCGGGCCGCGTCCAGCTAATGAGCGAAAACGCAGAAGCCCCCGCGAAAACCGGCTGGCAAGCGGCGTTCCAACTTAAGACGCCGCTTGTCCAGAGGGACGTGTACGCGTTCGAAACGCAGTTGCGCCTCTTCGAGAAGACCGCGCCGTCGGTGGACACCTTATTAGAACGGGTGTTCAAAATCCTCTCCCAAATGGGCTATACCACGATGCAAAACATCGAGGCGGAGCACCATCTGAAGGCGGCGATCCGCGCCGGGTGGGTGGAGAGTCCGGCGTGCGAGGTGGCAGAAGTCACCGGCAACGGCGGGCGGAAGTCCATCCGCTATCTCATCGAAGGCGTCAACGTGGATGAACTGCATCCCGGCAAAGTGCGCTGGTACGGCGCGCAGGTGAGCGCGGCCTACCACACGGCGGTGGAAATCCCTGACCCAAACTTGTAGAGGCGGTCGCGGATCACGTCTTTGACGACGCCTCCGCACCGCCGCTGTTGACCCTGGCTCTCGACCTGGAACGCTACGGCGCGAACGTGCTCGACCTGGCCCCCGGGCTGTTGCACGGGGCACGGCTGGCCCTCAACGCTTATCACGCGTTGGACGGCTACAAATCGAGTGCCCCGAATGCGACGAAATGGATTGCCAATCACCAAAAGGCCTACGAGTTTGTGACGCTGGTTTTAGCGGCGCGGCGCGCGGCCGCGGAGGAGCGCGATGGATACGACGATTAATATCAACATCAAAGCGGACACCAGCCAGGCCGCGCAAAACGTCAAAGGGTTCGCGGGGACGTGGACAGAACTCAAATCTAAATTAGACTTAGCGATGGAAGCGGGGAAGATTGTCGGGGGGGTTTTTAAGTCGGCGTTTGATTTGGCCAAAGAAGGCGCGGTTCTGAAAGATACCGCCCTGAGTTTGGAGCGGCTCGCCAAAGCGGAGGGGTACGCGGGGGATTTGGCTGAGGATTTGGGGGCGGCGTTTGGGGGGACGGTGGACGATGTAGATTACATGGCCTCCGCCATTCGGTTATTGACCGGGGAAACCGGCGCGTACGGCAAAGAACTTGCCAACGCCGCGCCGCAACTCGCCACGATCAGCCGGGCGATTTACAAACTTAATCCTACGTTGGGGAGTACCGCCGAAATCTTCGATGCCGTGACGCGGGCGATTGAGACGGGCAACGTGCGCGGGTTGAAACCTTACGGGATTCTGGTCGAAGACACCGGCACGAAGCAAGAAATTTTGAACGACATTCTTGCACAAGGGGCCGCCGTGATCGAGCAAGTCGGGGGCAATGTCGAGGCGAGCGGGGATTCACTCGCTCGCATGGAGATGATGTTAGACGACGCGAAAGACGCCGCCGCGGGGTTTTTGGCGGAGGGGTTACTCCCGATTGCGGACGGTTTCATGAGCTTGCGCGACGCCATGCAGACACAGATGGAAGCGGCGGTCACGAACAATTTGACGTGGGAAGAATACCTTCAAACGTTGGGAGTTGCGGGGCCGGTGATCGCCGTCCTTGATCCGTTGTTTGGCAATTTGGCGCAAAAGCAAATCGAGGCCGCGCAAGCCACGCGCGAGCAAGAGCAAGAAACCACGCGCTTATTGAACGCCGTCACCAGCGCCGATTACGTTACACAAGCCTGGGCGGAGAATGTTTTTTATGCCGCGCAAGCCCTGGATTTGCAAGCCGAGAACACGTATAAAGCCTATGTGAGTAGTGAGAAATTCGCAGATCGGCTGGCGTTGGTCAATGAAAAATCAGCCGAGGCAACCGAAAAACTCCACGATCTAACCCCCAAAGTCGAAGAGTTAGCAGACACCCTGAATCAAGATGTAGGTTCGCCCCTCACGCAGTTCATTGCAGACATTCAATTTTTCATGGCAAGTGGGGGGCGGAATTTCACGAAAGAACTCGAGGGCATTCAAAACCGCCTGGCTGAAAAAATCGCCGCGGAAGAAACGACACCGGGGCAGGCCGCGATTGCCATGCAAGACGCGCGGGAAGAGGCGGCGCGTCTCCTGATTGACTACGCAAAAGTGCAAGTGGAACTCGGCAAAGAGACGGACACCAGCGCCATTGAAAACATTGCGGAAGCGTTGGGGATCACCATAGACGATGCGACGAAATTATTTACAGACTTCGATAAAAACGCCGATGCGGTTTTCGGGGAAGAGCGGGCCGTCAATATCAACACGGCGAGTCTCGAAACGCTTCACGAAAAACTCCTCGCCGCGGAAGGGGATATTACTTCGTTGGGGGAGAAGGCGAAAAGTATCGAGGGCACGTATGACATTAACTTTGAAATTCACACCAACGGGGAAATCCCCAACGTCGGGGGCTACGGCGGAGGCCACCCAACCGGCCCCACGACGCCCACGGCCTCGCTCCGCGTCGGGGACACGGCCCCGACACCCGCGGGCACGGACTGGCAAGCGGTCTTTCTGAGCCTGACCGAGGAGCAGCGGCGCAAAGTCCAGGACATGGTCGGCACGAGTATGTACGAAGCCGACTACGCCGCGGCCATTACGAAGGTCTTGAAAAACGCAGACCTCAACGACGCCGCGCGCAAACTCGACCGCGGCGGCGGGCGCACCGTCCCGCGCGGAGATGCGCCGTTCGATCCGGGCGGGCTGGGGGGCGTGGGCTTGCCTTTTTCCGGCGGGGGCAACCTGGCCGCGGGCGGCAATACGATTATCGTCATGATTGACGGGCAGGAAGTGGCGTACCGGATGCAAACGCTCGCCGGGCAAAGTTTACGCGTCGCGAGCATGAGCGGCGCGGGGATGTTAGGCCAATGAATGTGATCGCTGAACTCAGACACGGCAAAGACCGGCTTCCGCTAAACGAAGGCCGGTACTGCCTGGACTATTCTTTCGAGCCGCCGTACACGGTCAAAACGCGGGCCTACGGTTTCGCGACCATCGGCGCGCGCAAGGTCAACGAAGAGGCCGTCAATCGGGAATGGGGCTTCAACCTGCACATTTCCGGCACGTCCGCGGCGGAGCGCAAACGGGCGCGCGACAATCTCGCGAACTTCCTCGCGCGCGCGGGTGATGAAGGGAAACCGTTGTATTTCGTCTTTCGCCTATGGAATGACTATGAAATTGAACCGACGTGGGGGACGTTTGGGGCGTTTGAAAAACTGGAAATTGTCGCGGGGGACGTGACGGCCGCGCCGAACTTTTACATGATGGCGACAAATCCGACTGTACCCAACGCGCGGGTGAGTTTGACCATCAAACCCTTTACCCAGATGCGGCGCCAACGGCTGGCGCAAGCGACGGGCGGCGTCCTTGAGTACACGCCCGGCATGAGCAACGGCAAGCCGTTAGGGACGTTGGTCTTACCGGATAGCTACAACGATTTCACGAACCCCGTTTTCGGGCATACCACCTGGAACAACGGGTGGACGGTCTCCAGCGGCAATGCGTATGAAAACACCGATCCGGCGTTTGTGCTGTTCGGCAAAACGAGCGCGCTCCTCATCAACGATGACGCCGGATCACTGCTGTTCTATCAGACGTTCACCCCCACCACCACCGGCAATATGATCCTCTCCTGCTACATCAAACGCTTTGACGCGGCGGAGAACTTGACCGGGTTGGATATTCGGCTTTACAAGGATGGCACGATTGGCTCTAGTGTCAACATCGTACACATCGGGGACGGTTGGCATTACGTCTGGAAGGCGACGACGGGCAAGGCGAGCGGCGGCAACTACGGCCTCGCCATTCTCACGCAAGGCGTCGCATATTACGCGGACGGTTTCAACCTCGAGCCGGGCACGATGCCCACATTTTTGACGACGGGCGATATGCCGGGATGCGCGTGGAGCGGGACCGCGCACGCGTCAAAGTCCACCCGGACGGACGGACAAATCAATTTGCCGGTCAAGGATTTGCTTAATCCGGTCTACGGCACGGTGCGGATCGTGCTCAAAAGTTTGCATCACTCCGCGGATCTCGCCAGTGCCGATTACATCGTTTTCAATCTGGGCGGAACCCACATCCTCCGCTACGACAAAGCGAATAATCAGTGGGAGTTTACCGACGGCGTAAGCACTTTGACCGCCGCCGATACGTTTGCCGCGCTGGAAACGGTGGTGCTCCATGTGACCTGGAACTCCCTAACCCAGACGTGTACCCTCTACGTCAACGGGGCCGCCGCGGATAGTGACCCCTACGCCATGCTCGCCAGTTTCCCGGCGCAAACCATCCAGATCGGCCATAGCACCGCGGCCAATCAGCCGCCGTTCGTGTTTTTGGACGCGGGCTTTTTCATGGAGGAGTTGACCGCCGCGCAGGTGCTCGCCGATTACAATCAGGCCGCGCCGCTCGCAGATGATAACGAGCGGGTGGGAGCATTGCCGTACATGTGGGCGTCCGTGACGGGCGGGGATGGGGTGCAAGTGGCGAACGGCAACGACGCGACCTATGATAATTTCGCCCTCGTGGGCGGGCTGTTGGGGGATGCGTTTATTACCGAGTTACGCGGCGATATGTCCGCGGACTGGTCGAGTGTGCACCGGCTGTTCATGGGCCATGTGCCCATCGCGCCGGAAAGGTTGACCAAATGGCTGACCGGCATTACCGGCGACACGCACTCGATTCTTTATCGCGACTTACAAGGCACGGGCACTGACCCGGCGTTAGTGGGCAGTGAGTACAAATCCGTGACCGTAGGCACGTCCGAATCCACGCTCGATTTTGCGCCCGATTTCAGCCGGGCCGGGTATGACGCGTTTCGGGGCCAGGACGTGTACGGGCTATTACGGCTCTACGACGCAGGAAGCAACCTGCAGGCGGCGCTTTCGATTTATCTCAATACGCAGGAACTCACCACCGACTTTATCAACCTGTCTACGACGACCGGTTATCGGCTCTACCTCGTGGGGCCGGTGCAAGTGCATGATATTCCCGAAATTGCCAACTTTTCCCCGTATGCGTTCGGCATGGTCAAGTTGAAACGTTCGACCGGCTCCGCGGCGGTGCGCGGGGATTGGGTTGCGTTTTTCCCGAATCTGCTTTCCATTGGCCCCAACACCACGATCAGCGCGGACAGTTTCTTCCTCAGGGAAGATGAGTGCTGGATAGGGGACAATGCCGATGACATCGGGCACGGCGTGTTACAGGTGCAAGGCACGCCGCTCCGCCTGGAGGCGGATAAGCTGAATGTGCTGATGTTTGCAATGGGCGGGATCGGCGATAACGATCCGCTCAATTCGTGGACGCTTCTCCTGGATCGGGCGTATGTGCGCCCGCTTTTCTACCTGCTATGATGACGCTTGTTCTTGAAGACCTCGCGGGCGCGCGCGTGTATGATCGCAGTCTCCGCACGGTGCGCGGGTTACGCTATTCCACGCAGTACCCCGGCGGGCTGTGCGGGGCCGCGCAATTCTTTCTCGCGCTCGATCCACGCGGGCGGAATTTCATCCGGGGTGGGTATAAACTCAAGATTTATGACGGGCTGTTACTTGTCTGGGAGGGGAAAATTGACGACTTGGAGGACGTGTTACAAAAGACCGCCGCCGGGTTGAACGTCACCGCGACCGGCATTTGGGGGGCGCAGGTAGGGCGCGCGACGCTGAATAAACGGTGGGTGGATACGCGCGTCGAACAGGAGACATGGGTCTGGAACGAGGGGGCAAGTGGCGCGGAGTTGTGTAGTTTGGACCGTTACAACCGGCTCCGCTTCACGCCGAAAGGCGTCGCGTGGTCTTCCGGCAACTATGCCGCCGTGCGGTATACGATGCCCACGGGGGAGACCATCAAACGGTTGGTGTATAACTATCAACTGGCGGAGGGCGCGCAGGCGTGGGAGATCAGCGCATGGCGGTCAACGGATGGGGTGAGTTTTACCCAGATGACCAGCCTCAGCGGGGAGACTTACGCCAGTGGCACCAGCACCGTCATTACCACCTCGAGTACCGGCGCAATTGACGTGCAATTGGCGGTTGCGTCGCAGTATTTGGAACTCAGGTTCTACGCCCGCGGCAATCAGACCCCGACGGAGGACGGCACGTATTTCGGGCAGTTTACCAGCCCGGAAGTGTACTCCGAACTGTCTGACATCAACCTCACCGAAGTCGTGACCGACCTCCAGGCCCTTAGCCCGGCGAGCACCGACACGGGTTATATCGGTTCCAACACCTACGCGCTCGCGCCGTTCGTCACGAACGGACAGGAGAAACTCACGGACATCCTCATGCGCGCGGCGGCGTTTGGGGATAGCTCACAAAATCCGTGGGCAGTGGGGGTGGTGCTCTCGAGCCGGACGCGGGACGGCGTGCCCGCGCTGTTTGCCGAGGCGCAACCGGTTTTGACGAGTTACGATTATTCCATCAGCGCGGCGGAGGCGCAACTGCACGCCGTGCGGCGGAACGTCGGGGACGTGTGGAATTACATCATTGTCCGCTATACCGACTATACCGGCGTCGCGCGGACGGTGACGCCCGCCGATGACGCGACGCTGAAAGACACGGCCTCGATTGCCCAATATGGGCAAAAGGAAATGGTGCTGGATTTGGGGACATGCGGGGAGACCTTGGCGATCAACTACGGACGGCGGTATTTGAAGAAATACAAACAACCGACCTATTCCGTTTCCAGCCCGCTCCGCGTGCGCCAGGTCTACGCCGCGCCGGGGAAAGGGCGGGTGATTCCGGCCTCCCAAATCCAGGCCGGGAAACGGCTGTTGATTACCGACTATTTGACTGATTTAAGCGGGACGGGTTTGACCGTCCTGATTACTCGTACCGAGTACGAGCACGACAGCCGCATGTGTAGCCTGTCGTTTGGCGTGCCGGATAATCTGGCCGTGTTGCTGGCCCAAAAAGGATGACCTCATGAAACGTTATTTACTTAGTTTAATTGTGCTCTTGCTGGTCGGTTTGACCCTCGCCGGATTCGACGCGCGGGCGGGGGCGCTCGCGTGCGCGCGCGGGACACAAGCGCAAGTGTCCGAAGTGACCCTCGAACACGGGCAGGGGGAGATCGTCATGCTCAATTTCCCGCGCCCGTTTTGTACCGTGCCGGTCGTGGTCGTGACCGGCTACGAGGAAGTGACGCGCGTTCGACTCGGCGTCGTGACGGCGGAGGCGGTGACGCTGATTGTGGACGGCGCGCCGGGGGCCGTGCGGCTGGCGTGGCAGGGGACGCCCGCGACGAAGTAGGTGAGATGTGTGAAATAAAAAGCCCCCGGTTAAGGGGGCTTAGGGTTTATGCGGGCAGGACTCAAGACCTGCTTGACACTTATTTTACGTTCTTGCGCTCTCTCGGTAATCGCAAGACGTTTCTATTCATACCTTCCGAGCCGTAGGTAGCGTGTCCATCCACGCCGCCGCATAATCTTATTATACCACCGCCGGTAAGGTAGGGGCTTTTTTGTTGGGGTTATCAATCACACCGTGCTAAATCAGCAACAAACTATTTGGGTCAATTTTTAGCGTACCGCAAACTGGGCAGGCGTAAACACTTATCTCATGCTGTTCAATGGGGCGATACGGTTCGCGGCGATAAATCGAGAAGCCCCCTTCCAACTCAATAAACCCAAGAGGCTTTTGCCAGGATTCGCGCGGGGGCTGTTGGTTTTCGTCAAAATTACATGCTTGACACTTCATTGATTTATTCCTTAGTAGGGGGCTTTTTTGTTGGGGTTAAATATCTGTTTTGGATAATTTATATTTACACAAGCAGGTTATTTTCAACATCCACGCGCTTTTTACTGGCCTCGGACGAAAAGCCGTCCGGGTAGCGGGTTCTCAATTTCTCGATGTTGGCTCGCATCACGTCTTCCAGTGAGAGATCAGCTTTGGTGCACAGTGCGGCGAGATACCACAAACAATCGCCTAATTCTTTCTTGAGTTTTTCGCGGTCCGTCGCTTGGTTTTCTTGCACGCCCGCGAGGACGGTTCCGGCGATTTCGCCCGCTTCCCCTACCAGCCCGATCACGTTCCAAAACATCATGGTAGAACGGGTGTTCCATACGGGCGGGATCGGGCCGTCAAAAAAACTTCCTCGCCAAACGTCCTCACGGTAATCTGAGAGTTTTTCGAGCAGGGTCTTGATACTGTATCCGTGCTGGTGAAACAAGCCTTTCTTGACGTATTCGGCGATTTCGCCGAATGTGCCCGCGGCGGCAATCGTCAATTCTACGACGGCGCGGTCCGTAGCGGTAGGTTCAAAATCGGGCGCATCTATCAGGGTGCGCGCGGCCAGGGTTTGATATTCGTTGGGGGTCATTTCGTTTCGGTCTCCTTTGTGCTCACATTGTTGATTTGCGGTAAACGCGCTGAACACAGCCATGCTTCTTCGCCAGATCAACGGCGAGTTGACAAGCCAACAGAAAGCGGCGGGCTTCGCCGCTCATCGCGTCTCCCGATTCGCCGCGAATACGGCTTCGACGCCTTCCTGCAGTTCGGTCTTTTGCCCGCGCAAGCGGAGCCGGGTCAGGGCGATTGTGCGGTACGCTTTAGCCGTTTTGATGTAGGCGTGCGTGCCGTCGCTGATACTGACAATTTCGCCCGCGCAGGTCTCGAAGATAATGTTCTTCCCGCGACGGCGTTGCTCCATCCAGGTCACGCGTTGGCCGGGCTTGAAAGTGGGTTGTTCGTTCATTTCGTTTCAGTCTCCTTATCATTCAATTTCTCCCATTGTTGAGAAAAGTTTATTTCGACGGGGGGAAAGAGGGGGTTTTGTTGCATTAGGACTCCT
>ERZ724505.2047-NODE-2047-length-10362-cov-3.254002_pt1 | contig 10362 bp, 9 predicted proteins | sample MGYA00376038_ERZ724505 | MGnify/ENA primary metagenome ERZ724505 (study PRJEB28724, sample SAMN07190884) | wastewater metagenome | isolation source: effluent of sewage treatment plant in Hong Hong | place: Hong Kong | collected 2016-03-17 ...
CAAAGTTGTTATACAGCGGAATTTTAGCCTTTTCGGCTTTACCCGTGCCTGGCTCGTAGTACTCTACCAGCATCTCGTCGGGTTCCACGGATATTACTTTACCGTGCTTCTGCGCTCTTACGGCGCCAAGCTTTGAGCCGTAATGATCCTCGTACGACTTTTCAGGATTGTCCGCCATACCGTATTGAACAAACGGCGCTTCACCTTTAGCTAGCCCTAGCGCCTGCGTAGCCATCCGCGAACCCATCGCTACGCGCTGCGCTTTCATTTTACCCATACCGGGTACGAATAACGCTAACGGCGAGAAGGCTTTATTAAAGTCTTCAAAAACGTAGCGAACTTCAGACTTCGGGTAGATGTCGAGTTGCCCGTTTTTCATGCCATAGACGCGTTTCGTTCTACGCATCATCTGGTCCGGTGTCGTGACAACAGTCCCCGCAAGGTCTTGCGACGATCTATATACGACTTTGTTTTTCGACAAGTCATAGAACGGTGCTGATACTCGGCCATTTTTTCCCTTTCGCAAGGCTGATGCCAAGTGCAGATCAATACCTACTCTTTCTGATTCCGGAGTACGGATAGGGTCTATGAAAAATGCGTGACTAGACTGCACCATTCGGCTTTCGTCTGGCACAGAGTCTAATGAATTTAGCCCGCCTTCGCCCATTTTAGTAATACGCGTGACACGGTCTAAAATCTCCGCCGGGTTAACTTCCTCTAGCGGTTGTGCCAGCCCGCTGTTCAGTATAACTGAGTCCAGCTGCTTGGTTAGTGCGCCAGCGTTTATGTGCTTTAAGTTGCCGGTAAAGGTTGCCCTACTCAGCAGATCGCGACGTAGTCGCCCGTAATCTTTCTCGATACGCTCTGAGAATAAATCTTCCGGGCCGTGAATTGTCTGATAAGCTAGATTATCACGGTCGTCAACTTCTTGCTCGCCCTTAGAGACGCCAACCAATTTTTTGGTTATGTCTATAATGGCATCTTTGTCGAGATTCTTATACGGCTTACCAAGCGTTGACTGCATGACGTCTGGATCTAGTCGCATATTGCGAATAACATTGGCGACTGCTTCGTTCACATTCTCGCCTGGTTTGCGTTTACTGGCGCCGACCAGCTTGTCATACAGCCTGTTTACCACTGCCGAGCTGTCAGTAGCGAGGTTAGCTGCGTAAATTTCGTCACCCCACGCCTCGCGTAGCTCCTTGTCATTAGCTCCCAACGCGCGAAGCATGGGCATCAGCGGCACCATAGACTGCTGTAGTCGAACGTGAAATGTGCTTTTTTCCGGATTGAGGAAGTAGCGATGGCTCACACCCTCGCCGGGCAGAAAGTTAGCGTGAGATTCTATCTCACCGTTCTCTTTCATACGCGTGAAAATACCAGGTCGTAATCGCAACTGATTACTAATGGTATACTCGACTCCGTTGTAGATTATAGTACCTCTGTCCGTCATATACGGAACGCGAGCTACAGTCATCTTCTTTGAGTCAAGCACCTGATTAGTCTTATTGTCTAGCAACTCCCAGGTACCCGCTAGACGGCGTCCTAGAGTTTTACCGCCAATAATAGCCTGCTTCTGCGTCTTGTAGTCGTAGTCTGCGTCGTCTATGTAGTCGACATCTTTTAGCCGCAAAGTGTGCTTGGCGTTAGTGACCGGCTGAATACTCTTGGCAGCCTGTAGCGTTCTGTCGAATATTGCCTGCCTTGTGGCAACCATGTCGTCAAAATCACGATACGAGTCATCTAGTTCAGCGTCTTCTTGTTTAATCGGTACTGGCGCTATTACGGGTTTCGGTCTAGGCGAAAGTATCGACGGCAACGGCGCTGGTCGTAAAGGCTCTGACATTATTTAACTCCAGGTGCAGTTACTTCAGGCCCTGCTGCTAAGCGTCCGGCGGCGGCACCGATGCCTTTGATTCCAGTGTTAGGCTTTACCTGCGTGCCTTTGCCACCAGTGTTAGGCTTTATTGCCGGATGCAACGGCGGGCGCCGCAACGGATTCTGCTGATGCGCGCTATACGGACGCATCTGCGTAGCTCCAAACTCGTACAAACCACGAGTAATAGGATTTAAGTTAGCATCTGGGCTAGGCAGCAAACCGTCAAGCCACTTTGGAAAGTCGGCAGCAGCTTTTTGCGTCTGTTTGTCTTTCTTTTTGTCTTTCTTTTTGCCTGGCTTTGGCTTTGCTGCCTGCTCTGCTTCTTGTTTGCGCAATTCTTCTAGCCGCATTTTAACCGCATCAAGTCCGCCAAGTGAGCGTAGCTGGCTTATGTCTTGTAGGTGCTGCTTATCAAAGTCTTCTCGCTTAGACTTGGCGTACATTTTACCAAGTCCGGCGCCGCCAATAGTGCCACCAATGCCGCCAACCATAAGCCCGCCTAAACCACCGAGTTTGCCGATCAGTCGCATCATGGCCAGCCGCTGTGACTGATCGGCGTTGCCAGCCATGGCGTTACCGGCTAGCATACCGGCACCCACGCCGCCAACAGCACCTAATAACGCGCCAGCAGTGCCGCCAAGATAGGTTCCGAAAGCCGGATACTTAGTCTCCTGGTAGTTGCGCATATTATCCAAGTAAGCTTGGATATCTGCCGCGTCGTCAGCGGCTACACCTTCTTGATAAGCCTTACGGCCTTTTCGCCACGCGTCAAATTCAGCGAGTAACTCAGGCTTAATGGCGTTGCGGATATCTCTACCGACCCTGCCGAACATACCTTCACGTTGCAGATCAATTGCGTGGCCAAGCTCGTGTATAGTCGCGCCTGGAGAATTGTTGTTGATAATGGCAGTATTAGCACTCGGCAAATACGCTGTTGGTAGCTGCTCCCAATACGAGTCCGGCAACGTAGACAACTGTTGCGCAGTCAGGTCGCGCGTACCCATGACGTTGCTTATAACCGAATCGCGATCAGCATTGGCGTGAATCTGATTGAGTATGCGATGCGTACCAACATTACCTGACATGATTGCTGCATTGTTCAACTGCTCCGGGCGCGCAGCCGTCATGTAACGCGCAATCGACCGCAGATTATCAAATTGCTTAGCGTCAGGCGGCTCTATACTGTCCGGACCAAATACGAATTTGTCTACCAAGCTATTAACTGGCTTACTTCTTCTGTCCTCGTATATAGCCGTAGCTGACTGCTTAGTTGCTGCCTTTTTAGCTATTTTAACGCCTATGGCAAACAAGTCTGTCATGGTAACACCATTAAAAAGCATGAAACAAAAGTACGAATTATTTTGTAGCTGTCGGATAGTCTTCGTGAAACGCAATAAGCGCTGGGGCGCGCCAAGCGCCACTAGGATACTGGTGTTGTGACCGTATTCTAGCTACTCGGCCTGTGTATTCGTCAGGGGTTTTAAACGCATCACTTCGTAGCTCGTCGCTAAGACCTGTTCCTAATCTACCAACAGTCGGGCCGCCTGGTTTGGCGCCGTAGGTAAACCCGCCAATACCTTTGCCAAGGTACTTACCGCGACCAGCAAACGTGCCAGTGATGTGTACGTCTTGATCTTCCAGCAGTTTGCTTTTAGCTGGCGTGCCGCGCAGCGGCCAAAACACCACTCCCTCAGTACTAGGAGAGTAGCCGGTGTCCTGAATTGACCGCCAAAGTTTAGCCGCGCTTTCGGGCGTTTCCGCTGCTTCTGTTAATTCGAATTTATTCCGAGGTAGTTTCTGTAATACATCAGCAAGCATCTTGCGACGCTCTAGCCTAGGTACTTTATGCCAGTCTATGTGTTTGCGGCCTAGTTGCTGTACGTCGTATAGCGCGTTGCGTAATACGACGTTACTTTCGGTCTGTTTCTTTAATGACTCAGATAAGGAGGCATTTAGTATGCCACCAAGCTCTTGCGGCGGAATCATCTGCCCGTCTCTAGTGCCATATAACTCACCTTTCAGCACCGACCCTACCAACTCTTTGGGTATAGTCATTTTGCCGCTGTTACCAAAAAATCGTTCGGTGTGGACTATTGGTCTACCAGTCTGCTTGCTAGTCCTGTAGCTCAGTAACTCAACTCCGTTCTCCATAAGTTTAACAAGCGATGATGCGCCATCTAGTTTTCTTTCTAGCGTCTCACCTGACTGCATATTACTTATTGCTTTGTCCACGTCTTCTGCCGGTATCTTTCTGTAACGCACTTTGTCGTACGGTACTTTGCCGGACACGGTGCTATTAATTAGCAACCAATCTTTGTCTTTCCAGGTCTTAGGTTTAAACAACACGAAGCGTTCCGGATGTTTCTTATCGGCTGTCGTGAACTCAATTTTGTCAGCCGCTACAGACGTCACCAGTATGCTGCCTCTACGCTTGGTGGCTACGGTTCCTTTACCATAACCAGCAGGTATAGCGCCCTGAAAACCTGCGTACTCGTGAGTGTGTACAGGCTGCTGGAATAAAGCGCGTCTAGCGCCTGGTTCCGGTAACTCGTGTTTAGTTGCCCACGAGTACAACCCGGTTTCGGGAGTGCCAAATCTTATGTCATAATGCGGCCCGGCCTTGTCGGCCTTGTGGTGTTGAATCACAAAGTCGATTAGGCCGGGTTTCAGCTTCGTCAGGTCTCCGACGTCAGACCTATTAGGAATACCCAAAGCTGTTGCGGCCTGTTTGGCTATTCTAGCGCCTAGGGCAAACAACGTATCCATGGCTGACCCCACACATTGTATAAACGTTTATACAATGTATAAACGTTTATACGAACTAACTGACTTTGGATATACACGCCGTTAACATCAGGTTGCCGAAAGCATCAGGACTGCCATCCTGCAATATCTCAACTGAAAAACCTGGTTTCTCTTCGACAAATTGTTTTAACTCCGTAGCTGACCAGACGCACTTATGCCTCTCGAACTCGTTACCATACACCGCACCTTGTTCCGTTGCGATAGCCGGTGTCGATATTATGAATATGCCGTCTCTCGTAAGGCAGTTCAGCACGCGGCTAATAACTGACGCACCTGCTGGCTTATCAAAATGCTCCAAAACATCAGTTAACAGTACAGCGTCGAACTGACAAGCAACTGCTCCGGCATACTTTGTTGGCTGCTGCCGGATTGTCTCCATTCTCTGTAGAAAATCTTCAATACTCTGCACATAAACTTCATTGTACAAAGCCCAACATGGATTTCGATATCGCTCAAACCCTTCAACGCCAACTAGCTGCACGTCGAAGTTTACCGCGAATCCACTGTCCAACCATTGGCGTATTGCAGCTCCGTAAAAGCCCATGCCTATGCCAAGGTCTAGCACTGTCTTGGGTCGCCGCTGAATCAGTCTATTTACAATATGCGCCACCGACGACAAACAGCCAATTGGCATTCGAGTATCCTTATGTTAATTGTATAAACGTTTATACGATCTATATAGCTAGCCACAATGCTAGCTACGTTAAACCACACCAAAAACTTTGGCCGATACTTTTCGACCAAAGTTTAGATGACTTTTCCATACTACGCTAGCACCCTTTCGCGAAGCGCCGGATTGCTTAATACGTCAACTTCGGCCAAGTCCTCATCACCTTTCTCTTTGCGGCCTTTAACACCAAGAGCATCAGCTAACGAGCGACCAGCGCGCAGCCCTGCCGCGCCACCTAGTCCAGTAGTTCCTAGGATAACTGGCGCCTGTCCATATAGCGTGCCTTGCAAGTTTCTGGCGGACAAAGAGTCCATAAACTTGTTACCAGTGGCTAAACCAGCACCGGCGCCTAGACCAGCCAAGCCGCCTATTATTGCACCGCGTGTTGGGCTATGTCGCGGAGAATAAAGAGCACCAGCTGTAGCACCACCGGCGCCAGCTAGCAACGTCCACAGCAGATCTGATTTTGTTTCAGGGCTGACTGAGTTTGAAACACGACTTATAAAGGCCTTTAACTCATCCGATGCTGACAACCTAGCCTGCGCCGCTTTAAACTCGCCAGGCGGTATTAGTTGTTGCATATTCTGTCTGATTTTATCTACGCCACTATTAACCAGACCGCGCCCAGCATCAGTACCCGCCAGAAACGCTCCTGCACCGCCAAGGCCAGCACCGGCTACTGAAGATAAGAATTGTTTTAATTCTGATCGTCTCTTCTTACCGCGTATCTTATTATATAGCCAATTGCCGCCCAGCGCTCCGGCGCCAGCACCAAGCGCTGTAATACCGGTGGTCTTAAGAGCATTGCGCCCAGCGACAAATGCCTTGGTAGGACCAAGGTATCTCTTCGCCTGTGCTTGATAGTCTTTGCCAGGCAGCTCCATTTTACTACGATAGGCTTGCTCTTCGGGTGTGCCTGACGCATAAAATTTGCGCATCAGCTCTGCCTGCTCTTTTTGCGGTAACAAATGCGTAGTAACTTCAAACGGGTTTAGGCGTTCGCCTAGCTGGCCTGCTAAAAACCCCTCTAGTTTACTGTTCATCCAGTCAGCATACGTTACGCCCGGCTTGCCAGCCAGACTCTCAGGCACTATTTGGTCCGCATTGGCAAATGCACCCCCTCTACCTTTCAGCTGATGCACATACGCCGGGATGGCGCCGTTACCAAACATTGTATAGTGTGCTCTCCCACTAAGCCCATTTTGCGCAGTCGGTGTCGCTAAGTGGTATTCGCCAATGCCCATAAGATCCATCAGCCGCTTATTGCTTCTGGCTTTTATTAGCAAATCACGCACCGGGACACCAAATGGCGCCAGAGCTGCGCCAGGTGCCAACGTGTTGTGGTAGTGCGTCATGCCGGTAGTATCAGGTATCGCGCCCGGTGTCGTAAATGCGTTAGGATTGTAGGCAGCCACAGCGTCCTGTACATCTTTAGCCTGCTGATCTGAAGCTAATCCGTACGCAGTACCTAGCGCACCTAGACCCGCACCGCCTAGGCCGTAGCCTAGCCATGCCGAGTTATCTGGCGCATCTTTTTTCTTTTTTTTAGATTTGTTTCTCGCCGCAGTTTTTTCTTCGTCGTCCGGCATAACCGGATTGATGTACACCGGCGGCGGTGAAGCCTCCTGCCGCATACGCCGACGCATATTCTGCGCCGCGTCAATCAGACGTTTCCGTTGGTACTTCTTGTCCTGGTCGTAGACCATCTTACCGATCAGCAACGGAGCGCCGATAGCGTACGTTAAATATGCGCCGGTAGCTGCACCGGGAATATCGTTCGTAAGCGCCTGCTTATCTTGCACCGCTGTAACCGCATCGTGCAACTTATCAACGACCTCGGCAGTCTTACCGTATAGCGCATCTTCGTATTCTTTCTTAGCCTGCTCTAGCTCGTCTTCGGTATTGCCTTTACGTATGTCGTCAAGCAGCCAGTCGGTCAGCTTATAACCGGCCGCGCCAGAACCAATTCCTGCGCCTATCATGGCCGGAATGTAGTAGCCACGACCAACAGGCGAGTCGGCGTGGTCTCCGCGCGCAGCTTCACCAACACGCTTGCCAACGCGCTTAGCCGTGTCGCTTAAATACTTACTAGCGTTCTGTAGCCCGCGCTCCAACAGGCCCGAAAAATCTGGCAAGCCCAGCGCTGATTTATCCTGCGAAAACTTCATACCAGCGCGGCGCTTAGACTCTTCTTTCTTTTTGGCAACCGGTATATCAAGAGTGACCGGTGCCGGAATTGACGCCGCTGGTTCGCTTGAAGCTCTACCTAGCGTCTGAAGCAGCCCGTATAACCCTCGTAACCCAACACCGGCACCGGCGCCAAGCGTAGCTACTCTAGCGATGTCGCTAAATGCAGCCGAGTCTACGGCCTGACGCTTGGCACGCTCTAGCGACTCAGCCATCATTTCTGGCGTCACTGTCGGGACTGCTAACGGTTTTGATGCTTTTAGCATAGTCGATTCTCGTTACGAAATTATGTGAGTAGCCGCAGCGTTGTAACTGGCTTTCAACTCCATGTACGGAATGTCCCAGACTACGAAAACGTACATAGTAGGAGGTCCGTCTGTAGGAGTATGCCATTGCTCTCGCCACGAGCGTATGTTGTACCAACCATTACCGTAGCCGTATAAAACATCGCCTAGAGTATGGTTGAAGTGTTTTTGATCTGGTTTAGACGTATCGAACGTACCGTAAAATAAGTCAGTTACACGTTCCAGTAACTGGTCGCCTTCGTCCCCTCGTAGCAGTGGCACCTTGGCGCCGCGATATGGCGCGCCATCTTCATCTACACGGCCCCACAGCGTTCCTTGCAAAGCTGAGTGATCTGTTCTTTTGGAAAAACTGCTATACATAGTTGTTACCTAATAGCCGTACGTTTGACGGCTACCGGCTTTCTGTTGTCTGTGTTTTGAAGGCTCTGAGTACTTCTGCGATACTCGTCGATCAGCTCGCGCAGTTTGATCTCTTGAACGTCAGTATCATCGTAGTCGGTAGCACTGCTGAGCATCTTACCACCGGCATAGCCGATAGCTGGCGGTACCACAGCAGCTGCTAACAACGCCGGAACACCTATTGCCTTACTAGCAGCAATAGCGCCGTCAGACACGGCGTGCGAAACACCACCAATAGTACTCAGAACTGCATCTATTGGGTCAGCCCGTTTGATCTTAGCTGCAAACTTCAGCAGTGTGGCTTTGTCGTTTTGTAACTTTTGCAACAAATCTTTAGCCTGTTTAATAGTTAGGCCATTATTTGTGCACTGCTTTAGAAAAGATATGCGGAATGCCAGCTTTGTGTCCACGACTAACCTCTTATTCGTCAAAGAAAGACTCGGGTATGTACGCTACTTTTCGCTTGCTGCGAATATTGTTGTTCCGCGCAATCTCCGCCGATGACATAGGAATCGGGCGTAGAAATCCAGCTTCTTTTAGCTTATCCACAGGCGTGCCGCTGGCTTTAATGCGGTAGATAAGCTCACCCATCTCCTCGATAAACTTGTCAAACGCCCGGCGGTCTGTTCGGTCACATTCTACGCCTGGATCGCTGCTAACGCCTTTAAGCAAAACCATACAGCGTAGCCTATGCATGACTTCGTTTATGTCTGCTGGCAGTTGGCCTGAGTCGCCGTTACTATCTCGCCATAGTATCACGCCGCGAGAGCCCCAGTATTCAGTTAACACCCCTGTCTTAGACAAGAATGAAACAATTTTACGCTTGGTGCCGCCAATTATGTGTGTCATAGTAGCTTTCCTATTGCCCGAAGGCTATTGGTATTACGGAACGTAACAAACCGGCGTACATACCGGTATTTTTTAAAGTCTCTTGCGTTGATTCCGGCAGACCTAGCAACCCGCCCAAAACCTTGCCTACGAATAAGCCGGACATATAACCAGTGCCCATACCGGCAGTCATCCTAGCCATATCCATAGGCGTAACAAAACTACTAGGTCCGGACTTATTCGGCAAATTAGCTGCACCAGTAACCAACCCTGAGACAGCTGCCTGATAATTATTAGGCAATCTGTTAGCTATTCTAGTGTCTTGCCACAGCATCTCATTAAACTCTTCCGGGTCGAAAGGCGCGCCGTAAAGACCGGTAGTATCTTCAGCTGATTTAGTGGCGCTAGTAATAGCACCGGAAGCTGCGTCAACACCAGCGTCGCGCCGCATCTCGGGTAGCTTGTTGTTTTCAACTATATCCATAGCACGACGAGCATTTTCTGCGGAATACCCAGGCTGATACATCGTCATATCATTGAACGATCTACCGTGCGTTACGTTCCATAGCCCTCTACCGGCAGGTATTGCCGCGCCTGCGCCAGCACCAAGCATAGCGAGGTTCTTCCGCAGCCGACCATCTTCCCAGGCATCCGGCATTAGCTTTTCGCCAACCCAGCCTAGGCCGTAGCCAAGCCCAGCGCCTGTCATGCCACCTACAAGCATACCGGCTAGAGGCGATGCTCGGTTAGGTATTCCTTTACCGGGCGTATACGGAACTATTTGCATTAGCTCCAATAGCCTGGTTTTAAAGTCAGCCTCTTTTGACCAAACCGTTTCCACCTTATCTCTAACTTTGCTGTATTTAATTAGCACCGCTTTAGGCACGCAGCGCCAAGTCAATCGTTCTATCCCGCTCATTTTTGTACCTGATAGCTAAAATATAGCGGCGTCTCCTAACGCCGCTATATTTTACCATTCTCTTGCTTCACTACGAATACTAATTCGCCATGAAGCCTTTTTTACCGCACGAATTACACCGGCAAATAAAGCCTTTACGGCCTTTACCGATGATTTCTATATCAAAGCTTTCACAGTTTCCGCACGTCGTTCGCTGCCCTGTTGTGGTCAGCGTATAGCTGCTGCGCACCAGTCTAGTAGGACTACTAATACCGGATTTCAACGACGATTTCTTTTTTCTTGTGCCCATTACAGGCGTAGCCGATTTCATACACAGATCCTTGTGATATTAAGTAGCGCTGCGCTTCCGCAGGTGTAGTCTCTCTTATAA
>ERZ724505.2048-NODE-2048-length-10353-cov-4.124005_pt1 | contig 10353 bp, 13 predicted proteins | sample MGYA00376038_ERZ724505 | MGnify/ENA primary metagenome ERZ724505 (study PRJEB28724, sample SAMN07190884) | wastewater metagenome | isolation source: effluent of sewage treatment plant in Hong Hong | place: Hong Kong | collected 2016-03-17 ...
TGAACACCTTGCGTTTTTTCCAGATACTTGGAGATAGCCTTTTAGTGGAACGACTTCGCCCTTGGGCACTTTGGTTGCGTGATAACGGCTATACCAAGCAGGCTCATTTAATTTGGGATCATCGTTCAACCACCGGCCAGTATTGGGAGCTATTTGGCTGCCGCATCGGACCTGTTGTGTGGCCGTTTAGTGCTCCAAGACGCAACAAGATTGAGGAATGGACGACTCCGCGAGTACTGGCTCTTTGGCAAAAACTTGGATGGTAGATCACCCCCAAGGCTTGAGCCGCATCGGCTTCTTGCCCTGCGGCTTCATGCTCTCCAGCATGACCCGCGCAGCCGCAGCTTGATCGCGGATCAGCTTCACGGAATCGGCGTTCTTCAAGGCCGCGATGTCGTAATTCACGATGGACGGCATCGAAAAGAAGATGTCGAGCGCGATGGGCAGGAAGATCGTCTCAGCAAACCCGGCCGGAACCTGCACTTCGACGTTCGGATCAGCGTAGCCGGGGCCAGCGCCTTGAATGTCCGCCGTCGTGACGCGGCCAAGGGCGCATCGGGCCTGGAACTCAATCACGAGTTCGCTCGTGGGTGCGCTGGAGAGCATCATCCGATAGCGCGGAATGCCCGCCGTGGCAGTCGTGGCCTCGATGTAGTAGCGGAGGTTTGGATTCAATTCCTCGAACTTCTGGCGGCTCAACACGGCCTCCAGTTGGGTGCCGTCGCCGCGCTTCTTCACCGGCTCATGGACGGTGATGATGTCAGTCGGAAGCTCCGCCGCGTCGTAATAGATCACGGCATCGCCGCTCGTCGAATCGGAGATGTGCGGGAACTGGAGCGTGGCGGTCGTTCCCGAGAGCTTGATGATGCGGTTTTTGGCGGGATCGCCCGGCAGAGCAATTTGGCACCCGGCCATGTAGGACTGTGCGCCCGTAATGGTGCAGCTCGTGCCGCCTCGCGTGAGAGCCGAGACGGCCAGCGTTTCGGGGGCGCGGAAATACGCCGCCCGGCCTTGTTTTGCAGCCTCGAATGGCCCCAAGACGCTGATTTGCTGCAAGGCTGCGTTCATTGCCCAAATGACATCCGGGAGCGGGTCATCATACGCCGTGTCGGTGTGGGGCGTGACGCGCTGCTCGGTGCGCAGAAAGCGCCGCATGGCATCGGAGGCTTGGCGGTAGGTCATGGCGGTTACGGTGTGATGGCTTCGGGAAACCCGCATGCCTGCCGAAGACGGCCCATCGGGAAAGCCGGGCCGGGATCATTTTTGCGATTGGGCGCAATGTCTTCGTGACCAATCACGTCGTCGAGCTTGTATCGAGCAACCAATAGCTTCGCGACCGTAATGCAGGCTTGAACCTGCTCCTCGGGGTAAGCTTCCCATTCCTTCGTAGTTGTCTCGTTTTTGTGGCGAGCCTTCACGGGTGGCGACTTGGACCACTTGCGGCCAAGTCGTGAATCATCGCCCGCGTTTGCGAGTTCGATACCGATGGAGCACGAGTTGAGGCCGTCAAAGCCCTTCCAGCGCGATTTCCCGGCGTGTCCGCAAGTGCGGTTGAACGGGCGGCACTGGATCACGGTTCCGTCGCGCTCAATCACCAAATGCGCTGATGCTCCTTTGGCTTCCGGTGTTTTCCAAAAGTTGATCGAGCTTTGACCGGAAGCGCCAGACGTGAAGTGAATGACCAAAAAACGCCGGATCGGCATCTCGGAACCGCCCGGAAGCATGTCTCGTTTGATGCCTTCGATAAGATGCTGGTCATTGATCTTCATGGATTGCGCGGCGGTTTGGGGTCAGCAAAGAAACAGCACCCAAAGACTCCCACCGCGACCGCAAAGGCCAGAAAGCCGAAAAACTCCAGCACGGTGAGGTTGGGCGCTGTCAGGAGGAAGTTCATGATTCCAAGGTGTCAGGAAGGAGCACGCGGCGCACAGCGTTCCAGTCGATGCAGGGGCGTTCACCTTTGAGGCCGGGGCAAAGCGGGGCACCAAGAGCGGCGTCATCAATATAGAGCTTCGCATAAGCCTTTGGACTGGTCGTCCAAGTGTCCTGCTCCGGGTTGCGCTGGATGCCGAAAAGAGGGATGCCGTGGCCTTCAAACCATTTCACGGCGTCGGTCAAGGGTGTGGAGCCGTCTTGGCGGTCATCGCTGCGCATGGTCCACAGAATGATCTTGCAGCCGCGTTGCACGAGTTCGTGCAGCACGCCGGGTGCGCCGATCTCGCGTCCGATCTTCGGGTATTCGTGCGTCACGCATGTGCCGGCAAAATCCACGGCAATGATGGATGGGAGTTCGTTCATGCAATGCGGAAGGTTGCGTTGGCACTGGCCCCCGGATCGACGGTGCCGAGAAGGTCTTCGTCGGCGTCCACGATGCGGAACTCGCGGCCCTCGTGGTGGAGAGCTTGGGAGCGGAACTTCATCACGATGACCTTTTGGCCGAGTTGGAGGCCGGTAACGTGTTCGTCATCGAAGGCCACAATGATAGCCTCCTTGGCGTCGTTCTTGACCGCATCTTGGGGGAGGAAGATGCCGCCAGCGGTTTTGACCTCGGCGGCCGCGGTGACTTCCACGAGCACGCGGGCATGTTTCACCGTATGGGGTGAAACCTGCTTTTCGTTGAGGTAGGGCGAGAAAGGGACGTTTTCGAGTCGATGGAGCATGGTTGTGGGCGTGTGGTGTTAGGCTTGGGGTTCGCGACGTTTCACCCAGCCAGCATGACCGAGTTCAACCGCCGAAAGAGGTTCTTGGATGGAGGCCTTGAGCGTTTCCGGCTCCGTTTCGAGCACGGCGGCCAGTTCCTTGAGGCGCATCGGGCTTTCGAGCATGTCCCATGCGCGGGAGTAGAGCGAAGCGGGCGCGTTGCCGTTGATGGATTCTTCAATGGATTGCGTCACAGCCTGAGACGCCGCAGCATTGAGTTCTTCCGCGACGCTGCTGAAAGTGGCGGACGCGCCGGGCTGCTCGGAAACCTGCCCAACAACCACGTCAGAGGCTTCTTCGCTGTTTCCCGGCGCGTCCATTTCGGGGGAATCGTCGGCCTTCATCGGCTCGATGCCCAAAGCGTCCGCGACGCTCGGGGCGGAAGTGGTTGCAGGAGCGGGACTTGCACCCGCGTTTTCAGGGTATGGGCCTGACGACTTAGCTTCTTGTCCATCCTGCGATTGGTGAAGTTCTTGCTCCATACGCTCTACGTCTTGCATGGCCGTAGAGGTGCCAATAGTGGCCTGCGTGTGCTCATAGGCCGGATGCTGGGTCGTATCGACCGCGCCGTCACTGAGGAGGCTCAGGAACAGCGCCGCGCCCTTGTTGCAGGCCTGATGCGGCCCAGCGCCGGAGTCGTGCATCGCCATTGCGAGGTTGCAATGCCATCCCCATGCGTATTCAGGATCGGCCTTCATGGCGTCGATCAGGTTTTGAACGTGTCCGGCTGGCTCTACTTTGATGTCGCTTGGAAGCGCAGGCGGAATATCGACCGTGACGACGAGCGGATGCGGCAAGCGCCGTTGATCCATGAGTTCATGGGCCATGAAGCCCTTGTTGTGGTTCCAAACCGACGCGGGCACTTTCAGGACGTGCGCATCATATTCCCGCTCGTAGCGGAAGATGGCTTGGCGGCCGTTGCGGTCGGAATACTCGAAAGGGGCCGTCGATCCCACGCCAACGGCGCGGACAATGACGGTCGGCTCGCCTGGAATGGCGTATTTGGCGAGCGTCGGAGAATCGAAACGCTGCGGAAGGCGGAAGGGTTGTGGTTTGCTGGGCTGCATGGTGTGTGGTGTTGGGGAAGGCCCGCCCGGCTCATCACCGGGCGGGCTGGTAGGAACTGCTGTTTACTGGTATCAGAGGGCCGGGACTTCAAGGCCTTCGTGCTGGCCGCCGTGGCGGATCAGCGCGTAGCCGTTGGTCTTGCCATCCGTGCGGATGCAGGGCGCTTGGCCGAAGATGGTCTGATAACCACCGCCGGTCACGAAGCCCCAATCATCCTTCTTCTCGATCATCTTGTCAGAGCCGACGTAGGCGCGGACAGCGGAACCGACGCCGAGCATGAGCGAACTCATGTCCGGGACACCGTTGGCGTTCGCGGGGATGATGTAAGCACCCGCCGTGAAGGTGTCGGTGTAGTTGTAATCGGCGCTGGTGTTGCCAGAACCGACGCCGCCAAGGGCAGGTGTGCTGTCCCATGTGTCGCCCGTGCAGACGATGTTGCCCACCGTGGCGCTGCCGATGGTCGAGGTTCCTGCGCCATCCGGCGAAAGAATCTGGTCGAGCTGGATGCGGTTGCCATTGTTGGCATTGCCGGTCCAGCGGACAAAGCCCACGGAACCATCGGGATTGATGAGCCACGCATAGCCGAGCGTCGCGTCAATGGCGGTGTAAAAGGCCGATTCAGCGGCGACGCTGGACTGGCCCTCATACCATTCCTTCGCGTAACCGGCGAAGAACTCGAAGAAACGAGTGTTGGTATCGCTCGACATCTGGATCAGCTTGGCAGCCGACAGGGCCGAATCGACGCCGAAGCCGGTTCCCAGCTCGGCACGAGGCGCGAGCGGGTCGGCATAGACGTTGTTTTCCGGGTCCACGGAGATGTGCTCGTGGAGCATCACGCCGTTCCAGTCCTGCAACTTGCCGGAGAAGCGCGGATTCGTGTCGCCACGAGTGCCGGCCTGTTCGAGCGCCTGATTGTAGGACGAAGAGTTGCGGATGCCAGCCATCGCCGAATCAGGAATGTAGCAGAGCGGGCGGTAAACCGGGGAACCGTTCTTGCTGTATTCGATTTCGATGGGGCGGCCCCCGAGACGCTGCCAAATAGGCTTGGCAGTGCTGATGAGGGACGGCGACATGGTGTCGAGGGCCTTGAGGCTCGCGAGCGTCTTCTTGCCGTTCGGGTAGATGGTGTTGCCCGAGCCGCGCAGCTTGAGCGCGAGCTTCATGTCGTTCATACGACGAAGGCCGAGCTTCTTCTTGAGCATCTGGAGCGCCGCCGCTTTGACGCCGCCGCCAGCCGCGAGAAACTTGAGTTCCTTCTCGGTGAAGACAATACCGTCGCGCCAGAAGTCCACGATACAGCCGAAAGTCTGGAAGCTGACCTTGGATTCCTTGCCCGTCAGGGCTTCTTCACCACGCACGCCGGAGCCGCGAGGAGTGGACATGACCGTCATTTTGATCTCATCGCCGGAATTGGCGTTGAGGTCACGCTTGACGATGAAGGGCTTCTTGGAGCCTTCCGGGCCTTCAAAGGGGGCAAAGTCATCGACGCTTTCAGCGCCGCGTTGAAGCTGCTTGTCCCAAAGTTTGGCTTTGACGTTCGCGTCAGCCGCGACCGCCGTAGAGAGGAGATTGACGATGGACTCGCCGTTATACGTTGGCATGGAATTGGAGGGGTGAGGATTGGGTTTGTGTCACTCCGCCTCGGTCCTTTAGCCGCCTGCGCGTTTCAGCACTTCGAGCTGCTGTTCCTCGGTGAGAGTGTCGAATTGGGCCTCAATGTTTCCTGGCGTGAGAACGCCTGGCGCATCAGTGGTGCCCGTGAGTGACCCCGGAAGCCTGACCGATTGTTTCGGCAGGGGCGGAATCGTCGGATCGTCGTCATCTCGGCCCGCGCTATTCGCGCCGCGACCTTTGAAAAACTTGTCCACAACCCTTTTGGCGATATGCTCGGGCCAATCGGGCCGCTGCAAGACTGGATCACTTTTGGCGCTTGCAAGCAAAAATTCATCGTCGCAGTAGGTTTCAAACGCCGATTTGGTCTGGCCGGGCTGAACGTCGATCCAGAGGTCCGCGTGCTCATCCATGACCTTATCGAGCGATTGCTTCACTTGGGCTTGGAAGGTCGCCTGATTGGCGGCAGTGCGCTCCGCCTCGCGTTTGGCCTCCCGGAGGTCAATCTTGAGATCGGCCAATTGCTCCATCAGGTCCGTGGTATCGCCATACTCATCTTTGACCCGTTGAATCTCGGCGCGTTTGGCCGTGATGGCGTCCTCGATGGCCTGGACGGACTCCGGCACTTCGGGGGCCTGCGGCGCTTCCGGTGTTTTCTCGCCGGGCTTGTCGCCTGCTGGAGGCGTATCGGGCGCTTTGGCCGCCGGTGTGCCATAAACTTGCGCGGAAGCCTCGGCTTCACTCATGCCGCTTTTCACAAGCGTCGTGAACTGCACCAGTTTGGCGCGAGCCTCGGGAGGCAAACCGCCAAGCCCGATCCGGTGGATGTTGGCCGGGTCTTTGGCTTTGTCGCCGCCCTCGGGAGCTTTGTCGCCGCCCTCGGGTTTTGGCTCCGGTTTCGGATCGGGCTTTTTGTCGCCATCGGGTTTGGGTGCATCCGGTGCAAGGGCGGAAAAGTCGCCGTTCTCAATGGCGGCAAGCTGCGCGGAACTCAGTTCGCCCAGGCTCTCGATGGCGGCCGTGACCTCGGCATCAGAGGGGGGCGAGGGATTGCTCTCGGTGGATGGCGTGGGAGCAGGAGCATCGCCAGCAGGGGCAGCGACAGGGGCGGAGGTAACGTCGTCAGGCATAACGGGTGCGTGGTGTGGTTGTGGTGAGGGTCAGTGTCGCCGGGGTCGGGTGAAGTTTTGGAGAGTCAAGGGCAAAGTGTGCTGGTAGTTCGTGGTATCGAGCTTGAAATCTGGCCCGGATGGCGTTCCATGTGGAACCACGTCCTATGAAAACGCTCGCCATCCTTCTCTTCTCCCTCGTGACCGTCACGGCCCTTGCTGAGACGCCCGACCAAATCGCCGCCGACTACCGCGCCAAGGCCAAAACGGCCCTGGAAAAGGTCAATGCCACGCTCGAAAAGGCCACGGTGCCGATCATTGCCGACCTCGTGAAGGCCGGAGACACGACCGGAGCCGATGAGGTCAAGGCCCAGCTTCAAGCAAAGCAGGATGGCGAGCCGGTCGCAAAGCCGCACGCCAAGGCCGCCAACCTCTTCACCCTCTACGACGCCGCCCGCCTCCGCGCCCTCGATCCCATCCAGCAGGCCACCATTCGCAAGCTCGATGCCGTGCTGGCCGGTGCCGATGGCAAGAAGCTCGAAGTCGTGGATGCGGTGAAGACCGTCCGGGCCGAAGTCGAGGCGGGGCGTATTTCCAATGCTGGCCCAATGAATGTGCCGGTTGAATGGACCTATCACCGCACGCCTACCAGCCCGGCAGAAGCGGCGGTTTTCCTGAACCCTGATGGCAGTTTTGTTATGGGTGAAGGTGCAGAGAAGCGCACTGGCAAATGGAAGCCCGGCAAGGAACCAAACACGCTGACGATCCGCTATGCCGTGAATGACAGCACTTGGAAGGTCTCGATTCAAGATGGCTTAGCCACCGTTGACCGTCCCGACATCAAAGAGACACGTTACTTCCGCGTCAAAAAGTAGTCACTGGATGGCAATGAGCACCTGTTTGTGAAGAACGTCGCGCCCGATGACCTCGAAGCTCGTCTCGGTTTTGTTTACCCATTCGAGAAAGGCTCCGAACTCGTGCTCCTCGTAGCCACGGTAGTTGTAGAACTCATCGAACAGCATGAGCGGCTTTTTTGCGATGATGTGTTCCCCTAACGCATCCAAAATCGTGCGCGTGCTGCTGCCAAGGTCGCAATCAATGTGAACACCGCGCAGCCGGTTCAAAGGTTGTGACGCCATGAAGCCGGGCAATGTGTCAGAAAACAAGCCAATTTGCAGGCGCACATTGGGCGGGAATTTGAGCCGCTTCACATTGACCCGAAACCGTCCTTTTTCTACTCGGCCCCATGCCTCCGGTAATCCTTCAAAGGAATCAAAGCCCCAAAAATCGGTTCGAGGCCTCATTTCCGCCATGCAGGTAATAGAGCGACCACTGGCAACGCCAAATTCCAAACATTCGTCACCTGGGCCGATGTCGGCAAGGTAGCGGTGCCATAGTTCCTGCTTCGAGTAGCAGGCTAGGGGCGCGTTCATTACGCGGGAAAGGAGGTCTTGAGCAGTTATCATAGTCCGAAGTGTTTGGCGGCGAGTTGGTAAACTTCGACCAGCCGTTGAGGGCTGTCTTTGAAGGGGCATTGCCGCGACAGCCACCAATTTACCCACTTGGCGCGAGCTTGGGCATTTACGGCGGGCCGGATCAAAGGCGAATGCCATTCAACCGGCTCTTGGAAGACATCGAGTGCGTTGAACCATGATTGCCCGGTCGCGATGACAGGTTTGTCCGTCAGGACCATCAAATGCGACACCGAGGAGCACATGAGCACATGGTAAGAACACCCTGCCAGCATGTTCCAGTTGGCGTTTGGATCGTAAAAGGCACGCTCGTTGGAGCCTGCCACTTTCGGCTTGTCGCACACAAGACGAATCCACGGCTCCACCTTGGGGGTCGTTTGCCGGTAAATCTCCGAGTGATCGACGATGCCCATCTTGACGACCGGCTCCAGCCCAAGAGCTGCGATCTTGCCGCACACACGATTGATCCATTCCCATTGCTGCATGCGGCCCAATTCAGGCCGGATCAGCTTGGCGTTCCATTGCATCCAGACGCCCACTTTCCCGGCGTAGCGGCTGCCATCGGCACGGGCAATGCGCTCAAATACTTCACCGCGAAACTTTCTCACATACTTGGGGGCTTTTTGCCAGTTTACGACATCGGGAACGGATGCCCATTCATCGTGAATGCCAGAACTCAAATCATGCCGCCTGTAATAGTCGAACATGAAGGTCTTGTAGTGGTTGAGATACCCAAAATCCATCGACAGGACCGGCAGACCTTTAACAACCGCTTCCCGCACCCATTCGATTGAGCCATCAGCAAACAATCGTCCATGCTCGTTGCGATGGATGATGGCAGAATACCGCTCCGCCAAAGCATGCTCGACGATGCCTGACACGTTTGTGTTGTCCCAAAGATCAACCTGCATACCAGCCGCATCACAGGTTTCTCGCAAAACTTGCAGCTTCCCGGCATACTGCTCCTTGCTGTTGACGATCAAGAATTTCACGGGCTAGGAGAACTAGAAATGGACGGCACGATTGATGGCGACGTGGACACCGAACTGGATATGGACGCCGAAACCGATGGCGACGTGGACACGGACGGGGAAACGGAAACGCCGATGGATGGCGAAACGGAGTAACTTGCGCTTGGGCTGACGGATGGCGATATGGAAGGCGACGGGCTGATGCTTGGCGATGCCGAAACGGACGGCGATGCTGAAACGGACGGCGAAAGGGAAGCCGATGCGCTGGCGGATGCAGACGCCGAGCTTGAGGCAGACGGCGACGGAATAAGCCCCTCGCTGACCAACTGCTCATGGATGGCGTCTTGCCATAGTTGCCCAAGCAATCCTCCCGCCGCCCCCATGACGGGAGGCACCATCACCGGCTGGCGCGGCGCACTGTGCTGCGTGCTCTCAAAATACGGTCGCTGCGGCTGTTGGACGATGAGGTTGTTTTGCGCGATGCCCTGCGTGAATTGCAAGCCCGAGCTTCCGACGAGGTGGGGCCGGTCGGACCATGCGTTACCTCGAAGGCTGGCAGGTGGCTCGTTCATGCGGTCGCGACGTTGGGGGGCCGGTAATCGTAGGGGGCAAAAACCTCGACTTTGACGCGGTGCTCCATGAGCATTCCCATGAACTGCCTGCGGTCGTCCTCCAAAACGTAGCGGTCGGGCCAGTCCGTGAAGTTGGTCGGCGGGTAGTTTTGCTGCACAATGTCGCCGCCGATGGGCACCGAAGGGGTGCCAAAGCCGAACACGACCGCGCCGGTTGTGGAATCGTTTGGAACCGTGACGCCAGGGTGAAGGCATTCGGGGAAACCGCCGCGAAGGCCGTCAAACTCCCAATGGATCGCGTCTGTGATCGGAATGCGCTGCGACTGCGAACGCGGAAAGGGTTTTTCGGAAAGGTAATGCCTGATGCGGAACCATGTCGGGTACATGCCGCCCGGTTTGTAGCGAGAGCGCACGAGCTTGGATGGCTCACTGATGATGTCACCATTGCCATCGACGGCAGACAGCGGAATGCGGCCCTCTTCGGCCCACAGTTTGAGGAGCACAGTAGGCCACCCGAATGGGCGCTTCACCCAGTTTTCCGCAAAGTGCGTTGCTCGCTCGGCATCGGTGCGAACCTTGGCAAAGTAGAAGCTGCGCTGTTGGTATCCGGCCTTCTGAGCATGCACGAGCCGGTAGGATTGGAAATCGCCCCGGACCTCAAAGGCACGCTTTACCCACGCGGGGCAGCCGCTCCACAATACGACACTGTTCAGGAAATCCGGGATCGTGTCCGCGAGATTGTCTTCCTTTGCCGTGATGACAAAGCCTCGTTCAGTCGGGTTGGGAGTGTCCCAAAAATCAAGATTGTTGGCCGACATATTAAAAAGTGGTATGCGGGATCAGTCGATAG
>ERZ724505.2049-NODE-2049-length-10350-cov-4.913356_pt1 | contig 10350 bp, 14 predicted proteins | sample MGYA00376038_ERZ724505 | MGnify/ENA primary metagenome ERZ724505 (study PRJEB28724, sample SAMN07190884) | wastewater metagenome | isolation source: effluent of sewage treatment plant in Hong Hong | place: Hong Kong | collected 2016-03-17 ...
GCGGCCCATTGATCGCGAATCCGTTTCATTTCGGCATTGAGAAACGCGGGGTCGCGTTGCTGATATTTGTACGGGTCGCCCGAATTCCACCAGCCGTTGTGACCGGGAGCGGGAAGCGGCACCGGGGGCATAAGCTTCGCCTGATCGATGCCATAATTCCATCGCCGGATTCCTTCGTCGATCCATTCCACGCCATTGGCGTCGGTGAAATACACCGATGCGGGCGCGGCAGCAGGCATCGCGACGTGAACCGCGACCGGGGCCACCGGAACGGGAACAGGCGCGGGAGCGGGCGGGGCGGTCAGCGCGGCGATTTGTTTTTGCATTTCGGCCATTTGCGCCAGCAGCGCGGCGACCAGGGCGGCATTGTCAGTCGGCATAATCGATTCCTTTCGGGGTGTTGCCTGAATACGCTTTCCAGGCGAAATAGGCGAGCGCGGCAATCGCGGCCCATTTCACTATACCCGCGATGTTGGCAAGCGGGGAAGCGCCAGCCGCGTTTGCGGCGGCATCCAGACCCGCGACGTGCGCGGCAACTTGCGCGCGTTTGGTCGGATCGGTGATCGCGCCCAGGGTCGCGGCCCGCATCGCGATTGCTTGAGTACCCGCGATCCACTCGCGACCCCAGACGATCAAAGCAGCAGCGGCAGCAGCCCCCGCCGCAATCGCGGCGGCATAGGCCAGGGGCACGCCGTTCAGGTTCGCCGAAATCGTGGGCAATTGCGCGCCGAAAGCGTTCGCGCCGTTGATCGCGAAATTCAAAGCCTCGGCGGCAGTCCGAAACGCGCCTTTTTTCGACTCGTAAGCGGCAATTTGCGCCTGTAGGTCAGCGGTCAACGCGGGGTCAATGTCATCGTCGATCATGTAACGCACGATCAGCGCGGCGGAATCCAGGGCGTTAATGACCGACTGAAATTCGCCGATTTTCGCGCGATAGTAATCGCCGGAGAAAACGGACGGCGAATTGCTGGACGCGGGCGGGGGCGAACTGGTCGACCCATCGTCCCCGATCACGTTGCCCATTTCGTCATAGGTGAGCATGACTCACCCGCGCAGCATGGGCGACACGAACGACAGCACGGCAAGCGCATCCTGAATGCCCGAGTTCAGCATGCCGAAAGCGGGTTGATTGCGCGTCGAGCCGATGCCGACCGTGGGCGTCAGCCAATCATTGCGAACGGATGCCGTCCGCAGGACCGGATTCATGGGCGCGAGGATATCGGTCGTCTGATCGGGCGTGGGCGCGAAAAAGGTTTCCATGTTCACATCCCGAAAAAGTAAGCCGCCGCGACCGCCAGAACGAGCGGCGAAAGTCCGCCGCCAGCGGCGACCGCTTGCGAGCCGGTAGCAGGCGGCGTAGACGACCAGATCCGCCGTTCAGGCACGCCAAACCGGGCATAGTGCGCGGCGGCGAACGCGTCCGGCGTCATGCCGTAACTGTTCGTCCGATACGCGTTCGCCACGTCCGGATATCGCAGGAAATACGCGTAACTCGCCGCGTCGGCGAATTCGATCCCGGCAGAGAAAAGATAGGTCACGGTCGAGCCTCGCGGGGGAGTGCCAGTCGGTGCGGGAGCCGGGGCGGGAGCCGCCGCCGGTCCAGGCGCGGGCGCGGGAAAAACCGGGGTCGAGCCGCCCGCGTTATTGGCTGACCCGGTGGGGAAAAGGTAATTAGGGGGAGCCTCGCCCGCCTGGACGCCCCAGACCCGCCCCTCGGCGCGTCCGTATCGCTCGAAATGGGTTTGTGCCCATTGCGTCGGATTCAGACCCAGCGTCGAGCGTCGAAACGCGTCCGCCAGTTCAGGATACCGCGCATAGTAGGCGGCGGCGTCTTGCGACATATACCCGGACGTGTCAGGGGGCGCGGGTACGTAATCGATATTCGGTCCGTCCGCCGGAAACACGGGTGCGGGCGTGACGACAGCCACCGGGTTGACTTCGGCACTGGGGGCTGTTCCGCCGTACGGATTCGATCCGCTGGCGTAGAGCTGATCATGGAGCATTTGCGCACCGGCCGCCGCCTGATCGACCGAGTACAGGTAGCGCGGATCGGTCACCGGCCCAATGCTGCCGTCTTCGGCCATGCCGTAAGTCGGGGTTGGAACGTCAACCGGCAACGGTTGATCGGCAACGGCGGAATATTGACCGGGATTGTCCACTCCCCAAACATGCGCCGCTTGGCTGACCGTCAAAATGCTTCGATAGTCTCCAGGCGCGGCGTTTGGGTTGTGAAAAATGCTGCCGGTCCAGATATAACCGGCAGGCGCGGCAAAAGGTTGATCCATTTTCAACGCCCTTTCATGACGGTCTGAAGCGCGAGCAGCGCGAGCAGCGCGATCCCGCCATACATGACCAATTGTTGCGTGCCAGTCGAAAGCCCGACATTGACGCCGATCCCCGAATACTGCGCGATGTCAACCGGGGGTTGACCGCGCCGGGCGCGCTCGATATTGAGCGCCATGAGTTGCTGTTGCTGGTAGGTCAGCGCGAGCGACGACAGAATGCGTTGCAGCGTCGTCAGGTAATCCTCACCGGCAACGGCGGTCTCTTGCACGCGTTGATTGATCCCCGGCGCGATGTCGTCGAATGACGTGCCGTAAACCTGAAAGATTTCGTCCATTTTATTTCAGCGCCTTTTTGAGATAAGCAGCGCGCCCAGCAGCACCGCGCCCCCGATCAACAGGGTTTGAGTCGAGACACCCGCGAGAAAACCGCCCGCGTTGCTGACACCCGAGTACGTGGTTCGGATGGTATCAGTCGTCCCGTTCGGTCGTCGAATGGTTTGCGTCCCGTTGCCGTTGTTGGTGATCGTCGATCCGTCGGCCTGGGCGACGGGAACGCCGACCGCTTGCACGCGGGGAATGCCGCCGGGGTAGACGGACGGGAGACTCGAATAAGTGCCGTTGCCAATCGCGCGGATTTTCGAGTAGATCCCGGCAGCAGTCCCGAGCAATTTGTCGAAAGCCGCGACGTAATCGAGCATCGTCGGAATTTTCGTCTGGCTGGCCGGGGGCGGGATCACGTCGGGGCGACCGTTGGGAGCCTGCTGCGAACCGACAACCGCCCCTTGTTTGCTTTGCCAGTCCTGATAGATCGCGCCCGCGATTTGTTCATCATTCATCGATTGCGCGTCGCTTGCCGACAGAATCACCGCGTTGTCAGGCGAGCGGATATTCCCGGCGTCGTCCGCGTAGAAACTGTCGGCGTAAACGTCGGGCGACATTTCCACATATTGACCATCGGCGAAAAACAGATTGCCCGACGTGTCCACGGCCAGGGCGTCGAGCGATAATCCCTGATCGAACAGGATATCCTCACTGGACACCATCCATTCCGAAAACGCGAATCCGTTCGGATCAATGCCGATGTCGGCGAGCGACGTTAGGTCGGCGAATTGTCCCGCGTCCGGGTACACCGGATCGGAGCCAAAATCGGGATCGACGAACGTCCCCGAATCGTCAAACGGAACCGCGTCGCCGTATTCAAAATCCATTTTGAGCCCCAGTGAAATCGCGGACTGACCGACCGCCATCAAAACATCATCGCCCGATAAAGCAGCGGTTGCAGCAGCGCCCGCCAATGTGCCGATGGCCTCGCTCCCCAAACCGGTCCCCAGAACGTCGCCAAAATACCCGCCCGCAAGCGTGGATGCAAGTTTTTGCGCCGATCCGGCCACATCCCCGCCGGTCGCGATGGTGGAAATAATCAACTTGCCCAGACCGTCGGCAATCGCCGGATAAGCGGCGGCAACTTCCGCGCCCAGGACGGACGATCCGAGCCAGGGCGCGGCACCGCCTGCGGTCGCGGCCATCGCGAGGATGCCGAGAACGGGGACGAATTGCTGCAACAGAGATTCGTTGTACGCTATTTGCGCCAGAAAAACGGGAACACCTTCGGGCGTAAATTTGACGTTAAATATCGTGGTTCCGTTGCCGGTTTCGTCATAGTAGATTGACCGTCCACGATAACCGTCAAAAACGTCGAGCCGCTGGCCGGTTCGTTTGTTGTAGTAGTAATCAACAATTCCAGAATCGACGGTTTGCGCCGCGTTTAGAAATGCGGCCGGATTACCGTCAACCAATGACTCCGAATACAGCGACGGATCAACCCAATAAACCGGCGGGTTTTCGTAATCGGATTTGTCGATGTCGATGGGGTAAAGATAGCGCCCGGACCGGCCGGTCGCGTCCCCTATATTGACATATTCGGGAATCAGCGGCGTCCCCGCTGGAAAACTAAACGTAAAATTACGCGCCTGAAAATCGAGGATATTCGCGATGCCGTTTTGCGTCAGTAGTACGGCGAGCAATGCGGTTAAAAAATCATCATTCATTGCGCCGCGATAAACGACATTAAACGCGGCTTTTTCCGCTTTTAACTGGCGGCGAACCTTAGCAAACGCTAAATAAGGCGCGGCAAGCGTCCCCGATGCCGCGTCCATATAAAACACTTCGCCGGGGGCGATTTTGGTGTCGAGAAACGCGGCGAATGACGCAGCGTCCAGGCCGAGCAAACGGGCATAGATGGCGGGCGTGATTTTGTAACGCTCGATTGCTTCGAAAAGCAAACTCGCTTTCAGGCGCGGCTCGCTGATCGTTTCCGTTAGTACGCGCTCGCCCCAGCTTTTCGCGTTCAGCATGGCCGCGCGTTGCGCGTCGGTCATTTCCGCCACGATCAGACGTTCTCGAATGCGATGCAATACGGATCGGGCGGCGACCAGCCAAACGGATGATGTTCGGTCGGATCGCAATCGATCCATTGGCCGCACGCGAAAACTTGACAGTAAACGTGATCGAATTGGCGCGGATCGGAGTAACCCGCAACGACAAACCGAGTCGGGTATCCGACAGATTCAAACATCGCGCATAAAAGCGTCGTCTGATCGTCGCAATCCCCGATCATGCCGTGCAGCGTTTTGTCCGGAGTGGATAGCGTTTCAACGTCGTGCACATCGCGAATGTATCGAATCGAATCGCGAACATATTGGAATACGGCGCGACACTCCGAAAATTCATCGCGTTCGGGCGTCAAAAAAGCGGCCGATGTGGCCGCTTGGCGGATCGTCGGATGCACGCGGTAAGCGCTCACCAGGGCGCGCATCGCCCCCAGCGTTTGCAAAACCCCTGGCAGGCCACCGGCCAGGGGCACCGTATGACCGGTGAGGATCGGAGTCGGGGCAAGGCGCATGCGCGAGAGATTACCCTTCTTCGGGTTCGTCGAGCAACAACAACGCGGCAGCGCGCACTTTTTCAAACCAGTCCGCCCGCGCTTTGACCTGCGGGAGCATCGCCGACAATTGCGCGACGGCATCCGGCATATCGAGCAGATCGATAATCTCATCCGGGCATTCCTCGACGACATAGGCGGCAGCTTCGTCGGGCGTTTTGCCGTCATCGGCCATTGCGCATAGGTGCGTGACGTGCGCCATGAGTTTAATGTAGGTCATAGTCTGCGGATCGTATTTCGCTTGCGCGGCGGCGATTTCGTCGGCGGTCGGGGCGGGGGCAGCAGGCGCGGCCGGTTGCGGGTTTTCTTGCATCATCGATTGCGGCAATTCGACCGGGGCCATCAGCGCCGGATTTTGCGGCGTGCGGGCTTGGCTGACCAGATCGAGCACTTTCGGCAGCATGCCCATGAGCGATTCCGGCTCTTCTTGCTTGGGGTTGATTTCGTCGGAAACCGCGCGCATTTCGCGTACCGCTTCCATAATTTCGGCGATGCTCGATTTTTGGGGTTGTTGATTGAATCCCATTGCTTCGCGCATAAGCGACATCATTTGTAACATTTGCGTCATTTGCGCCATTTGATCGACCGGCGGCGTTTGTTTGATGCTCACCAGAGCGTCAAGCATTTGTTGCTGTCCACGCGCCACCGTTTCCATGATGCGCGCCATTTCACTAGACACCCGATCCGCCGGGGGCGTCGTGTCGGGGGCGATTTTGATCCGGGTTCGCGACCGCAGCCCGTATTTCCGTTCAGCGTTCATCGCGTACAAACGCAAATCGTACTCGCCTGGACCAAAACGCTGGCGCAGCATTTCGAACGATCCGGATTCAAAATCGGCGGGCGTGAATTGCGCACAGTATTCGAGTTGACCATTGACCACGCGATAGGCTTTGATTTCACTGCGTTCGTCATCGGTCACGCTGCGCAGCATCGTAATCACGCGTTCAGCGGCGGTTTCCTCGATAGGCTCGCCTTCGGGTTCCGGGGCCGTCAGCGCGCCCGCATTTGGCTGATCAACCGGGTGCAATCCTTCGGGCACGAAGCGCGTTTCATTGGTAACGCCGTTGATCCAGCGAACGAACGTGCCGCCGTTCATTTCGATGGGGTCACTGTCCATTCGCCACGCGGCGGCATCATTGACTGCGCGGACGGTTCCAGGGCGACGGGTTGCCATAATCTGTACTCCGAAAAGTGGGTGTCAAAACAAAACGGGCGACCGGTGAGGGTCGCCCGTATGATAACGCGGCAAGGTTCGCAAACGCGTTGGTTTTTGATCGTTACAGAGTTCGATTGCGTTCGTTTGCGATTGATCGGCGATCAGTTCGCGGGGGTCGGCGCGATGGCGGCCCGAGCCTCACCGCACCAGTTCGATTCCTGCACCGCCGGATACAGCGTGATGACTTGCACTTGCATCCCCATTTGCGTGGGGCTCGCGATGGCGGCAGGAATCGGCGGGTTGCGATGGCACAACAGGCCGGTTTGTGCCTGGGCGGTCGGACCGGCAAGCGCCTTGCGACCGTAGTAGCACTGCGAACACGTAACGCGCTGCGGTTGGGTAACCTCGCGCATCATCTCAGACCCCGCACGCAGCGGCGACGATCCAGGCGGCGAGCAATCCGCCCGCCAAACCCGATGCGGCGACCGTTGCGCAAACGATCAGCCGGGCACGCGTGAATTCCATGTCAGTCTCCGAAAGATAGGGTGATGAAAATCAAGGCGAACAGAGCAAACGCGACGACCGCCGCGAAAAGCAGTTCGCCCACCTTGAGCGCAACGCGCACCACAATTGGATGCGCGTCGGACCGCCACAGTGATCGCATGGCGGGCGCTCCGGATTAGGCCGCTTTTTTGGCGGCGGGTTTGGCGGGGGCGGGAGCGGCGGCTTTCGGGGCAGGGAGCGCGGGCGGCACGAACGCATCCGAAACGGCCAGGAGCGCCGCCATCTTGTCCGAGACTTTGGCCTCGATCAGCGGCGTCACCGTGAAAACGTATTCGGTGACGGAACTCGCATCGTACTGCGCGCCGATCATCAGGGCGAATTCGACCTCATCGGACCGCGACAGCGCGTCGGCGATGGAATCGCTGATGAAGGACGGAAGGATGCATTGCGACGAATCGAATTCCTCACCGGTTTGCATGTTGACGGCGCGGAATTGTCCGATCAGCCGCAAGTATTCGCCGTTGTCCGTCTGACCGGGCTTGGCGTTCGTCGTGATGCCAAGGATTTTGATCAGATTGGCCGCCGGGGTTTCGGCATTCACCAGTTGGCGGATTTCGGTTTTGGTGAAACCGCAGTTTTTGATCGTGATTTTCCGCAGGATTTGATTGGGCATGATTGCTCCGATTGAGTGGATGATAGACACCGCAAAACGCGGCAATAGAATTTGACCGGAATTCTGATCCGGCGTCAAGTAGAAATCTCGACGGCGGTCCCGCGCCGGGTTTGAGATCGAAACATTTCCGCGCCATTCATCACTTTTACGAAATTGTTGCGCTGAATTTGATCTTGCGATGGCGGCGAACCGTCATACCAGCGGTCGAAATCATCGGGGGATAGCGTTTTGACGTGCAGACCTTTTGCGCTGCCCTTTCCGGTTTCCTTGTTGGTGTAAACTTTTTTCGCGATGATTTTGTATACGGTTCCCGCTTCCTCGACTTTCCACGCGCCGTACCTTTTAGGGTCGATGTCCAGGCGGGCTGTAACGTCCTCAGAGAAAACGACACAATCGGTGTCCGCATACAACCATGCGTCAGGGGCCAGAAGCGCTGCCCTTCTGACGACCATTCGAACGTGAGCCGTAATGAACGCGCCAATTTGCGGTTGGTGATACTCGCGGATGCGTGGATCAGTGAAACGGAACCAAACGTGTTCTATCGGCGTATCGTCGCCGGATTCGTCATCGTAAACGGACTGATATCCGGGCGGGCAATCGCGCGCCAAAATGTGCTCGACCGGTTCTAATTGCTCAACCGTTTTTCCGTAGGAATGATTGCCGGTTGCCTTGATGATCGTCCCAATGGGGCCGCTTGGGCCGCCCTCGCATGTCATCCGGACGTGTTCTAGTTTGTTGACGTAATCGGCGAGTGAGAACGAATCCTCGAATACGTGCGATTCCGCGATTTGGATTTGCCATCCTTCGGCCTTCAATTGCGTGAGTTCGACGGACGTCAACCAAGTGTCATCGATTTTTGTTGACGCGAACGTCGCGCGGATCATTCCCTTAATCATGGTCCGGTAGTAGAACGGGATTTTGTTTTTGGGATTCGTCGCGATCACACGTGCAATGTAGATTCGCGCGTATCGGTGCAGACCATGCGACGTGTGAATGGTGCGACCGGCTGGCAACGCGCATTCGCGCATCGCGGCGGCGTAGGCTTGATTGAGATCGTATTTCCATATCGGACCGTGAAAGCGCCGCACGCAGTAACAGAAACCGCCCCGCATCGCGTAATTGCGCACGATTTCGAGCGCGTCATCGGGCATGCGTTCGACCCGCGTGCCTTTGGGGATATTGGCCTTTAAAATTTTGATGCATGCGCCGCCCATCGTGACCGCGAGCGGTTGATTGAAATTATCGAGCATGATTTGTTGCGCGCGTTGCATCGCGTGCCATAGTCCGACGGAATCGCGCATAGCATAGGCGCGATGCGCAGGGTTGGCGGGGTCGAATTCTTCGCGGGAGAAATCGATTGCGTCGGTCAGCTTGAGATAGTCCGGGGCGAACGTTGCCAGAAATTTCGATAGCGGCGTGCCGACTAGACCGAGCATCGAAATGCCGTCGAGAAATTCCCAGGATGTCTGTTCGGATGCTTTCCAGTCGATTTGATCGGCAGGGATCACGCGCAGTCCCCTAAGCGTGTTTGCTCGCGTGAGATAGGGACGCATGACGTAATCAGGATCGGACAGCAGCGCGGCGGCGATAAAGTAGCTGTCGAAATTGTTGGCGTTCCAGGCAACGAACCGCGCGCCCGACAGTTCAGGCAACAGGAATCGTTGCTTGATGATTTGCGTTAGATGGTCCAGGGAATCAAGCGGGCCGTCGTGATGGAACTCCGGGGCCAGGCTATACGCGGTCAGGTACAGCGGGCGCGGCGTGCCCTTGGCAATGCGCGTGGTCTCGAAATCGTAAGCAATCAGCGGGGCGGGCGTGGCACGTTTGACGCGCTCCACACGGCGCAGGGTGCGGGGATAGGACTTCGAAGGGAGCGCGGGAGCGTCATCGGGCGGGGCTTGGGTGGATTTCTTGCGACGGGTGGGCATGGTTTCGTCACCGGTGATGAAACTCCGACTACAGGGGCAAGGTACGCTGGCGGGGATCGGGCTTGGCGACGCACTGGCGGTCTTTTTGGAGCGAGGCGGCGACCGCGCGCAACGTGGCGTGGTCGTCCGGATGCGCGTAGATCCCGCGAACCTCGATCCGCCCGGCGGCGTTCAGACGCAGCCGATACTCGGTCTGACGCTGGACGGCGGATTTCGGGGCGGGTTTGGGGTTGCTGCCCTTGCGGGCGTCGACGAATTGTCCGGATTTCAGGGTCGGCATGAGAGCACCAATGAAAAAGCCCGCGCGAGGCGGGCGGGGTTGGCGGGGGTGAGAATTAGTCGAGAGTGGCGAGTTTGTCGAGCGCTAATTGCAGCGTGTTGATACGGACGGGTGCCCACTGTTCATAGATCATGGGGCGGAAATTTCCGAGATCGGCTTTTTTATTGAATTTGCCTGCGATTTTGCGTGCTTGCGCAAGATCAAAAATAGCGAGTGAATCACCGGTCAATTTGTAACCGGAATTGTCTTCGTAAACAGGCGAAAAATCGAATGAGTTACAGACAACGAACCCGTAATAGAGAGGTTTTGCGCGAATGGCGGCAATTTCGTCGGTAAGCAGTTGAGCGCATGATTCCATTTGAATCTCCGATCAGAATTTCGCAGCAATTTCAGGCCGATTTTCCATCAACCATTTTGCGAATTTTGCCGTCTGTGCCGCTTTAGCGTAACTGTGAGGCCATGCGCGCGAAGGGGCGCGAATGCTTGCGAAATATTCGGCGATTTCGCTGTCGGGATACCAGCGGCTAGCGCTGTCGTATTTTCCGATGCGGCGAATGTCTGTCCAGTTGAGCGGCTGCATGTG
>ERZ724505.2050-NODE-2050-length-10349-cov-3.435108_pt1 | contig 10349 bp, 13 predicted proteins | sample MGYA00376038_ERZ724505 | MGnify/ENA primary metagenome ERZ724505 (study PRJEB28724, sample SAMN07190884) | wastewater metagenome | isolation source: effluent of sewage treatment plant in Hong Hong | place: Hong Kong | collected 2016-03-17 ...
CGATAGAGACAGATGAGCCGCCTGAGTTCAAACGTTTCTTGGCTACAGACGGAGATGTGCGTGGCGAGGCGTGGCGGTCGCCGGGACGCTATTATTGGGCAGATGACACAGCTGCTGAAAGCATCACCCACTGGATGCCCCTCCCCACCCCACCGCAGGAGACGAGCGATGACTGAATTCTTCAAGCACCAAAAAGAAGTGTTTGATAGATCCGTAAACAAACCGTACTGGGCCTTATTTATGGATGCTGGCACAGGCAAAACACTGATATCTATTCGTACTGCAGAGTACTGGTTCACTAATCAAGATATTGATGCAGTGATTGTTTTTTGCCCTAAATCATTGATTGGTACTTGGTCAGATTATGAATTGGCAAAGCACTCTGAAGTGCTGTATAACACTTATAAGTGGGATCCAGCTAAGCCAAATAAAGAAGACTTTGCAAAAAAGCTTAAAGATAAATCTAAGCTCTTTTATTTTATAGTTAATCATGATGCATTTGCTAGTGATAAGATTGTACCTTTTCTAAATGCTATTGTAAAGCATACTAAATTTGGCGTTATTTATGACGAAAGTACGGCTATTAAAAATATAAGCACTGATCGTACCCAGCAAGCTACAGCAGTAGCTAGACATGCTCAATTTAGGCGTATCTTAACAGGTACTCCAATTGTACAGTCACCTTTAGATGTATTTAGTCAAACAGAGTTCTTAGAGAAAGGTGCTCTGGGCTTTAAAAACTTCTATGGCTTTAAAACTAGGTATGCTATTATAAAGCGTGCTACCTTTGGGCCTAGGTCCTTTGACGTTATTGAAGGATACCGTGATCTGGATGATCTTAGACAAAAGCTTGAACAGTTTTCATCCTTTGTTAAGCTTGAAGACTGCGTTGATTTGCCTGACCAAGTATTTAAGCAGATAGAAATTGAGCTTACTAAAGAACAATCTGTGGCCTATGAAGAACTGCGTGATAAAGCCCTTTTGTACATTGAAGAGCATGAGATCACAGCAGTTAATGCATTAGCTATGCTCACTAGGCTACAGCAGATAGTTGCTGGTCAGCTTAAAACGCCAGATGGTAGTTATGTATCACTAAAAAATAATAGACTAACGGCGCTTAAAGAGCTGGTTGAAAGTACTACTGAGCCTTTTATTGTGTGGTCTACATTTGTGAACACATCTATTGATATACTAAAAACGCTAAGTCTCAATGCTCTAACCTTTACGTCAAATACCAATCCAGAGCAAAGAAACGATGTTATTAATGCCTGGCGTGGCGGTTCAGCTCAGGTACTAGTTCTTAATCCACAAAGTGCAGGGCATGGGTTGACACTTAATGAAGCTAAGCAGTCTGTGTTTTATAATGGCTTCTTTAACCTAGAATGGCGCCTTCAAGCTTTGCGCCGTAATTATCGTATTGGGCAAACCTCTAAAACAGTTGTTAATGATTTTATTACGCGTGGTACAGTAGAAGAAAAGGCGTATGCCGCTTTAAACGCTAAAGAAGACTTAGCTAAGAAAGTGACTTCTAAAGATGCCCTATTGCAAATACTGTCTAAATGACCACCCTTTAGAGTACATGACTAGCCCTAAGACTTGCAAAGACTGTAGGAAAAAGCAGTTAGATGATGCGGCTAAGCGGGGTAAAAGAAATAGAAGTTCTAGACGTAGTAAAATTAGAAACAGTGTCAGTCACTATTTTAAAAACAAACGAATTAAACATAAGCCATTTCCAGGAGATGAAAAGAAACTAGCAGCTATCTTAGTAAGCGTTTTGAAGGCCAACAAGTACAAAAAAGGCTTTCTAAGTGTAGATCACATTATACCAGTGACGCATCCTTACGTATCAGGCCTCTCAGTATCCTGGAACTTACAAATACTACCCTCCAAAGATAATGAAAGTAAGGGCAACTATTGTAACTTGGACCTAGAATCTAGGCTATTGTTTGAATGGATCAAATCCAAAGGACTTTAGTATAATGCGTTATTGGCATAGCTAGGTTGCGCAATTGGCAATTTACAAGAATAGCAAAAGATGATATGATATTTATGTTAACTGGAGAATATCATCTGTGCAATGTATCAAGTGTGGTGATGATATAGACGATCGTCAAGCAGATTTAGGCATTAAACTGTGCCTTAACTGCGGAGAAGCTGCTGCAATTGCTGCTCGTAAAAAGTGGACAATTGCTCCTATGCATAAATCAAACTAAGTATAACTATGGAGTTTAAAATGCTAGGTATAACCCAAGTTTTTGTGCTTACAGGTGTAAATGGAGCTGACTTTAACGAAAATGATATTGTAGTAGTTGGCACTTCACGTGAAGCTGCTATGAAGCAGTTTGATAAAGTGATTAAAGAGCGCTGGGACAATATCCTTAATGAAGATGATCGTAATTTCTATAAGACTATAGAAAATTACGATGACTCTTGGAATAAAAGCTTCACTGTATGTGGGTTGTTCTCATGAAGCACTCTGTCCTTGGCAATATCAAAGAAGCCGCTGTGCAAGCTCAAGTTAAAATTGAACGCATTGTTCAAGGAGGCAAGCATATTAAAGTACAAGTACGTGGAACAAAGTCAGGTACTGTGTTTGTTAGTGTTTCAGCATCAGACTACAGAGCCTTTCAAAATGTGACAACAGATATGAGAAAGGTAGGTTATAATAATGGTTAAACCAATGGAAAATAAAACTGAGGAAATGAAAAATGCAATTGAAGCAGCTTTTCCAGGGACTAAAGCAGCTATCGCCTGTAACCTTTGCCCAAGCTGTAAAAAGCCTGTGGGCAAATTCAAAGACGCCATATCCATTAAAGAATATGGCATTTCAGGACTATGCCAGTCGTGTCAAGATTCAATATGGGGGAAATGAGATGGTCATTGGTATGAAGCCTAATTATCAATCTGTATTCAGCGACTTTGATTATGACTACATTGAGCTTGGCAAGCAGCTTGGAGAAAAGTGGATTGACTACACTTGGAAAAATGACACAAATCCTCGCTTTAGTATCCAAGTCAAAGAAGAACCAGATACTTGGTACAATCTTTGGTTTGATTATGATGACCCTAACTTGAGTGAGCACAAAGAAGCTAGGCTAGAAGGCACTATGTTTAAATTTATGTTGTGTGATGAGTATGGACAAGAAATATTTGATACTAACAATTGGGAGGAAATGAAAACAGCTATATTAGAAAATAATGTTGTACAGTCTTATTACGATAATGAGCAGGAAAGAAGGGCTACAGACGTAGATGGTTGAGTGGGATCTAAAATTAGCTATTAAGATGTGGAACTCAGGCTCCTCTGCCTTAATTATTGCTAGACACTTTGGTATAACAAAAAATGCTGTAATTGGTAGAATACATAGAGCCCGATACAATGGGCACTATGTGTTAATGAAAGCTAATCCCACAAAGCCTAAAGTATTAAAGCCTAGACAGTCTAAAGCAGTAAAGCCTTTACTAACCCTTGTTACAAAGGATAAGCCTGTGAAAGAGGGATTAGCTATCTATGATTTAGAATTTGGTCAATGCAAATATTCTACAAGTGAGTCTTCTACAGGTGAATATTTGTTCTGTGGCAAACCTACACCAAGAACATATTGTGATGAGCATCATGCGCTATGTCACAAAAAAGAAGAGCGTAAAGAACAAGTTTCAAAGCGTAATTATAAAAATAAGTATTTAAGGACGTACTAATTAGTTAGGCCCCAAGGTTATGTGCCCTGGGGCCTTTTATTATTTGGGAATAAACTTGCGACCTGTTATTGTAGTTTTACTAGGGTCATTGATGACATAATTGTATGCTAGGTTAGGATCATTAAAAATCTTCCATAGCTTCTCAGCTATATCATCTGGTGACGTCATATCCATAAGCTTCTTATTGAGCATATTGATTTTAGTCTGCATTTCACTGAGCTTATCAAAGTTACTGTCAGTGATATCCATTGACATGAACTTATCTTCAAGCTTTTTAATAGCATCTTCAACACCAGCACGTGTTCTTTCTACTGTGCCAGAAGGCTGAGAGTCAATTTCTGCCAAAGACTCAAAAAGCTGTTTCACAGCGACTCTATACCTAGGCCCATTCGCATGGCGAGCAATCCATTTTTGGCCAAGTATTCCCTGGTCCTTAATAAGGTCCATGTGTTCGTTTATGTATGGACCCTGAAGAAGCTTGGACATAGACTCTTTAGGTATAAAATAGGGATCATCCAAGAACTTCTGTCTATACCAATCACGTACATTTTGATCAATAGCAGAGCCTTTACTGACTCCGCTCCAAGCATATTTTTCTCTATCTTGGGCACTAATAGGCATATTTTTAAGCCACTCATCTACACCTTTAATGATTTTATCATCTTGGTACTGTAAAGGTAGATGCATGTTTATGAAATTGTCAGGGCTATCATGCACTTTAAAATCATAAATATAGCCCCCAGGAGCAACCATTAAAGAGTCTTTGCCCCTTAGTGTATTCAAAAAGCTTTCAATTTCAGGATTAAAATTATCTAATTCAACAGAGCCTGTTTGATTAAAATTATTATCATATATAGCTACAGATGTTTTAGCTTTCTTTTTAGCATCATTCAAAATATCTATAATATATGAGTCTACAGACTTAGGCTTACCTGACTGATTGTTAAGGTAAATCATCTGCTCAAGCTTATCTAAAGCTTTTAGCTTATCATCTAAGTTAGGATCAATAGAATCATGAGTACTTTTAAGGTACGAGTAAAATTCGTTTATAGGCGTATCACCAATAGTAATAGTCGGATCTACGTCTGAACCCATATGAGCATAGGAAGTAGCTACTCCTTTAGCTTTAGGATCAGTTGCATAAATACCCTTACCTTCGTAATTGGTGCCTTCACCGGTAAGCGCTTTACCCAAGTCAAAGCGCCCATATGTTTCATTACCTATAGGTGCAAACTTATGTTTAGTACCATGTATTAGATCAAATTCTTTAGCAGGATTTTTTCCTGGCAAAAAGCCAGTTAGAAGGCCTCCAATACCAATACCCGCTTCCCAGGGATTTTGATTAATTACACCCTGGCCTAGAGTTTTACTGGCATCCAATGTATCTTCAATAGCTTGCCCAGGAGAAAAGCCACTCAAAAAGCTCAGTGTATCAAGGATAGGCTGCTGATGCGGACCAAGCAAATAGTCTCCCCAGTCATTAGCAGAGTCATATACCTTCTGCTGCCATATCCTATTATCTACTGGCGGAGCCGTGGCAAAAGAGCCATCAATAGGCACAGATGGTTTTTTAGAAACTTTAGCCTTAGGCGCTGGCATTACTTATCTTCTCCCATTCCAGGAACAAGGCCCAAGCTACCATAACCTGTGTTCTTACCAACAATCTTCTCGATATTGCGCTTAGCACTACCAGCTTTACGGGCAATAGTACCTACAGCTCTAGGGCTAGCAGCAGTAAGCATAGGGATAACGCCAGCTAGAAGGACTGGATTTGTAACTGCCGAGGTACCAGCCAAAATAGCTGCCATCAATCCCACATCACGTGCTACGTCAAAGGCACGAGCGTTAGGAGTAAGGGGGCTAGTTGCTTTACCTACTTTATATGCAGCCTTACGAATATCAAACAAATCCATAAGTTTCTTGAAATTAGGATCTGCTTCTGATCCAACCTTTTTAATTACATCATGCACATTCTTTACATGCATACCACCAGTAGATTTTTCAGCTGCAGGTGAAACACGTGTTTCTTCAATGTACCCAGCCAGATCATCCAAGTTGTTACGATTAAAGGTTGTAGCATCAACTTTAGAGGTATAAGCTTTATCAAATAACTTATTAACAATAGCCTGGTCCTGAGGATCTAGGGCCTTGTGTCCACTAGAAGTAGTAGTCCTACCAAACACATCAACAAGAGACTCCTCAATCTGATCAGTCTTAGGTACTGGCACTCCTTCAAGCTTGGTCCTGGTCTTATCAATAGCATCAATTAATTTAGTCGGAGCCTTGTTGCCCTGAATGTCTTTGATTGCTTTAGCGCCCAGCGAAGACTCTGATGCCAATTTATAGATGGTAGATAGATCCCCATAGGGTACTTTTGAGAGCAAATTAGATAAAAGACCCATGGACTTAGGCACAGCGTGCTTAAGTACAGCCTCAGCGCCAGCAGCAAGACTTGCACCTGTTTCAGCATTATCTTGGACATCTTTACCTTTTATAGCAGCTTCAGTGCCTGCAAGAGTAGCACCTTCACTAGCCGTGATTCCAAGACTAGTAAGTGCCTTTAGAACGCCTGAGCCTACTGGTCTAATATAGTTAGCCCCAGCACCAACAGCTCTAGTAATAGGTGATGCAATCATGCCTCCAACTTCAGCAATCTGACCAGGAATACCTGAACGTAGCATAGCATCCTTAGTTGCTGCTTCAGCCTCAGGTCCTAGCAGCTTGTCTACACCGCCAAAGGTGATGCCAGAAGCTCCCATACGTGCAAGATCATCTGCGGCTATGCCAATTTTGCTATACCATGGCAACTTATTAAATTCACGCATAAGTACGCCAGTACGGATATCATCAGGATTTACATCCTGTTTCCACTGCCCACCTTCGGCTTCTTTTTTACGTGCATCATTGTTCTGAGAACTAGAGCGCATAGTAACTAGGCCATTGGGCTTAGTTTCTTTTCCTTTATAGCGAAGCTCTACAAGGCCCATGTTTATTCTCCAGTAAACTTCAGATGAGCATCTACACCGTACATATCGTCAAATTCTTTTTTGTTTTCTTCGGTAGGATATTTACGCAGGTTCTTAATATCTTCTGCATAATTCTCATTACGTTCTTTAATCTTACTATACAACTCTTCAACCCTTGCAAGATTATCAGGGAAGTTTGTGCTAGTCTGGTCAAGAGATGCAATAGTAGAATGCAGCATCTCAAGTTCCTGAACAGCAACCTGACCCAAAGCACCACCAGTTGGTGAAGCTTCGCGCATTTTCTGAAGAGCATCAAAGCCAATATTAGCTTTAATGGTATTCACGGCATTAAAGATAGCGCGAGCATTACCTGTATAATCACTATCACCAACAAAGCTAGACATCCAAGAGCCAGTGCCAGTGGCAGGTAGCCAGTCAGCATTCTTGGGGTCCATAGCATCTTTAGCCTTCTTAATGGCATTCAAAACATCATCTGCTGTCTGAGTACGACTATTTGCAGCATTAATAGTAGTTTCAGATGTAGTAGCTCTTGTGTTCCTAGCTTTAATATCTGCATCACTCTTTTTAGTTTCAGCTTCTGAAGTAGCTGCGTCTGCCGTCTGCTTATCAACACGTGCCTTCAAAATCTTCTGATAAGCTTCAGCTGCAGCGCCAAGAGCCAAGTTCTTATCGGGATCTTTACCATCCTGCATAGAAGCAGACAGAGTCTGAATAAATGCAGATTTAAGGATAGAAGCTTCAGTCTGAGTCAGGTCAGGGTCATCAAAGTACTTACTAAAGGCAGCTAGCTCACTAGACGAAGCAGGACCAGCATCGCCCTGTTCCTGTGGCGTTTCATTAGCAGCAGGAGGCTGAGTAAGACCTGGTATCACTTCCGGAGTGGGATTTACACTTCCAGGCATAGGCGTTGGAATAGGCTGCGGGCCAGAAGGCACGGCAGGTGTTTCAGACCTAACATCTATACCAGTTTGCTGGAAGAAACTGTCAGCAATAAGGTTAGCCTCTTCCCTACGTCCTTTGCGCAAAGCTTCTTCATAAGCTTGCCTAGCTTTAAGTTTCTCTGCTTCAAGTCTAGCTTCATTATTCTGCACATCAAAATCATGCTGCTGAGCGTCTTCTGCTCTAGCATCAGCACGGTTCCAGCCTTCACGCTGAATATTTGCATTAAAATTACGATCCTCAACCTGATCAGCACGATTGCGAGTATAACGCTTAGTTTCAAAGGTATCCTGAATAGTACCCTTACCATACTCATCTATAAGATCAGGATTAGCCCTGATGATTTCAGCAACAGCGGGGTTAGAAAGCTGAAGCTTGTCAGCAAGCCTATCAGCCTTCTCTTGCTTAAGCCTACGCTCTTCATCAAGCTTAGCCTGCTCATCAGACTTTTCTTTAGCCCTAGCCAAAAGAGCCAAACTGGGGCGAGAGATGTCAGGATTTTCAATGGTCCTGAGAGCTTCAGCAGCGGCCATTAACCTAATACCAAAAGGCACACCGCCGTAGCCAAGCTTGCTTATAAGGCCTGGCTGAGCTTCTCCATTGGCCCCAGCTTTATTTCCAGAGATAAAGTCAAACAGACCCATTTTATCGTTTCCTATCTAAATTACCAGGGAAGCAACGAGCCAACAGCCTGAGTGCCACCAAGTACCATATCCCAGGTACTAGGTCCAGGCGTTGTAGTTGAACCCTTAGTTGACCCAGCACTACCAGTATTAGTGCTTCCAAGTGCACCAGTCATAGTGTTAAGTGAGTTCTGTGGAGCACCACTCCAGCCAGCGTACTGAGCCTTACTAGCATCAATAAGCTGCTGCATAAGCTGCTGCTGCATAGAGCCAGACATGAGCTGATTATTGTTCAGCGTATTACCAAACCCAAAACCCATATTTGCCAAGTTGCTAAGAGCACCAAGGCCCGTCTGGAAGCCACCCATACCAAGACTTGAAAGGCCTCCGGCACCAGACTGCGACATGCCATAGCGCATATTCTGATTTGCACTATCAGCCTGCAGCTTACGAGCAAGGTCAGAGATTGCCATGTCTTGTGCATTATTAAAGTTTGCACTGTTCAAAGCAGCTAGAGTCTTAGCTCGGATATCATCATAATTTCTTATGTTATTAGACTGCTGAACCTGCATACGATCACCACCAAAGGCCCTAGCAGCTGTAGCCTGGTCCCTAATGCCCTGATCAGAGATCTGCTGCTGCCTACGGAGCTCATCCATAGTAGCATTAGTGACATCCTGATTAAATGTATTCATATATCCACTCAGACTAACCTGGGGCAATGACATAGTACTAATGTCAGAAGGAGTCATACCAGCAAACTGAGAAAAAAGATTGCCAGCTTGATTAGCGTAATTACCACCAGTGGCCAAAGCAGTACTAGCACCAGTGGTAGCTTCTCCAAGAGCCCCAGAGGATTGCTGCGGAAGCGCCATGCCATTGTAGTTAGTAGGGCCCTTCATTACTGGCCTCCATTAATAAATTTCATGATTTCAGCTGGTCCTTTTGAACCAGAGGCAGAAGGACTGTCGCCCATGCTGGAAAGCTTACCAGCCATTAGGTCAAAGAGACCACTACCATTAATCAAGTTGTTAAGACCACCAAGTGAGCCCTGACCTTTATTACGACCATTAGGCGTACCACTTCCGCCACTACCACCAAGTATACCAGGCCTACCAATACCAGCAGAAGCTCCATTACCACCAGTAATAGCACTCATTAAGCTATTAAACTGAGGATCAAGCTTTTCCTGGAAGGCAGTAGACTGACTAGGGCTAAACGACTGGCCCTGATTAATCTTGTTAAACTGAGACAAAAAATCATACATCCCAGGGTATTTGGCCTTTAAAGCTTCCATAGACTGCTCAAAGCCTGGGAAACTTGAATATCCCTTTACGCCACCTGCAAAGGTCTGCGCTTCAGGAAGATAACTAGCACCGCCACTGGTAGGCATACCAAATGCTGCAGACATATTGTCAATGCCCTGCATACCAGCCTTAGAGGCATCAGAAAGAGCTGCAACGTCAGGGCCCATATAAGGCACATAACCACCGGAGGCAACTTCATTGCCCTTAGCAATAACATCCTTAGCTGCATCTTCATACCACGCAGGCAGTTTAGTTTCCTGCTTAGTCTTAGTCTTTTTGCCGTCACCGCTCATTGCATAAGCTCCTTATGTGCAGTTATATCCTTTATAAGCCAAACCTGGGATTCCTTCCAACCATGCTTGGCCAAAGACCTTTTAAAACCTTTACGGCAAAGCGTGGTCATCTTAGTAGCACCTACACAAGTAGCTCCCCAGGCAGCTACATGATTATACAACTCCAACAAACCTTCAGTAGTTCCAGCACCTAGAAAAACATGCATAGTAACTTCTTTAGGATACTTTCTTACCTCAATAACTGCACACGAGGTATTATTCCAAAAGAACAGCATTTGTTCACTTTTGACAAAATCAAATACATGCTGAAAGGTAAAACCTTCACCCTGTTGTCGATCAAGAGCAGATTGTATAAGGCCTTCGTGCTGCACTAATGCAGTCAAAACGCCAAGCATAATTTTAGCTTCCATTATGGTTCTAGGACCTTTATTCTTTCTTCTAGTTCATTAAGCTTTTGCTGTATAGCTTTAAAGTTTGCCTCAATTTCTCTATTTCGTAGTC
>ERZ724505.2051-NODE-2051-length-10347-cov-5.892441_pt1 | contig 10347 bp, 10 predicted proteins | sample MGYA00376038_ERZ724505 | MGnify/ENA primary metagenome ERZ724505 (study PRJEB28724, sample SAMN07190884) | wastewater metagenome | isolation source: effluent of sewage treatment plant in Hong Hong | place: Hong Kong | collected 2016-03-17 ...
TAAACAGTACGAGTGTCCACAGGACACCGTCGCTTCCCACCACGTTCGTCCAAACAATGGCGCGGAAATACGAGTAGAGCACGAATACTATACCGCTTTGTAGGCGCCACCGTGTCAGTAGCCCGATCGCCAGCACCCCTTGCAGCCACCACATGCCCGCCCACAGATACATACCGATAGTGCCCTGCGAGATCCACAGGAAAATATGCTTGATGAGCGGCGAGATGCTCATCACATTTTGGACAAAGTGCTGGCGTTGCCAACCGTAGGCGGAAATCCACGGATCACCTGCGGAAAACCGTATGCGCAGATGCAGAGCTATCAGCGTGCACAGGGCGACTGTCAGTGCAGCCCATATCCATCTGCGCATTTCAATATACTGCTGAAGGAGGTAATAAAGTGCAATCCACAATGATAATCCCACGAAAACATTGAAACCTGTGTGGTGGAACGTCGCCAAGAAAATATTGATCTGTACCAGAAAAAGAATGAGTGCAGCCGTGCGTTTTCCGACGTTGTAGATCATCATCAGGCCGAACAGACCCTGCATAAGAATCACCGCTGCCGATACATAGCCAAGGTACGGGGCGGCCATCAGCATCAGATTTTTGTAGAACCAGACGGGATAACCTTGTTTCATCCAATAATCAAAGACCACATTCAGCGGCACATCGGCCATACCGAAGAAACTATCGGTCAGCTTGTAATAGGCAGCAGCACAGAAGAACAAGCCGATAAATACCTGAGCAATGTAACGCCAGAACGTGGAATCGCGTGGATGAGGAAACATGAAGAGACGGTTGTCATGCTAGCATGTTCTGCGCTCAAAACACGAAGATCAAAGAACCAAAACCGAAACAAATTTCAAGAAGCAAGAAACAAATAACAAAAAAAATTCAAATGCTAATTTTTCAATCTGGTAATTATTCCAAACTGATATTGATGATGACCATTGTAGAAAAGAGTTCGTTGTTGCTGTACCTACATACAAAAAAATTCTATTGCGCCCGAATAAGATGATTGTGCAATGCCCAGCGCATTTCTTGGTAGTCAGTGTAAGAATCGTGCTGATTCGCGCCTTACTGGAAAGACTTCTGTCACTGATGCCGGTGAATACGCTATACTTCACGTACATTTTCCCCTCTCCTTATATGAAGCTCTTCATGGACACCGCTAATACTGACCAGGTTGCCGAAGTCGCGGCATGGGGAATACTGGATGGCGTGACAACGAATCCAAGCCTTGTGGCCAAAGAAGGCAAAGATTTTAAGGAAACGGTGATCACCATGTGTAAGCACGTTCCGAATGTGAGCGCTCAAGTAACAGCTTCCGATTTTGAAGGGATGAAAAAGCAGGGTGAGGAATACGCAAGCTGGCACAAGAATATTGTCGTGAAAGTTCCGATGACAGTGGAAGGACTTAAGGCAGTTCATCATTTTGCTCACAAAAAAATTCGCACGAACGTCACACTCATCTTCTCGTCGGCTCAAGCGATATTGGCCGCCAAAGCCGGTGCAAGCATCATCAGTCCGTTCATCGGCAGACTGGATGACATTTCGGAGGATGGCATGTTGCTCATAGAAGAGATTATGGATATCTGGTTAAACTATGAATTCAAGACCGAGGTTCTTGTGGCTTCGACACGCCATCCAAGGCACATCATAGATGCCGCAAAACTCGGCGCGCACATTGCCACCATTCCGTACGATCTGTTCAAAAAACTGCCGATGCATCCGCTCACTGATTCTGGACTGGCGAAGTTTCAGAGCGATTGGGAGAAAGTACAAGCAGCCAAGAAAGCTGCGTAATTTTATACCATCCGCAGACGGGACGTCGCGTCCCGGCTACGGGATTTTCTTCTTCTTCATTATGACAAATCAACTCGGCGTCATTGGCCTCGGAACAATGGGTGCAAACCTCGCTCGCAACGCAGCGCGCAACGGCGCAGAGGTGATCGTGTTCAACCGCACAATCAGTAAAACAGATGAATTCATGCAGAAACATGCATCGGAGGGAAAGTTCGTGGCTGCTCATACGATTCATGATTTCCTCAAAGCCTTCACAGGTCAGCGCGCGATTTTGATTATGGTAAAAGCCGGCCAGCCGGTCGATGATGTCATTGCCGAACTTGAACCGATGCTTTCGCCTGGTGACATTTTGATTGATGGGGGTAATAGCTTCTATCATGACTCCGAGCGTCGCGAGAAAGATCTGACAGCCAAGGGCTTTCACTATTTGGGAATGGGCGTGAGCGGCGGCGAAGAAGGCGCACTATGGGGACCGAGCATGATGCCGGGCGGAAGCGAAGAAGCCTTCAATGCACTCAAGCCATTGCTTCTTAAAATGGCGGCAAGCGATGGAACTGCCAAAGGAAAGTGTGTCAGTTTTATCGGCAAGGGCGGCGCGGGACATTTTGTGAAAATGGTCCATAACGGCATCGAGTACGGCGATATGCAGCTGATTGCCGAAAGCTATCACCTGCTCAAAACGGCTTGTGGACTGAGCAATGAGCAAATTGGCGCTATATTTACGGAGTGGAATAACGGCAAGGAATTGCAGTCGTTTTTGATCGAAATCACCGCCAAAGTGTTCAAGAAAAAAGATGCCGATACAGGCAGCGAATTGGTTGATATGATTTTGGATAAAGCCGGCCAGAAAGGAACGGGCAAATGGACAACGCAATCTGCACTCGACTTAGGCGTTGCGATTCCAACCATTACTGCCGCGGTCGACGCACGCATCTTGTCTTCACAGAAAGATGAACGCGTAAGTGCCTCATCGCTGATCGGAGAATTGGCCGTTAAATCAGCCAAGTTGCAGCCTAAGCAAATCGCTGCCGCACTGTATCTGAGCAAGATCTGTTCGTACGCCCAGGGCATGGCCATGATCGCAAAGGCCAGCAAAGAGTATGGCTGGGCTATTGATATCGGCGAAGTGTGCCGCATCTGGAAAGGCGGTTGCATTATCCGCTCGACACTCCTCAGGCAATTCGAGAAAGCATTCAAGAATAATCCGGAACTTGCCAATCTTCTGATGGATGAATCTATGATCAAGATCTTCGCGCGCAAGCACAAAATCTGGCGCAAGGTGGTTGCAAGCGGCGTTCTCGCCGGCATTCCCCTGCCCGCTATGACCGCATCCATCAGTTATTTTGATGCCTATCGATCAGCCAAGCTTCCGCAAAATCTGACCCAAGCCCAGCGCGATTTCTTCGGCGCACATACGTATGAACGCACCGATAAACCCGGCGTGTTTCATACACAGTGGGAAAATTAAATACAACGCCGCGGCCGGGAACGGCCAATCTGGAGATTGTAGGTTTTATATATTTCTTGGCATGTATTAGATCAAAATCGTCATTATTGTGACTCTACACAATAAAAAACCAGAAACCAATAACCATAAACCTATGACGGCTGACTCTGCACCTCTCCGCTTTTCTGCTGCTCTTCTTTGGCTGCCTGCGCTGTTTTGCCAGATTCGACCATTTGATCGACATTGATTTTCACATCAGCGTCGAGTTGGGCGGCTTTTGCCTCTTGTTCATGGGTTTTTGTGCCGAAGGTAACCGCCGGTTTAAACCGCCGGTTACCTTCTTCCTCACGCATCTTCTTGGTCGCATCGTCTTTTTTGCCTTCCATCTGCTGCTTGAGCACACTCAGCTTCAATTTATGCAGATCCTGCCGATCGACTTTCTGATGCAATTTCTGCTCCAAGCGGTCGCGCCGGCCCTTATCGGCGGATGTGAACTGCTTGCTGCTGGAGAAAGGCAAGTCGATATCGTCATCGGAGGCAAACATACGCTATACTCTACTCCGTTCATTCGAGTCTGAGAATGAATGTAATGGTTTTTACGTTTCCGCGTCCTCCACACTATGCTCTCGCCTAGTCCTCTGCGCATTAGCGTTGTGATACCTGCGTACAACGAAGAACGGTACATCTGGCCCTGCCTGGAAAGCATTCTGATGTTCGCCAATCCGGACCTTCTCGAAATTATCGTCGTTGATAACGCCTCGACCGACAGAACGGCTGAGCTGGCCGAAAAATTCCCCGGCGTCCGTGTCGTACGCGAGGAGCGCAAGGGCACATGTTTTGCGCGTCAGCGGGGACTTGACGAAGCGAAGGGTGACTACGTTGCATTCATCGATGCCGACTCCATGATCCCGGCTCACTGGTTCACCATTGTCCGCCATGTATTCACGTCGGATCCGCAGCTGGTGTGCCTGAGCGGACCCTATATTTATCACGATCTTTCGGGCTGGGAAAAATCCTTTGTGTCCATATGGTCGCCGCTCCATCAGCTGACATACAAATACACCAAGTCCTTCATCATCGGCGGAAACTTCATCGCCAAGCGTAAAGTGCTCAGAGACATGGGCGGCTTCGACACCAGCATTACGTTCTACGGAGACGACACCAATATCGCCCGCCGCATTTGCGAGTTCGGCAAAGTTCTCTTCCTGCCGGAATTCTACGTGCTGTCGTCCGGGCGCCGCATCGCCTGTCTGGGAGCCGTAAAATCGGGCGGCTTGTACGCGCTCAATTTCTTCTCCGAATTCTTCTTCCACAAACCTGCTACCGTCAAAGATTATGTCAGCGTCCGATAAATCGTTTGTCCAAAAATTGCTGCGATTGTTACCGACTGTCGTCAGCATTGCGGTATTCGGTCTGGTCGTGTGGGGCACCGTCTCGACGGTGAGGACACTCTGTCTCAGCTGTATTGTTGATGCGCTGCAAAATTTGTCTGCCACTTCGGTCGCTCTGGCAGGCCTTGCAACTGTTGGCGCCTACATCACCCTCGCCTTGTACGATGTGGTGACATTCAAATATTTTGGCTACAAGATGCCATTGCGAACAATTCTTGTTTCCGCGATTGCAAGCAACGGCATCAGCAATTCAACCGGTTTTTCGGTGGTGGTCGCAACCGGTGTCCGTTATCGCTACTACACCCACCACGGCATAAATGCAGTGCAGCTGGCGAAAATCACCGGCTTCGGCTTCTCCACATTTGTCGCGAGCCTTTTCCTGATGGCCGGGCTGGCGATGGTCATTGTTCCACAGGATTTCGCCATTCTGAAAATCGGCTCTCTCTGGTTGCAGTCGATCGGTACCTTCTTTTTGATCAGCGTCGCCATCTACCTGCTCGTCTCGTATACGCATGGCGGCAAACCCTTCAGACTCGGAAAACATACGGTGCAGCTGCCAGGGCTTGGCATTACGCTTTTACAGACATTCATGACGAGCCTGGAACTGTCGCTCACTGCTCTCAGTCTGTACCTGCTGCTGCCAGCATCCGCACTGGGTTTTCTGACACTCCTCGGCTTCTATATCTTCTCGCAGATCGGAACGCACATCAGCCAGATCCCAGGCGGCCTTGGCGTGCTCGACGGCATCATCTTCATTCTTCTGCGACCGTTTCTGCCGGCTGAAAGTATTGTGGCCTCGCTGCTCGCTTTCCGCACGGTGTTCTATCTTGCGCCACTGGCTGTCAGTCTGGGTCTCTACGGATTTCATGAGGCACGCACCGCTCACAAAAAAATACGCAGACACAGGGCAAATAATTGATGCAGCGTTACTCATTTCAATGATGGTGCCCCCGGCAGGACTCGAACCTACGACCTCCTGGTTCGAAGCCAGGCACTCTATCCAGCTGAGCTACGGGGGCACTCTATCCATCGGCCTAGGCCGATACGGGGTAGTATATGATCGGCCTACCGATACACGGCGCCTCTACCATCCGCCTGAGACGGACTGGAAATACTCTACCATCCGCTGTAAGTAGATACGAGAGCAGAAAGAAATATTATGCCTACCGCTTGCCTCTCTCATTCAAACAATAAAATAGCATACATCACGAGCATGCCGCCGATCATAGCCAGCAACTGGATAATCCCCTGCCGGATTCCTGTCTCTTTATGCAACTCCGGAATCAGATCTGATCCGGCAATGTAGAGCAGGTTACCGGCAGCAAACGGCAGCAGATATTCGTTGAGCGAGACGAATGACTGGCTGAAGATAAGGACTGCAATGGCGCCGATAATCGAAACGCTTGCCGACAGTAAGTTGAACATCAGCGCTTTCTTGCGTGAAAAGCCGCTGTGTAACAGCACGGCAAAGTTACCGACTTCGTGGGGAATTTCGTGGAAGACAATGGCGAGCGTGGTCGAAATGCCGAGCGGAATACTCACCATGTAACTGGACGCGATGATGACGCCATCGATAAAATTATGCACGCTCTCACCCATGATACTCATAAGCCCGACTGAGTGGTGATGATGGTGATGAGCGGTATTCTCTGCATGATCACAGTCTTTGGGCAGCATGTGACAGTGGCGCCAGTGAATGATTTTTTCGACAAGAAACGAGAAGAGGATGCCAACAAGAATGATGATGAGTGCGGTCGAAAAAAAGCTCGTGTTCTCAGAAATTTCCGGAATAATGTGAATGAAGACGTCACCGAGCAGTCCGCCGGTTGAGAAGCTGACAAAATACAACAGCGTTTTCTGGATCGATTTTTCGCTGATTAAAAAGAAGAGGATGCCAAGCAGCGAGAGCAGGCTGGTACACACGACGCTGATGAGAGCGAGAATAACGGAGTTCATACAGTGTTATGAAGCGCAGGCGGAGCAGAGACCGACGATCTCGCTCATGTGCGAAGAAGGAGTAAAACGGGCTTTTTTTGCGATGGAATTTTCGACTTTGCACAAATCCTCGCTGCAGAATTCGTCAATGGTGCCGCAGCTGTGGCAATGCAAAAAACCGTGGTGGCCTCTCTGATCCGGCAGTGAACATAAGGTAAACCGGCCGCTGCACGGATGTTTGTGCACAATGCCAATTTTCTCGAATGCTTCCAGAATGCGATACACCGTGACAGTGTTGATGGCGTTGCCTTTTTTGGCGATCCATTTCTGAATATCGTACGGCGACGCGCCTTTTTTGTTTTTTTCGAGAGCGGCAATAACCATGCGTCGCGGCTGGGTATCGCGCAGCTGGTTGTCTTTTAACAATGCGATGAGAGTAGCGTTGTCCATACAGTGGAGAGAACATGTGATGGCAGAGTGCAATCATAGCCAGAGTCATGTTTCCGGAAATCCTGCAAATATTAATGCAATAAAATTGCAATTGCAATAATAATTATACATTACCTGATTATTTGTCTTACGATTCAGAAAGTAAAGAGGGTCATTGCGTCTGCGTGAAGCTTCATAGGCACTTGCTTTTGTAAATATAATGTTGACTGTTCATTTTTACGCATTATACTTAGACTATCGAACTATTCGGTATCTAAACAATATATTCCCGCTTATCTTTTCTGCCATGACCCAGGCTCATTCCCCTTCGACCCCCAAAAAATCTGCCGCTTTCGCAGTCAGCCGACGTCACATGCTCGGCATACTGGCCGGAATGGTCGTGCTGGGAACATGCGGAGGGATATGGTACTGGATCGACAATGGACGATTTGTGTTTACCGACAAAGCGGAGGTGTCTGCGCCGCTTATCAATCTGGGACCGCAATCTACAGGCATACTGAAAAACGTGCTGGTACGTGACGGCGACACTGTCACTTCCCATAAAACCGTCGCCCGCGTGGGCGATGAGATGATCCAGTCGGAAATTGGCGGGATTGTCATTATGGCAAAGCAGGACATAGGTGCCGCATACAGGAGCGGAGATACGGTTGTCACCATGATCGATCCCTCAACTCTCCGGATCGTGGCCAGAGTCCAGGAAGACAAGGGCCTCAAAGATATTTTTGCCGGCCAGAAAGTGCAATTCACTGTCGATGCATTCGGCTCGAAAAAATATGACGGCGAAGTCGAAGCCGTCATTCAGTCCAAGCGTTCGGGCGACGTGGTCTTCAATATCTCCGACAAACGCGAGGAAAAGGAGTTCGAAGTGAAAATCCGTTTTGACCGCGAACAGTATCCGGAACTCCAAAACGGCATGTCTGCACGTGTGTGGATTGTGAAGTAATTGCAATGAACTGACTCCTCTGCATCGTTTGGTTCTTCTGTTTCTTTTCAATGACTCGTACTTCCAAACCACCGGTCAGAAAAAGCCTGATTCTCATCACAGTCATTCTGGGTACATTTTTGGGACGTATCGATCAGACGATCGTGAACCTGGCTCTGCCGAAAATCATCGATGATTTTCACATCACGGTGTCAGCCGCCGGCTGGATTGCGACTGCCTACATTCTGGCAAACGCCATTTTCGTGCCGGTCTGGGGAAAGCTGGGCGATACGCTCGGCCGCAAGAAAGTCTACATTATGGGATTCGTCGTGTTCATTATCGGCTCGATTCTCGCCGGACTGTCGTGGAACTTATCGTCGATGATTCTTTTCCGCGTCATACAGGCAATCGCCGGTTCCGCCGACTATCCGACAGCGATGGCGATTTTGGCCGTGACGTATACGGATGAAAAGGAGCGTGCGCAAGCGCTTGGAATCTGGTCAGCGTCGTTTGCGGCGGCAGCCGTTTTCGGGCCGCTGATTGGCGGACCGCTCATCGATAACTTCAACTGGCGTGCCGTGTTCCTCATCAACTTGCCCGTCGGACTCGTGGGCCTCTTCATGGCACTCACGTACATCGAAGAATCGGTTTCCGACAAGAAAACACGCGTGTTCGACTGGTTCGGCGCCATCACGCTCGGCATCTCGCTTTCCTCGTTTGTGCTGGTGCTCGACAAAGGCATTGAGTGGGGATGGTTCTCGGTTTCGAGCTTGATTTGCTACGCAGTGACGATCGCCTTCCTCGGCATTTTCATCCGGATTGAATCGACGCATCCCGAGCCGATTGTGGATCTTAAATTCTTCAAGAATGATATTTTCGTCCAGGCGCTGATGAACAACTTCATCATTTTCATGGGGCTGATGGGCAGCGTGTTTTTGGTACCCGTCTTTGCGCAGACATTTTTGGGCTATACCGCCACCCAAGCCGGTTACATTTTTATCCCGATGGCAGTCGGGTTGATGCTCGGCGCTCCCATCGGCGGCAGGTTGATCGGCAAAGTGCAGACGAAGTACGTGATTTCGCTCAGCACTCTTGTCGCCGGCCTCGGCCTGATGCTCTTTCTGCGTCTCGATCCGCGTTCGACGATTATTGATGCCATGGCACCGCTTGCCGTCATGGCGTTCGGCATGGGCTTTGGCATGGCGCAGCGCACGAATATTGTGGCAGCCGCCGTCCCGATTCACGAGGTGGGCATTGCGTCGTCGGTTCTGGCCTTGGCGCGCAATATTGCCGGTGCATTCGGCATCGCGGTCTTCGGCACGCTGCTCAATAGCTCTATTGAGCGCAACGTACTGAACATCACAAAATTGAGTGAATTTACCGGTCACACCGCTTTACAGTATCAGCAATTCGTCTCACTCATCACGCTCAAGGCGCAAATTGATGCCTATCGCACCGTCTTCCTGTCTGCCGGCGCATTAGTGTGTGTCGGCGCATTTATTATTCTCACCATGCGCAATGTCGAAATGAAAAAAGGAATCCAGGTGCACGTGGAATAAGAGAGTTGTAATATTTACCGTCAGCTCGCGTCATAGGAGGTCCTTCCCCCTCTTCTTTTTATGATCAATGATGCAGCACGCAAAGGTTCCAAGTCTCCAGATCCGCTCCAAAGCGATGTAGGCAGACCTGAAAAAATCAATGAAAACGCTTCTGCTTCTCCGTCGGGCGAGCCGGCCAATCCGGGTGATGTGACTGAAAACGCTCAGGCCGATGCCGGCGTGCAGTAATTTACGGCGTAAAATCGAACCATGAATCCGCTTCGATGGGTAAATCGCAGATATTCGTCTTGCCGAGAAACTGCTTTTTCTTGAGGCTTGGCACAACGTACGCCACATGCCACTTCCCTTCCGGCGATGGCCGATTGCAGCGCGTTTTCGCCCACACGACACAGGTCTGCTCGTTAAACTGCGGCGGATCAAAGACATTGGTCGTATGCACGCCGCCGGCCAATACCGTTTCGTGCTGCAAATCCGGTGGCAGCGGATTTGCAAACGGATTTGCACTGTACATATCCACGCCGCACCAGCCATCCACATACATGCCCGCCCACTGCGTAAAATTCTGCAATCCGAAGTATCGCGGAATCATGAGGCCGACTGTCAGCAATGCCGTCATCCCAATGCAGAAAACAGACCACGTGCGCATGGACAGATCATAAAGGACGGATGACGAAGTACGAAGCTGGAAGTGCGAATTACGAAATAAAATACGTATTCCGGTAGCGGAAATTCCCATAACCATTTATTGATATATTTCTTGATTTCTGTATTGATTTGAAATAATTCGTAATTCGTAATTCGTAATTCGTAATTCGTAATTCGTAATTCGTAATTC
>ERZ724505.2052-NODE-2052-length-10345-cov-8.696016_pt1 | contig 10345 bp, 1 predicted proteins | sample MGYA00376038_ERZ724505 | MGnify/ENA primary metagenome ERZ724505 (study PRJEB28724, sample SAMN07190884) | wastewater metagenome | isolation source: effluent of sewage treatment plant in Hong Hong | place: Hong Kong | collected 2016-03-17 ...
GCCACCGCCGCCACCTCCCCCTCCTCCTGGACCAGGACCTCCACCTCCAGAAACAGCAGGAGTTGCACTCACCTGTGAAGAAGTTGCAATGGTTGTTCCCGAAGAGTTCAACACGCGTACTACAAAATAATAAGGAGTTCCGTTAGTTAAGGAAGACGCACTGTAGGATAAAGATACTCCCACATTCGTAAATGTATACGGTCCACCAGAGACCGTTGATTGACCCACAGCATAACTACCCACAGACCACCCCAAACCGGCAGTCGCGGCAGTCCACGAGAGAGCAACAGAAGCATCACCTGGCGTAGCACTCACAATAGGAGTCTGCACATAAGGAAAATAAAGGAAACCTCCAAACACATCGAAGCTCGAAGCGACAGATTCTCCAATGGCTGGCTGAGAAAGAGCACTGAGCAAACCAAAACTTGCTGAAGACGAATACCCTCCCGGCATAAGAATGGGCTGAGATACCTTGTACTGTGATGACGAAAATTCCTGCGCCGATGTGATTGTGCCCAAAAGCACAATAATCAAAAAACTAAGGAAAATAGAGTATAGTGACCTCATTGGTATTTTATTATACCGTAGTCCTCTCAAAGCAAAAAACACCCCTATGGGTGTTTTTTGCTTTCGTCTTATTGTTCGTCCTCAGGATTAGGGGCGAGATTGAGAGCTGAAACCTCAATCACCTTACCTACAGAAGGTCTCCAAAGAATCGCTCTTTGTGCTTGAGTATAGACAAGAACCTTATCTCCAGCCTGAGCATTAGCAAAGAACGGTTGGTCTTTTAGTTTTTCTGGTTCAGAAACAGTAGCGAGTGTAGGCGTCTCGTCTGCTGGCAAAATAATAACCTTGCTTACATCAGCAACAACACGCTTTGTTTCAGCCTCAGATGCAGCCGCAGGATTTTCTAGATTTTTTAACTTTGCGTAAAAATTAAACGCCATTGTAGCTGACGAAATAGTAGCCACAATAAGCACGAGTAAAAGAATCTTGATGTATTTTGGTATTGTTGTCATAAAACTTACGCGATTAAAGAATAAACCGATACGCCATATGCGTTTATGTGCAAACTATAACAAAACACTCTCGCCACTTCAAGTGCTCTCCGAAAAATTAAACCTAGGGAGTCTCAGGTGCCGGCTCTGGAGAAGGTTCTGGTGTTTCTTCTGAAACAGGCTCAGGGTCTGGGGTTGGAGCTGGCCCTGGATCAGGTGTTGGTATTGGATCAGGAGCTACTTCTGTTGTTGATTGTTGATTGTTGATTGTCTCACTTGTCGATGTCGCAGTTGTTGTGGAATTTTCTGTCTCTATCACCTCGGGCGTTGTGGTAGATACCTCAGTAAGAATCTCTGGCACTGGAGGTGTCGAAGTACTCTCTACTGGTTCGATTGGAGAAGTCTCAATGACAGGAGTTGTTGTTGAAGTTTCTGAAGGCAAGATAGCTGGAGTTGTTGTTGCTACTGAGTCTCGAGAAGTAAAGAGTTTTGCATTTTTTACCGCGAGCGCAATCCAGCTAAAGCCAATATCGAGAGGCGCTGGCTTGTTCAAGAGAATCGTAAAGCCCTTCACACTCTTTCGAGTAACGATAAACCTAATGTCCTGCGCAAAGAATGCCTCCTCCATTGCTTCGCTACTTGAAGCAGAATCAAAAGCGATAGTTGCAGAAACAAGTGGAATTTCTATGTATTCGCGATCAAAGACAACATCAACTTGTCGTGAGCCTGTTTTTACAAGAGCGCTTCCTGCGGTATCGGTCGTGAAGTATGGGCGACCGAAGAAGTGCACATCAGAGAACATGTCGATTGTCGTAGTACTTGATCCGATAGAACGAACGAGAAGTCCAGAGAATGTAGAGGTACCACTTGCAAGAATATCAGTAAATACTCCTTGAGATGCAGTAAGTAGACCTGCAAAGAAACCGTTTCCTCGTCCATCAAACGAAACCATAACCGTTGTTGTAGCCTGCGGACCTGAAATTGTGTCATCTGTTGTTGATGCGCTATCGTCAGAAACAACAACACCAGAAACAAGAGAAGTGCCATATATCCTGAAGTATCCCTCAGATGAGGCATCGAGCGACAATGATGACGTTTTTATAGAGTTCGCAACGAGATCTTCAGTATTGATTACAAGTCCCTCAATCGAATCAGATTTAAGTATACGAGAAACAACAAGTGGGCTTATAACCTCAGTGATAAATGTTCCCCTATCTGCAAACAACTCAGAACGTGATGATGCAATCGCGTCTCGTCCTGTTTTGAGCTGTTCAAGGTATGAAACAACATCTTGAGCTCTACCAGACAAAATTGAACGTGATGATATAAGTCCGCTTGTAGATGTTGCCGCCTCAGAAACAAACTCATCCGTTGTTGTCGCTCCTTCATCCGTGAGAGTATTTGTGAGATTTGAAATAGTTGAAGCGAGACGGCTATTGTGAAGCGCGAGTGAGTCATCAACAGAACTTCCGAGATAATCCACAAGGTTAACAAACATCATAATCGTTCCACACATACGACCTTCCATCGCAATGGTGCTTTCTGGACATGCCGAGAGTTTTTTAGGATCAAGCGTTTCAAGAGCCTTACCGATTACGTGTCCAGCAAGTGTTGCTTTCATTGCATAACCAGGCACAGATGCCGGTGCGAGATAATCACCCTGCCTAATCATTCCATTCTCAGTTGAAACCTTTACCGGCACACGTCCTATGAGAGCAATTGGATATGAGTCCTCAGTATATGCACCCGCAACAAAACCAGGATCAGTTGAAACAACTCCGATAGTGTTTGGTTGGTACTGATATAGTGTTTTTGAAACCGCATGACTATTGTGTGGATCTATTGCTACCACATCTCCAGGTTCGAGAGGTACTGGTGATGTGTAACGCTCCGCAAGGTCGGCACCAGATGAGTTAAAGGTTGCTCCTTCTGCAGCGTACACATTTCCATTCGAAGAAATACGAAGCATGGTGAGGCCGTCAGCTTGCAAATTCATGAAATCTACGTCTTTGGTAACCGAAATTTCGGTGAGTACTGGTGATGTGACTTTTCTCTGTGTTGCAACAGGAGTTGAACCGTTGTACCACACATCCGTATAGACGCCAGTATATGATGGGAAGTCACGCTTAAAGTTAAATGTCACCTGAAGCCACACATCACCTGGATCTGGATTTATTTTTTGACCAGGGGCAGTGAGCGGACGAGCAGCAGCGGTTTGTAGAGCCTGTTGTGTAGGTGCTGTTTTAACTTCAGCTGAAATACCTGCAAAACTTGGAGACACTTTCCAGTTAAGAACAGAGTTGGAATCGAGATCAGTAATATTTATTTGCTCAGTTCTATACATACCTGACGACACCCATCCTGCATCAAACTTTGCAGTCACTGTTGATGTTGCTGTTGAGGATGCGCTACCAGCAAGGATAAAGAATTTACCATCAGGCCTCTGGAATCCAATAGCACCAGGACCAACACCGAGGTACACACGGTTAACTGTGTTTGGTTGAACTGGTTGCATAGTAGATGTCGCAACCGCAGTAGGACCAACACCGGTAGGACCAGGAAGGAAGAATCCTTGCGCGCCACCTGATGGGAAGTCTTCTGTGCTACCCTGCTCAACACCTCCTTTTTCCAAGTAAATCTGATATTTAGTGGTAGAAGCAGAGCCGACCATCACATACCATGATCCATCAGCGCCCGGCATTGCAAATCCTCCTTCTGCCTTGAGACCCAAAGGAAGAGTTGCGGACATTGCTGGACCTACGATCATGCGGTTAGTGAGAGGGTTATAAAGGTTTGTTGTACCAACAAATGCACAGGTAGTTGCAGTTGCACCTCCCTTGATAATCATGTACACACCGTCTTCTCTTTGGAATGCAAAGGCTCCCGGTCCAGTACCTGTAGTAATAGTAGTGTTTGGGTTTGCCCTAAAGGTCATAGTACGAGGGTCAAATATGTTTGTGGCGGTCACCAAGGTACAGGCTTCGTTGCTTGTACCAGGGATAAAGAGGTACGTACCGTCAGGACGAGGAAGAGCGAGTGATCCACCTCCTGCTGCGTTTACAGTGAGAGGACCTTGAATCATATTGTTCTGGAACGGATCATAAATAGAAGTTCCGAACTGATAGTTACCGTGCACAATGAGGAATTTACCTGTAGGAAGAGGAATCACGAGCGCTCCACGACCAGCAGGACCTGTAAGTGGTGGACCATATGAGAAGGTGTCATCTGTTGGATCGTAAATGTTTGTAGTGGTAGTCGCGACACCAGTTGAGTTACCGAGAACAATAAGGAATTTTCCATCGGGACGTTTGAAAGCTAGCGCTCCGAGACCGATAGGTGCCGTTGTTGTCGCAGACATTCTTGTAATTGTTTCTGTCTCAGGATCATAAAGTTGGGCATTACCAAATGCGGTACTTGTTGCACCCGCCAAAATCACAAACTTTCCGTCTGGGCGTCTCATGACCACAGACGAGCTCGCCACACCAAACTGGAGAGGAGTTGATGTTGCAAAACCTCCGTTGTAATACGATGCGTTAGTACCGTTAACAGTAGTACTATATTCTGGGTTTGAAACGTTTGAATACGAGAGTCCGACACCGTCTGTTTTTATCTGCAAGTTCACTGTTACCGGAACTGTTGATGTTGCAGAACTTGTTGAGGTCATATTGTTTGCAAAATCAATGAAATTTCTCTTATAGAGCGAACCATTATCTATAGAAAAATCGTAGAGTGTCGGATCAATTGCGTTTCGTCTGTAACGAGTCTGTCCTTGACGTCGTATTGACCATTCTTGATTAAAGAAACGTGGAAGTGATCGTCTGAAAAATACCTTTACCTGCACGCGATTATCCGTAGGAAGATCAAGTTTTATAGTGTCTCCGCTGTTTTGCACATCCCTATACTCACCAGAACATGAGTTTGTACCTGTCTTTACCTGGAAAATAAAACTACCTTCATTTGATGTCTTCCAATTGAGAGTTGACTGAGGATTGAGACCGGTAGCAACAATACACTCAGTTTCATAGTACGCATTGAGCTCTGGTGCGGTTGTGCTTGCGCCACCAATGATATAGCCAATATCATAATCATCGATTCCAGTGGCACCACCTCCTCTAAGAACTGCATAATGTCCATTCGGTCTCATGAAAGCAGTAGCTCCCGTACCGACCGCACCGCTAAACGATGGACCGGTTACAAATTGTGTATTATCTGTTTTCGAAGGATCGTAAATATTAGTTTCAGTCGAGTTGGCTCCTCGTATAACAAGATACGTACCGTCTTGTCTCCACATAGATTGCGCTCCATCACCGAGCGTAAATGTCGGACCATATCCCGCCCCTGTCTGAACGAGAATAGTACCGGCAGACTTATTTGTAGTACTTGCTGTTTCTGCAGGATAGTATGTTGTCGAAGAAGCAACACCATAAAGAATAGTGTACGTACCATCTTGTTGTCGTATTGAAAACGCTCCCGCACCAAGAGCTGGGAATCCTGATATAGGGTTTCTATCAGTAAAGGCGCCGATGTTTGTAGAGCTGAGGTTTGGATTGTAAATATAGTGTGCGGAACCACCTCCAACCATCACCAAAAACGTTCCATTATCACGCTCAATAGCGTGCGATCCTGGTCCAAAGGTATCCGTTGTAAGAGACGGACCTGCAGTAAAGGTGTTTGCGGTTGGATCATACACTGTTGTACTAGTGAGACCTCCACAGAACACGAGATATCTACCGTCAGGACGTTGAATAGCATTTATACCCGCACCGTTTGTTGGGGTACAAGACATGGTTGGTCCCGCCATGGCACGCATACCGTTATCATGAGGACTGAGAAGTGTTGTTGTGTTTACTGTTCCTCCGTGAATGACGAGATATCTACCATCAGGACGACGAAGTGAAATGGAACCGGCTCCCGCAGCAGCAGTCAAAAGAGACGGAGCATTGGTCATTGTCGCTGAATATCCATTCCACACAGAAACCGCCGTACTGCCTCCATGAACCACCACATACTGACCATCCTCACGAAGGATCACATGACCTCCTGCACCTACAGTACTTGGCGTCACCGTAGCAGAGTTAGTAAGCATTCCTGCACCGACAGAGGCATGGTTTGTTGTTGTGCTCTCATTAAGTTCTATCGAATCATTTCGAGAGGTTACGTTACTGAACGAAGAACCAAGTAGAGAAAAATCATATGGCTTACTATCACCAGTCGTTGTCTTGACGATATCTGATGTCTGAGCAGAAATAGTTACTCCTCCGTTGTTATTTACAACAAACTTATCTGTACCTCCCTGTTGCAAAGCAAGGAGTGCACCTGTGCCACGCTGATCAAAAATAGCTACTGCAGTTGTCGCTGTTGTACTTGAAGCTGAGAGTGTTGCAAAAGGAGTCGAAGATCCCACACCCAAACGGCTATTTACAGAATCCCATGTGAGAACCGCACTTGCTGTGAACCCACTCGAACCATCGTTAAACTGAAGATTTCCCGCAACACCCGCCGATGAGCCTCCTGCTCCACCATCATCATTTGCACAAGTGACATTGCCGTTGGCGTCAGTAGTAAGCGTTCCTCCATTTGAATTTGTAGTACAGTTGAAATTTGCGAGGCGAAGAGTTCCTGTGGCTACAAAATTTGCAGTAGCAAGGTTTCCAGATATGAGTGCGTTACCCTGAACAGAGAGCTTGCTTGCTACTGTTGTGGTACCAATACCGATATTTCCAAACTGATCAATAATAAACGAGGTGGTGGTTGCTCCTGAACCCGTAGATGAAGCGACAATAAATTGAGGAGCTGTACCACCGTAATTTGCCACAGACAATTTTGCCCACGGTGAGGTTGTGCCAATTCCTATAGCACCGGCAATGAGGCTTCCCGAAACATCATTGAGTACTCCGTTTCCAATAGAAAGCTTTCCTGCTGACAAACGTGATAACGCGGTGTCGGGACTTCCATCCGCACCACCACTTGACCAACCAAGCATCTGTGATCCATTAAGGTTCCATACTCCTGAATTAACAAATCCAGAGGTTCCGTTAAAGTTTACGAAGGTAACACGAGAAGATGACGTATCTATAGCCGCCTCCCAGAAACTACTATCACTTTCGCTTGTAACACCAAATCTACCGGTCTGCGAAACCGCAAACTTGGTAACGCCTCCAACTTTTAGATCAACAAGCTTTCCTGAGAATGAAGACAAGGCATCTCCGGCTATGAGGGTACCCGAAGATCCTCCCTGAACAGAAAACTTTCCGTGCGGTGAAGTTGTTCCCACGCCCACATTTCCAAACTTGTCTACGATAAACACCGTGCTTGTAGCAGTACCTGAAGTAGAGCTTGCGATGACAAAGAGTGGTGTAGCAGGATTTGTGGTAGTAGCTATTGAGAGTTGTGCCCAAGGTGATGTTGTACCGAGGCCAATAGCTCCAGTGATAAAGGCTCCTGAGATGTCATTTGATGTTCCGTTACCAAGAGAAAGCTTTCCTGCTGAAAGTCGAGTAAGTACGGTGTCGACATTGTTAACGTAAGCAGAACCAATACTGAATGCTCCATTTACTGTTACCAACGTATCAGTTCCGGTCAATATAGGAGTACTATCAGGTCTCTGTATAGATATGTTTCCTAGGCCAGGATTAGTTGAACCATCCATCAGCTTGAAACCAAAAGATCCAGATCCTGATGTGAAAGCTGCGTAGGGTGCTCCTATATTAGGTGTAGAGAAAGTAGCAGCATGCATGTTACCCGTAGTCGTTGAATTTCCAGAAACAGTGAGTCCTCCCTGTGCTGTACCGTTTCCAATTGTTGAAGAGGCAAAAACGAGAACTCCGTGTGTGTCATTTCCAAGAACGAGATTTGCTCGAGATCCGTTATTGTAGCCATCGATTACACCTCCTTGGAAACGAATTCCCGCCAAAGACTCTGTATCAGCGATAACGAATTGTCGATTGCCCCCTGAATTATGCGTGAGGTACATTCCAACTCCGTTCGCGTTATCCACGCTTCCATCGAGCGATAATCCAGTAAACTGAAAGACCGCGCCTGATTGTGCATTTTTTTGAATAAACAAAGGTACTGACTGCGAAGTTGTTCCTATTCCTAAACCTCCACCCACAGAAAGTCCTCCCGTCGTCGTAGCACCTCCAGAAACAGTGAGTCCTCCCTGTGCTGTACCATTTCCGATAGTTGATGATGCCGAGATGAGGACACCGAGTGTTGTTGTTGGTCGGAGTGAGCCTGCGACTATAGACCAGTCACGGAACTGTGAGTTGTAGTAGTTAGCTGATGTTGTAGCCCATGATGAAGATCCCGCTCCACAGGCTGAACCTGTACCAGATACCTGACCGAGAGAGTTCACCTGGAGACACTGAGTAGAGCCGGTGATTGAGGTAATAGCGAGATTGGTGGTTGATGCGGTGCCTGTAGCAGTGAGGTTTCCACCGATGTATGCGTCGCCGGCTACTCCAAAACGAGTAAACGGTGTAGAGGTACCAATACCCACTTCACCGGTAGCATCAATTACAAAGGCTTTTGTATTTGTTGCTATCCAAGCTTGGAGTATATCTGCTGTTTGGTTACTGAAGGCGTTGAGAGAAAGAGTTGTTGAAGCAGTAGATGATGAGGTAATAGAGAGCATAGCACTAGGGGTTGATGAACCGATAGTGAGTTGTCCGAAACGATCTACAGCAAAGAGTATTCCTGAACCCGTCTTTTGTGCTCGGAGCAAGTTTGCCGTCACAGCAGCTGGTGCGTTTATATTCAAACCAAGACCTGAAGCATTTTGGTTTATACCTATTGCAGTAACACCTGAGCCTGGGTTTAGTGTAATATCTGGACCGGTATAACTACCTGATGCATTTATCGCCGTTACAGATGAACCAGAGGTATTAAACACACGAAGCACATCATCGCTTACCGCCGATCCTGTTTTAGGAAACACATTAAGTTGGGCATTGAGAGGATTTAGTCCGCTTGCGTTTATACCGACCCGACCCTGTGAATCAACTATGAATTTTGTTGTAGTTGCAAATGCAGAAGTTGAAGATGAAATAATAAAGAGAGGTTGGTCTCCTTGGTCTCCACGTCCAGCGATAGAAAGGTTGGCAGACGGTGATGTAGTACCAATAGCAACCTTTCCGTTAAAGTACGCACTACCTGTAGTTGTTGAGTTTCCAGAAACAGTGAGTCCTCCCTGTCCTGTACCATTTCCGATAGTAGATGATGCTGAAACGAGTATGCCGAGTGTTGTTGTTGGACGGAGTGAACCTGCGATTATAGACCAATCACGGAATTGAGATGAGTAATAGTCTTGTGATGTTGTTGCCCAAGATCCAGCAGCTGCTCCACAAGCGGATCCTGTACCAGATACCTGACCGAGAGAGTTCACTTGGAGACACTGAGTAGAGCCGGTGATTGAGGTAATAGCGAGGTTAGTGGTTGATGCAGTGCCTGTAGCAGTGAGGTTTCCACCGATGTATGCAGAACCTGCGACTCCAAGTGTGGTGAATGGTGATGATGTACCTACACCGATAATACCGGCCAAAAGAGTGCCGGAAGAATTTGCTGCTGAACCACTACCGACAGACACGACACCAGCGGACGAGCGAGACAAACTTGTGTCAAATGTGCCGTGATAGCCAGAAGGTGTAGAACCCCATCCGTACACGAAGCCAGAATTTGTCGACACGCCACTGGCTGTGAGTGTTAGTCCCTGTCCTGTACCATCAACTTCGCCACCTATAGCCAAGGTACCGGCATACAAGTTGCTCACAGCACTATTGTCAAAATTAGTTATGACTGTTCCAAACTGACCCGCCTTGATACCACCACTTCCTATTGAGCTTGAGTAACCAATACCTCCATCTCCCCTGACGATGAAATTAGTTCGTGTACTTGAACCCACTACAAACGCAGGAACACCTGACCCAAGAGCATCTGGATTTACTGAAAGCTGAGCCCAAGGGGTTGTGGTACCAATGCCGACATTGCCAGATGAGCTTATGCTAAATGGCGTTCTACCTGCAGTACCATCTACGACACTGAAACGATCTGCATCACCGTACAATCGCCAAACCCTAGCGTTATTTATCGTATAAGCATTAGCATTTGTAGTAGTAAATCCTCCTCCAGTAGTCATTACGTTAGTACTTGAAAGAGAAGAAATTGATCCATAAGCACCCCGCCACTCTTGAAGATTTGCACTCTGGTCGTTTGAATTTGCTCGAACAATTAGACCGATAGCAACATCAGAACCAGTAAGTACATCTAGTTTTGCAGAAGGATTTGCAACTCCCAATCCCACATTTCCAAATCGATCAACGATAAGCGAAGTTGTAGTTGCACCTGAACCT
>ERZ724505.2053-NODE-2053-length-10344-cov-5.140052_pt1 | contig 10344 bp, 13 predicted proteins | sample MGYA00376038_ERZ724505 | MGnify/ENA primary metagenome ERZ724505 (study PRJEB28724, sample SAMN07190884) | wastewater metagenome | isolation source: effluent of sewage treatment plant in Hong Hong | place: Hong Kong | collected 2016-03-17 ...
TCTTAGGAATGGCTGCTCTAGGTAGTGCTGATGCAGATCCAGTTACTCTTGTTCAACATATTGTTCCACCTGCAAGTCAGGGCAAGGTTATTGAACAAATCGCTAAGGCAAAACACATTACTGAAAATTTAGATTCTATGATGAAAAACTTTGATCAAGTAGCAAAAGATTCTAGGTTTATGACTGGTGGAAGGCCTTTGTATGGAACTGTCTTAACCTCTCCATCTAAAAAAGTAATGGCATCTCTTGAAGATCCAATTCTTAAAGATGAGTTTGGTAAGGTAAATCCGATTGTACAAAAGGGTATTGAAGATCTTCATCCTAAGTGGGGAGATAGCGATGAAGCTGTACAAATTAAAAGAAAAGCCTACAAACAGTTCATCATGGATAAGCTAATTGATGCTGAGAATACAGCTAAGGCTCACAATATTAATCTTAAAAACTATTCAGCAACAAACCCTATTAGGAATGCTTTGAAAAAGGCAGGGCCAAACGCAGAAGCAATGCTTATGTGGGCACAGAAAAATCCAAGTGACCCACGAGCACAATTATTCCTTAAAAAAATAGGAGCGGTGGATGGAGAATAATAACCCTCCCCCAGGACTTGAAGAATTTATCTCAGCTCCTGCCTCTCCAATGCCAGATGATCAGGAAAGAGCACCTGCAAGTGCGAATGAGCCACCTCCTGGATTAGAGGAGTTTATTGCTCCTGAGCTGAATCAAGTAAAATACGGTGGTCTTGGATCTTCTTTATTAACTGGAACTGAGAAAGCTGCTGATGCCCTTACCTTTACTGGTGCTGGTAGATTAGAAAACTACTTGGCAGACAAGTTTGATATGCCTGAATTTAGTAAACAGGCGCAGGCGGCTAGAGCAGAAGCAAATCCTGTAGCATCTTTTTTAGGAGGCGCTACAGGTTTTGGTACAATGCTCGCCCTCACTGGGGGCTTTGGAGGAGCTGGGGCTGTAGCAGGCGAGGGTTTGGGGTTGGGCGCCGAAGCTGCGGCCTCAGCTGCTGCCAAGACAGCTGCACAAGCTGGAGCAGAGGCTGGGCTAACTGGAGCTAAGCTTGCGTCTGCAGTTAATACTGCAAGAGCTGCTGCACTTGCTGATTTTACTACTGCAGGTCGTATTGGATCTGCTGCTGTAAAAGCTGGTGTTGAAACTGCTATTTATTCTAGTGGTAATGAAGCTGCTAAAATGATTTTCAAAGATCCAGGTCAAACACTTGGAACTGCAGCAGCAAATATTGGTCTTAATGGATTACTTGGAGCTGGCGTTGGTGCTCTTGTTGGAGGTGCTGGTGAGCTTTGGAATGCAAAGTTTGGCCCTAAGGTAACAGCTGATCTTGAGGGCGTAAAAAACGCTATAAACAAAGGAGAAGCTGCAGAAATACCAGCATCAAATGTTGATGATTTTAACCAACCAGCAGCTGCAGAGGAATTGTATTACAACACTCCTCGCCCTAGCCCAGAAGGTGGTAAAGGTTTTAAAATTATAGAATTTAAACCTAACGCTGCTCAGGTAATGGAATCTTCTGATCGGTTAGGAATTAAGCCTACCGAGGGAATGCTAGATAAAGAATCTCTTACTGGTCACATGCAAGATGAGATTGCTAAGCAAAATAACGTTGCTGGCAGAATCATGGCTAAGCGTCTTGAGTCAGTAGAAGAAAAGCTTGCTGATCATACCAAGGAGGTAATGGCAGACGCTACTGAACACACACAGTCAGTAGCAGGAGCAAAAATTCGAGAAGGTTTAGTTGCCGATCTTAAAAAAGAACTTGCTCCAATCTCAGAGGGATATGAAGCAGAAAAGCCACACTTAAAAGCAATGGAGTTAACTCCAGAGGCTAAAGCTGAGGCCGTTGCTCCTATTCTTTCTCATGAATTTGTTGCTGAATTTCCAGATAGCGCTATTGCAAAACAAGCTACAAAAATTGCTGATGAAATTCAGAATCTTAAAAACGTCAATAGCGTAAAAACATACCGTACAATGCTTAATGGAGAATTAGATAAAGCTGTTGCGTCTAACGACTCAAATCTTATTTCTGTATTAAAAACAGCAAAACAATCTCTCAATGGTCTAAGAGAGCGTGGAATTTCTGAATCATCTATAGCAATAGCTGCAAAAGAAGGTGATGAAATTGCAGCAGATACAATCGGCAGACTTAGACAATTGGATGCTGATTTTGCTGCTCACAGGCTCAAGACAGCGCAAACAGGTGAGGCTCTTGGTCTTGGGAAAGTAAAAAGCGTAGCTCAACTTGAAGCTAAATTAGGTAAATTAAATCTTAAAGACGAATCTTTACCTGGTAAGATATTTGATCCTGATAACGTTGAGAAACTAAAGTTTTTTCAAGAAAACTTTCCAGATCAATTCGATTTAGCGAGACGATCCAAAATCAGAGATATTTACGAGAAGTCGATAAACACCTCACAAGGTGGTGGTGAGAAGTTGTCGGTGCAAAAATTCCTAACTCAGGTAAACGACAAGAATATGAATCCTGAGGACAGAGAAATGCTTTTTCCTGGTATGGCTCAAAAGATCAAAGACATTAAGGTCGTACAAGCAAACTTTCCTGGTACTTTTAACACATCAAACACAGCAGCTGCTTTAGGGTTTTTTGATAACATTGGTCACAACGTCATAGACCTTGGAAAACTTGCGCTCACAGATGCTATTCCACACTTAAAAAACTTAGTTAAAGGTGGAGATGAGGCTTCGCAAATTGCTGCTGCTAAGATCTTAGCTTCTGGTGAGGCGCCAACAAGTGCCTCTGGATTCAGGTCCATGCTGGATTACATCTCTCACGTCATTAAAGGAGAGAACCTCATAAACAAATCAGTTAAGAATGTTTTTGAGGGTGCTGTATTAGCTATTCCCCAAAAGGGGTCAGATAAGGATAGAGAGAAACTTGATAAAAAGCTTATCTCTTTGCAAGAAAATCCAGACGCTATGTTTGAGCTCCATGCAGACTTAGGGCACTACTTGCCTGACCATGCTATGGAGGCCTCAAAAACCGCAGCAAATGCTGTTGGGTATTTGAACTCTCTTAGACCAGGAAACAAAACACTTAACCCGCTAGATAAACCTCTCGAGCCTAGCGAGATAGAAAAGGCCAAATTCAACAATGCGCTCAACATTGCTAATGATCCATTGCTTGTTTTAGAGAAGGTGAGAAAGGGTACGGTAACCCCAGAAGATATTTTACATCTTCGAAACATTTACCCATCACTGTACGACAAGTTAAATCAAAAACTTACGCATGGCCTTATTGATGCAGTCCACGAAAAGAAGCAAGTGCCCTACTCTACTAAGATGGGCTTAAGTCTTTTCTTAGGACAGCCATTAGACGGCACGATGACGCCTCAGGGAATCATGGCCGCACAACCTAAGCCGATGATGGGAATGCAGCAGATGCAACAACCTAGCCCTCAACGTGGTCACCATAGCTCGATGAAGAACATTGGTAAGCTGGCAACGGCTGATCAGACGCCGCAACAAGCTCGTCTAACTTACAAGCAAAACAAGAACTAAGACGCCTAGACATTCTTATAAGAGGCCCTTGTCCCATAAGGACTTAACTCTAACGGAGGAGCATTTTGGCAAAGAATTCGCTTTTAAAGTTTCACAATATTGTCAATGGTGACATGTCTGCCTCCTCAATAACTTCAATTGTCACAAACATTCAAAACTTAGATAATTTTGGAATACAATTAACGTGGGCGGGTGCTTCTCCTGTTGGAGTTGTAAGCGTTCAAACAAGCATTTCATACAATCAAGACGCCGAAGGTAATGTAACAAGTGTGGGTAGCTGGGACACAATTCCCATTACACCAACGCCTTCTGTATCTGGGAATACAGGATCGATGACAATAGACATGAATCAAATCCCTTCTCCTTGGATAAGGGTTGTTTACACAAAGACAAGTGGAACTGGAATCTTGAATAGCTACATTTGCGGGAAGGCAGTATGAGTTATTACAGGTTTCCATCTCTCACTGGAGGAGGCGGTACGACTACTTGGGGCTCAATCACAGGAACGGTTACAGATCAGACTGACTTAATTAGTTATTTAGCAAGCACTTATTTAGCTATTGCTAATTTTAACTCTAGCTTTAATACGCAGTTTGCAACAAAGACTACAGATAACCTTACAGAAGGAAGTTCGAATCTTTATTTTACAAACGCTAGAGCTAGATCTGCTTTGTCGGCTACTTCGCCACTTTCTTACAATTCTACGACTGGAGTGTTTAGTTTATTAAACTCTGGGGTAACGGCTGGTAGTTATACAAACGCTAATATCACTGTAGATGCAACAGGTAGAGTTACGGCTGCATCCAACGGTAGCGGCGGATCTCCTGGTGGAGTATCTGGAGACTTGCAATTTAATAATGCTGGAGCTTTTGGTGGCCTCACCATGTCTAGTGTTGATAACACGAATGGATTTTTAGGTCTTAATGTCGCAACACCCACTGTGACATTAGAGGTAGCTGGTGCGCAGGCAACAATACCAGCTCCAACAAGCTTCTCCGTTACACAAGTAGCAGAACAATCAAACACTACTCCATCTGTAACAACCTCTATTACCTATGGGCCAGACCCATCAGATGGAGCCAGTCCCTTTACTGCTACTCAATCAAATGGATCGGGTTCTTATTTTGCAGACGGCTCTACAAACATTACTTACTATGTTTATGGGGTACTTCTTTTTAACGGAGTTTATTATTACAGAGGAACTGCTCCATCTGTAGGTTTCACTGATGATAATTCATCATCAAGCTTTTCGGTAAATCTTTCATGGGTAGCTATAAGTGGAGTTACTGGATATGTAATCCAAGCCGTTGGTTCGGCAAATACAGGAAACCCTAACTGGGAACTTTATGTAGGTAACGTAACAAGCTATGTAGATGATGGAGCACAAAGTGGCTCTGACACTGTTTCTGCATGGGACTCATACGCATATCCATATAATGCTGGTGGAACTGCGCCAACTCCCTTAAGCGGAACGCTAAACATGAGCAGAACTAATGTTGGCTTTGGTAACAAAGGGCCAGCAAACGGAACGCAATGTTACTATGAGCTAGATACCGCTGTTCAAATTGGTGGTGTTTGGTATTGCTCTGGAACTCCGATTACACAAAATCAAAACGACACTAACGATGGCCAATTTTATGATTGGTATTTAGATGGCTACAGCTTCGGAATGGGCTCTGAGACTGACATTATCGTTAAGCGTTCTTTAGACGGTGGATCGAATTACGATTATTTCTTTATTGGAAGTTTGTCCGGAAACATTACAGACGGAACATATTCTAATGATGCAACGGCTGCTGCAAGATGGGGTCAAACTTATCCTGGAGCGCCAACCACAATAACAAGATATTATCGTGCATATGGTAGAGGGTTTTCTCCTACAAACAGTACTGAGTGGTTTTCTGTTTCTGGATTTGGATATACAGCAACAGCTACAAATAGTCCTAATGGATATGTTGTAACTCATACAATATCTCTTGGATCACAGCCAACCATGAGGATTTTGGGTGACTATAATGCTGTTGGAGATTACTCAAACTCTTACGATACAAACATTAGTTTTACTGAGGGACAAAGTAACATTTGGGCTGGAAGCCCTACTGTAACTCCAAACCACTATGGAATACAGGCTACTGGTCAGACTTATTACTGGAGACTTTTTGCACAAAAAACTTCTCCTTCAACGTTTTATTCAAACACTTATTTGCAGGGCTCAAGTACACTACCAAATAATTCCAACTACTATACGTTTAATTTCTCATGGACGCCTGGGGTAGGTTCTGCAAACACTAAAATATTAGAATCTACAAATGGAGTTTCTTATACAATAGGGCAATTAACGTCTGGATCTAGTATGGTTAGAGAGCAAAGCGCTCCAAGCTTTAGCAGTGGAACCACAGTTACTCCTAATACCATTGATGATACTGCTGCTATAGTTAAAAACTCTGCTGCAGCAAATGGAGACACTGCCCAGCTTATTGTTAAATCTACTGCTAGTGGTGGTGGAGTTACTCCTGTTGCAAAAATAGAGGGGCAAAACTCTAGCTCTTCTCCTTATTGGAAGTTTTACAACGACGCCTCTACCCAGGCATTAACTTACTGGTCATCTGCAGGAACTCACAACTTCAATACACAGTCTGCCGGTAATATTGCTACAATTTCTACGACAGAAACAGCTTTTAACAAGACCAACAACTCTAGTTACATATTTAGAGTTAACTGTTTGTCTGGAGATCAGGGCTTTAAGGTTGTAGGCAGTGGAAGTCAGGTAAAAACTTACATTGGGAATAACTCTGTAGATTACGGTGCTGCTCTACATATTGTTAATACACAAGACGTAAGAAATCTGTATCTAAAGCTTGCTTCTGGACAGTCAAATAACTTTTTAGAGTGTGTAGATTCCTCTAGCACAAACAAATTTAGAATTACTCCAAACGGTTTTGTTTTAGTGGGTAATCCTGCGTTTACATCTGGAAGGGTTAGCGTCGAGGCTGGCAATACCTCTAATCCACCACTTTTGATTAACGGTGGATCACTGACTACTTCTCCAGTGGATGGAGCATTGGAGTACGACTCGTCAAATTTTTACATTACATATGCAAGTACAAGAAGAAGAATTGCAGTAGCGCCTGTTGCTGGTCTTACGAACAATACAATACCAATAGCCTCTACAGGCGGGCAGCTAGTTGATTCACCTTTAACAACATCAGCTGGTGTAATTTTGAACGTAAACTCTACCTATACGTTATTACTTCAGGGTGGTGGCTCTGTTAGCTCTGGCAAAGATTTTACTATTGGAGCATCTGGTACCTTTACAATGGGCAACGGTGCAAACATGGTTATTGCCACAAGCACTGGTACTAAGATTGGAACTACGACTAGTCAGAAACTTGGGTTTTGGAATGCGACTCCAATTGTACAGCCAACAACGGCTGTAACTGCAGCAACGTATGCATCTGTAGGAGCTGGAGCAAACGTTAAAACAACAGATACTTTTGATGGATACACAATAGGGCAAATAGTTAAAGCACTAAGAAATGCGGGGTTATTAGCATAATATGTCACTACAAAAATATTACGAATTTAAAGGCATCAAACCTTTCTACTGGAAAATCATTGGCTTTAGTGGATCTATAGAGACTGGGGCTCTTAATTGCACACTTGCTCTTTTTGTAAATAAAGAAACTAAAGAAAAGCTAGATTACTTAAAAACCATAGACTTCTCTTTCCCAATTTCTGAATACGACTTCAAGGGCGATATTAGAGAATACCTATACAAAAAAATCAAAGAAACAGATCTCTTTAAGGACGCAAAGGATATCTAATGAGCGAGGCAGTTTATTTAATCTTAGTTTCTGCAGGTGTAACAACATTCTTAGCTGTACTTGGTTTTTTTGCAGCAATGTTTATTAAAGAAACTCAGAAAAATACAATTGCCATTGTATCTCTTACCGTCACCGTTCAACACTTAACAGAGAAGTTAGAGCCATTACCAAAGATTCAAAAAGACCTACATGAGTTACATGGAAAGGTAAGAAATTTAGAAGGGAAAAAAGAATAATGAAAAATGTAAACGCACAATGTTTATCAGGAGCAGACACTGGAAACGTAACAGGCATTCAACTGAATACAAACCAATGGATGACTGCAAGTTTCCATGCATACTTTGGAGATGCTACAGCAACAGGTACTTTAAAAGTACAAATCTCTAATGACCCATGTCCTTATGGAAACATCACACCAGATTTTACAGCTACAAACTGGGTAGATTTACCTAACGCTACTGCAGCGGTTACAGCTGGATCATCTGCTGTGATTAGTGTTGCTAACTGTGCTTACAGATGGATGCGACTTGTTTACACAAGAACAAGTGGTGGTTCTACAACTGTAACTGGAAACGTAAACGCAATTTACTTTTAATAAGTAAAAGGGGAGGAAGGGGACTATGAACGGAACAATAATTACAGAGGTTATTTTGTATGTGGTGGCGTTCAACACGCTACTAAGCGGAGCTAAGGCTGCACTTGATACACTTAAAGGAAAGAGTGAGGCTTTAGATAAAGCTGATTCTTTTTTAGGTGTAGTTATTTCTTGGATCTCAAAGATCTTAGATGTTGTTGGCTACAACCCAAAGCATTGATGTGAATGTGTGATGGCAGCTCCACCCAAAAGGAACGAGAAGATAAGCTCTCTAGCCCCAAAGGATGAGGCTGCCATTATTAAATACGTGCTTGTGTCTGTGTACAATGAGTTGAGAATAAAATCACATTCTTGTGAGTCGTGTAACGATGTTTATGCGATCTGGACACAGTTAAAAAAGATTCTTGACGAGTATGGGATTAAAATCAGTCAGCTTTCTGACCCATCTTCTTGATCTAGTGTAGGTTCGTCATCTCCATCTTCTAGGAGTTTTTTAGAAGCTAAATCTTGTTTAATTTTTTGTAAGCGCTCTAGCTCTTTTTCTTCTTCAACATCTAGCCAGCAGTTTTTATTCTTATCCCAGACTATCGCTTTTTTGTTGGGTCTTATTGGTTTCTTGAAGGTCATTATTTATTTTAACCTTAGAGTTTTGGGTGTTGGAATTGTTTAAGGCGTTTAAAGGCTTACGATATTTAGCCATAAGATCTCTTTTGTATTCGACTCTAACGTTATCGTAGTTAGGAGCGTTCTTTTTCTTGTGCATTATTTTTCTTTTTCTTTATAAATATAAGTGTGGTCTACCAGTGACTCGTCACGTTCAATAATAAGAACTGAATCTAGTTTAAAGGTAAAAGCCCCACCTCGTTTTCTATTCCAATACCTAATCCATTTAGTAGGATTTTCTATCTCTATGTGCTCATAACTTCCGTCTTTAAATTGCATTTCTGCCTTCATCACTCATCCTCTCGCTCGTCGCGGTTATTCTCTATTCTTGCCACTAAAAATTTGGTGCCGTCCCATTCAACAGCAGACTTTTCCAATTGAATCTTTACGCTGTAACTCCCATTAGATTCTTCTGGGCCACTTACTTTCTCAATTTTTAATCCAGAACAAAAACCTATGGCAAACTTTTCTTCATTAGAAAGATCACGACCTTTTTTATTTCTGTAGTCTTTTTCAAACTCCAACACCAAGGCAAATGCCTTGGCTTGTATATCATTGATAAAACCAACAAAATAGTCAGACCTCACCACACCCTCCGTTATCTATTTTGCTTTGTTCGGGTTGTAACAAATCTCTTGCCTCCCAAACTTGTTTAAAAATAAATTTTTTAAATCTGCATTTCCACCATGGAAGTAGCCAAACATAATACCTAACTCCCACAGGTTTCCAAATGTTTAGGTACTCTTCTAGCGCTTCGGAGTTAACGGGTACGCTAATAATTAAATGGCGCTCATCGATGTTTTCTTCTATGTGCGCCCGAGTAACACCAAAATATTTGAGCGTTGCTATCAAATCTGATTTGGTGTTTATAGTTTTGTGCTGTTTCATTTCTCCCCGCTCTCATCGTTAAGCGCTTTGATTTTATTTAGACACCACATAGCTCCTTGTAGAAAGTCTCTAGGGTGATTAAATGACATTCGCTCAGTGTCCCAAGCCATCTCCGCTAATTTAATATCTACTTTATCTGGAAATCTAATCTTGGACGCCCTGCCTGCTAAAAAAGCATCTTTTACATATCCGTATGTATCATCGTATGGATTTTTGGTTTTCCAATACTTTTTGTGCCATTTCTCAAACTCTTCACTCGCCGCTTCGTCATTTGAGGGGGTCATTTTAAAAACTCCTTTGCTATATATTCTGAATACGCAGGCGGTATAGCCTGACTGAGCTCGCGAAGATTCATCCAATCAATACCCATCGCTTTTTGCTGAACACTTAATGGATTCATAGAAATCAAAAACAGATAGTACATTTACCCTTCCGAAATACGTTCTTGGGGACCATAAGTATAATTCAGTTAATTTAAACTCATTTGCTTTTCTATAAGCACCCCGACTATTAGCTGGTAAAAACCAATGTTGAAAAACAATTCTGTGCTTTGCAATTCTAGCTAACTCACATAATAAGTCGTGATTCCATTGAAGCTTTCCGTTATATGGTGGATCACACAAAACCGTGTCAAAACTTTTATCTGAAAAGGACATTTTTGCAGCGTCTTCTTTTACGTCAGCAGTTTCATCAAAAAGATCAACTCTTAAATCGCCTATGGTAGATTTACCACAGCAAACATGAAGGGATTTTCCTTTTAATAATGTGCTAACAAATTTTTCAACTTTTTTAGGCCATAAAACAGAGTTTACTGTATATATGTGATCAGTCCCG
>ERZ724505.2055-NODE-2055-length-10339-cov-26.493291_pt1 | contig 10339 bp, 12 predicted proteins | sample MGYA00376038_ERZ724505 | MGnify/ENA primary metagenome ERZ724505 (study PRJEB28724, sample SAMN07190884) | wastewater metagenome | isolation source: effluent of sewage treatment plant in Hong Hong | place: Hong Kong | collected 2016-03-17 ...
TGTTGTTTTTTAAGGGGAGGGGTTTACCCCCCTTTGCTTTTGACTTTGGTTTTGGGGTTGGGGTGGGGTGGGGGGGGAAAACTCCGGCTCGGCGATTAGCCCTACAATCCCCCTTTCACAAATTGCTTAGTATTTTAAAACTTTTATTTAAAAACTAGGGTGAATAAATTATTTTTCATTTTTACGGGAACTTTTGGACCTATTTACTGTCTAAAGCAATAAAAAGTCTTAAAAGATAGATAATAAAAACAATAAATAAAATAAATAACTTTTTATTACTTTATCGTTGCTGATAGTGTATATATAAATATATCATTAGTATATAGATATATATTATTTTTTAAAAAAAGGAAGTTCGCCTCTAACGAGGCTCACTGTTATATATATATATATATTCTTGTTAAAATATAACTATATTATCTGTTTAAGAAAGGTACTTCTCCCCAAAACCAATATGCCTGTACAGACCTTACGTGTTGATAAGAAACCCGGTGAAGCCGGGTGGCATTCTGAAAAGCAAAGACTTGAAGCTTTTGCTTTGTATATGACACTTGGTAACATGACTTTAGTTTCTGATAAATTAAATATTCCTGTAAAAACCTTGTATAAATGGAAGTATAGTCCTTGGTGGAAACAACAAATACAAGAGCTAGAACAGGGAAATAGAATAAAGTTGGGAACTAAAATAGCAAATATATTGTCTAAGGCTTCTGTATCTTTAGAAGATCGCTTGGATAATGGCGATCTTTATTTTGATTATAAAACTAAAACCCTTGAACGTAGACCTATGTCTACTAAAAACATTACTGAAATAATGAGAGCAGGGGTGGCTGTGCAAGATATGGTTATCAAGGCGGAAGAAGCCTTTGAGCGTAAAGATAATATGGACAAGAAGCAGCAAGAGCAGATTAATAAATTAAATGAAATAGCTCGTATGCTTAGTGGCCGTAAGGAAGAACCCAAGGTCATTGATGTAATCCCAGAGGAAATACAAAATGCCGAGCAGCCCTAATTATGTAAGAGATTATAAACAAGAAAATAAATATAAAAGCAAACCTGATCAGATTGCCAAGCGGGTTGCTAGAAACCAAGCCCGCAGGATGGCAATTGAAAAGGGATTGGTTAAGAAAGGGGATAGCAAGCAAGTAGACCACATCAAACCTCTTAGTAAGGGTGGTACTAATAAAGCTAGCAATCTCCGTGTTGTAAGCCATACTGCCAATGAATCTTTTAAAAGAAACTCCAAAGGAGCTTTGGTTTCGCAAACCTCTACGAAAGAACGGCGTAAGTAAGTGTGGCTGATATTACTAAAACAAGTGGGATTAAATTAAATTCCACTTTAATAGAAAATCTTGTTGTTAAGTTTCTCTTAAACAGATTTGATAAACCCGCTGACATACCAGATTGCCACCGTGAGTGGTGGGATATGGCGACCAGCGATCACAAATTCGTAGCAATAGCAGCCCCACGGGGCCACGCTAAGTCAACAGCAATAACGTTTTCTTACGCAATAGCAAACATTGTATTTCATTGTCGTAAGTTTATTGTTATATTAAGTGACACAGAAGCCCAAGCGGTTTTGTTCCTCGGAGACATAAAAAAGGAACTGACGGAAAACGAAGAACTCATAGCTCTGTTTGGTATTAAAGGATTGTCCAAAGATACCGACGCAGACATGATCGTGGATTTCAGCGATGGGTTTCAAGCTAGGATAGTAGCCAAGGGCAGTAACCAAAGATTGCGGGGTTTGAAGTGGGATAACTACAGACCAGATCTTATTATTGGCGACGACCTAGAAAATGAAGAAATTGTCTTAAACAAAGACAGAAGAGAGAAGTTTAGCAGATGGTTCACTGGTGCGGTAATACCCCTGCTAAACAAGTCTGGTGTGCTTCGGATAGTTGGAACCATCCTGCACATGCAATCGCAACTAGCTGCTTTGATGCCAAAGCCAACACAGCGTGGTGTAATTAAAACACCACTTTGTATCAAATCTCCAAAGACTGCTGTTTGGTTATCTGCTTTGTATAGAGCACATCCAAGCATGAACGATTTTAGTCACATCTTGTGGGTATCTCACAAGGGTAAAGAAGAACTCAAGGCTTATCAGGAACACTGTAGACAAGAAGGTCTGATGGACATCTACAGCGCGGAAATCCTGAATGATCCTGTCGATGAAGCTAATGCCAGATTTAAAAAATCAGACATGCTTCCGATGCAAGAACAAGATTTTAACAAGCACAGATATTATTATATTGGTACGGACTTTGCAGTTACGCTGGATAAAAAACGAGACTATACCGTTTTTGTTATTGCAAGTATGGGCGATGACGAGATACTTCAAATAGAGCATGTCATACGGGAACGAATGGATAGTCACGATATTATTGAAACAATAATACAATTGCAAAAGTCCTACGAACCACAGTTCTTTGCATTTGAAAAGGGTACGATATTAAATACTCTTTTACCCGGAATAAAGGTCAGACAAATTGAAGCCAATACGTTCATTAACTACGAAAGCTTCGCAAGTTCCATTGACAAGGACGCTCGCGCTGCTACCATCAAAGCCAGAGTCAAAGCGCACCGCGTCAAGTTCAACAAAGAAGCGGACTGGTGGCCCGCGTTCGAAGAAGAGCTATTAAAGTTTCCATTAGGCCATGATGACCAAGTTGATGCCTTCGCCATCCTTGGTAATCTGCTTAACAAGGTAGCTCGTGCAGAGACACCAGAAGAATTGGACGAGCAAGAATATGAAGATCTTAAAAGAACAGGATTCTTTAATGAACTTGGTAAGAACAAATATACAGGATACTAATTTAAGATATGGCTCTTGACCCTTCAATGATGCCCATGATGCAACAAGATCCGTCTATGATGCCACAACCAGATGGGTCTGAGTTTCCAGACTTTGGTATGGATACACAGGGGTTCCCCGGTGAAATGGAGACTGAGCCACCGTCTCAAGAAGAGGCTCCAGCCCAAGAAGAAAATAACATTGGGCATATGGAATTGGAGCAAATGATTCTGCATACGAATCTAGCCAAGAAATTAAGAAACAAGAAAGACAAGAATGGTAATCTTATTCTTGATGTAATGGCTAGAAAAGTTCTTGATGGAATTATTTTGGATGAGCAAAGCAGAGCCGATTGGATAAAAGAAACAGAAGAAGCCTATAAACTAGCTCTGCTTATAGCGGAAAAGAAGACATATCCGTGGCCTGATGCCAGTAATGTCAAGTATCCGCTGATCGCCACAGCCGCAATGCAATTCTCGGCTAGAGCATATCCTGCTTTAGTTCCGAGTGATGGTTCCGTTGTAAAGGCAAGAGCTATTCCAAATGGAATTAATTCTATGTTTTTAGATAGTTCCACTAGAATAGCTCGCCATATGTCGTGGCAGTTGATGGTAAAAGATAACGCTTGGGAAGTCGAAATGGATAAACTTCTGATGACCCTTTCGGTTATTGGTTCTATGTTCAAGAAAACCTACTATAATGTTATTGAAAATAAAAACTGTAGTTACATCATATATCCAAAAGATTTTATCGTCGATTATCATGCGACTTCGCTCTCTGGTGCGTACAGAAAAACAGAAGTAATAAGATATCTTAGAAATCAAATAGAAGAGAAGGTTCGTAATGACGAGGAATTTCTCAATATTGATTACGGAGAACCTTCCAGTTATGAGTACGACACTGAGAAACTTGAAAATGCGGATACTGCCCCGTCTATAAACGAGGCTACTCCGCATATTTTTTATCAATGTCACACATTTTATGATTTAGATGAGGATGGTTATGAAGAACCTGTGGTCATTACCATCCACAAAGACACTGAAACAGTAGTTAATGTAACAGTTAGATTCACCAGTGAGGGTATTTCTGCCAATCCAGATGGCGATATTATCAGGATTGAGCCTGTTGAGTATTACACAAACTTTACTTTCATTGAAAATCCAATAGGAAGTCTGTATGGAATAGGTTTTGGTAAGCTGCTAGGTCCAATTAATGCTGCGGCTGATACACTTATCAACATGCTTATTGATGGCGGTACTATCAATAACCTTCAATCTGGCTTCCTGAGCAAAACGTTACGCCTGAATATGACCAATGCCCGGTTCCAACCGGGTGAATGGAAGATTGTAAATGCTACAGGCGAAGAATTAAAGGGTGGTATATATCCACTACCAACAAAAGAACCAAGTCCAGTCCTTCTACAGTTAGCCCAGATGTTAATTCAATCTGGTATGCAACTAGCTTCTGTTGCGGAAATCATGACTGGCAAGATGCCGGGTCAAAATACCCCGGCAGGAACAACACAACAGGCTGTGGAGCAATCTATGGCCGTGTTTACGGCAGTTTACAAGCGTGTTTATCGCGGTCTTGGCGAAGAATACCGTAAACTTATGTATATGAACAGGTTGCACCCGTCATTAATTATGGAAGAAGCTCAAGAATCTGGTTTGGATATCTCTCCACAGGACTATGCTCTTCCACCATACAGTATTATTCCCGGTGCTGACCCAACCGGAGACAGTTCTACTGTTAAACAACAGAAGTTTGTGTGGGTTATGCAAAACCTAATGCCCCTCGGTCGTATTGATCCGGGTGCTGTGACTCAATGGGGTCTGGAATTCATGGAAATTCCAAACTGGCAGAAAATGTTTGTTGCCCAACCACCGCAACAACCACCAGATCCTAATATGATGAAGGCTCAAGCCGACGTTCAGGCTACTGGTGCTAAGATGCAAATGGAACAAGCAGACAGGGCACAAGAAAGAGAACACAAACAGGCTTTGGCTGCATTAGAATACGCCTCAAGACAAGAGAAACTGAATCAGCAAAGAGAAGAATTCGACATGAAGAGACGAGACGAATTCTTAAAGGGTCGGATTGATGCGGTAAGCCGTGTCAATAAGGCCAGATCAGATGCAAGAGAAAGAAACATGAAATCTGAAGCTAACAGACAAGAAATGCTAGCCAAGTTTGCAGAAAACAGAGCTATGCATGAACAAAAAATGCAACAACATAAGGAAACCAAGGCTGTAAAAGAGAGGAGTAATAAAAAACAAGGAGGTAAGTAAGTATGGAATATGAGCCAGTAACACGACAAGAGTTTGTCGCGTGGCGTGATGCAGAGATAACCCAAATGTTCTTTCAGTATGTTATTCAAAGAATAGAAGGGATTGTGTCTGACTTAGTTACTAATGCTGGATTAGACCAGCCAAGTGACAGGTATAAAAGTGGAAAGATTTCTGGATTGTCGGAACTAGCCGACTGGACTCCAGAGTTCAGAAAGGATGACAAAGATGAAGTATAAAGTAATTGGGTGGAGAATCTTAGTAAAACCAGATGATCTGGATGAAATATTACAAGAAAATGTTCCAGAATTTTTGAGGGATAAAGACTTTAAAGTTGTCCTACCAGAAAAAATGGAAAAGATGGTTGAAAGTGCAACTGTAGCTGGAACAGTGGTAGATGTTGGCGACTGGGCTTTCAAGGCATATTTTCGCAGCACTAATGGAGAATCCTTTGAGTGTCCTGTTAAAGTCAATGATAGAGTTACCTATGCCAAGTACGCTGGTCAACCTTGGGTTGATCCAGAAACAGAAGAAAAGTATGTGTTGCTGAATGATGAAGACATTCATTTAGTGGCACCAAAGGAGATATAATATGGCAGAATTACCACAGAATCAAACTGAAATTGATACAGAAGAATTTACTCTTGACCTAGACTTAAAAACGGAAGATGGTCTTGACGTAACCGATGACGGTTCGACAGATACGTTAGATACAAAAGCTAACGAGACTGATAATAAACCTACACAGAAAAGCGTCGGTAATGGTAAAGAATTAACAGACCTTGAGAAGATTGCTTATTCTCAGGGGTGGCGTCCTAAAGAAGAATTTGTAAGTGCTGGTAATGATCCAGCTACTTGGAAAGATGCTGCTTGGTGGCTTGATCGCGGCGAACTTCTTGGACAACAAGCTGCACTCCGCAAGGAGCTAAAGCAAGTTAAAGATGCCTTCGTCAATATGACGAAACATAGCAGAGATGCTTATGTTAAAGGGCAACAAGATATGTTGCAACAACTTAAAGCTGAGAAACGTGCGGCTATGAAAGCCGAGAACTTCGAAGCTGTTGCTGATCTTGATGAAAAAATTGATCAACAGCAAGAACTTGTTAATGCTGTTATTCAGGAAGCTGCTCAACCTATTCTTGCTACAGAAGAAAGAACGATTGAAAAATCGGCCTTATACCAAAATTGGTTAAGCGAGAATAGATGGTATACAACAGACCCGGTGTTACACACCCATGCTAATTCGTGGATGTCAATTTATGTTAAGAACAACCCAACATCTACACCCGATGCAGCGTTAAGGGAACTGTCTAATTATATCAAAACTGAGTTTGCACACAAGTTTGAGGGAACTAGGCGTGTTGCTAGTCCAAATGTTGGTGGCAGGGGAACACAGACATCATCGTCTAACACCCAGTCTAATGCCGATGTTGGTGCCCGATTTGAGAAAATTGTTAAGGGCATGGACATTGATACTAGAAGGGTAGTTATTGATATGATTAGGTCTGGTGTTATGAGTAAAAAAGAGTACGTCGAAAACTACATCGACTAAAGAGAGGATAATATGGCTCGTCCAAAACGTAATGTAAATGCCAGCGTGCAAAGAATAGAACAAATTGACAGGGCCGCCGGAACTGAACCGGCTGGCGAGGCTCAGGCTGAAGCTGTTGTTTCTCGGCCAAAGAGACCTCTAGTTATCGCAACAAGAAACAGACTTACGGTTCCGGGGCTTGATCACAAAAACTTCCATTATCATTGGTTCTCTGATAAAGAAGGTAACATCGAGTGGAGACTTGAACAAGGTTATACATTCGTTGTTAAGGAAGGTGAACAAGTTGGGGATCGGGATGCCAATTATTCTCAATCGAAAAGCTCTTTACATACTAAACCCGGTGGTCTTGGGGTTACACTATACCTCATGAAAATGCCACTAGATCTGTATGAAGAATACAAACGTGCAACAAGTTTGTTTGAGGCTGACGAAAGAGAACGTTACATAAAAGAAAAGGTGAAGTCTGATAAAGGCTTACACGGTAACGTTCGCGTTACTTGGAAATAATCTTTGTCTAGACTGCCACCATTGCACTTAAGAAAGGAAGAAAGAAATGGCTAATACTTCTGCTCCGAAGGGTTTCGTTCCAAAGCGAACTCTTCATGGTGGCGCGTGGAATGGCCTTGTTAAAACGTATTACATTCCGTCTTCGGATGGTACTGCTGTCTATGTTGGTGACGTTGTGAAGTTCAACGGCGAATCCGGCGCGGCTGGCCTTACCATTAACGGTATGGATATGGAAGGCATTCCTCAAGTTATTCGTGTAGCTGCGGGTAACGTTACAACTGGTATTGCCGGTGTTGTTATTGGGTTTTATCCAAATGTGGATAGCCTTATGACAAAGCATCGCGCTGCCAGCACAAACCGTGCTGTTATGGTTTGTCCAGTTGCAGACGTTATCTTTGAAATCCAAGAAGATGCTGTTACTACGCCAGTTGCGGCTGCTTCGGTTAATCTGAATGCGTCGTTTACAACTACGGCTGGAAACGCTACGACTGGGGTTTCGGCGATGGCTCTTGATTCTGATTCGGTCGGCACGACTGGTACTTTACCACTACGTGTTCTTGGTTTATCGAAGCGAGTTGGTAATGCGTTTAATACGGCTGGTGCTGGGTCTGATCCTGCCACGTTTGACGTTATGTTTACCGCTTCGCATCAGCTTGGTCAGGTTCCTGACGGCTTATAATACAGAGGATAATAAATCATGGTTCCTATTACAACTGCTGTATTTGCCAAGGCTCTTTGGCCGGGTGTTAAGATGTGGTATGGCAAGACCTACAAAGAGTTTGCCACCGAGTATGACAAGATTTATAAGACTGAAAAGTCGGATAAAGCTTGGGAAGAGTATGTCTCGGTGTCGAGCTTTGGTCTAGCGCAACAAAAGCCTGAAAGTGAAGCTATCTCGTATGATGTCGAACAGCAAGGGTTCTTAGACCGTGCCGTCCATGCTACTTATGGTCTTGGCTTCGGTATTTCGAAAGAACTTGTTGAAGACAATCTATACAAGAACACAGCCTCGCGTAAGGCTTCGGATCTTGCGTATTCGATGCGTCAGACTAAGGAAGTGCTTGCTGCCCAACCTCTTAACAGAGCGTTCAGTGGCACATATACGTTTGGTGATGGTGTGGCGCTTTGCTCCACAGCGCATCCAAATGTGGCCGGTGGTACGTGGTCCAACCGTATGTCGGTTGATGCGGATATTTCTGAAACCGCGCTTGAACAGGCGTGTATCGATATCGGCAAATACACCAATGACAGAGGGTTACGTATTGCTGTTCGCCCGATGAAGATCCTTGTTCCCGTTGACCTCGATTTCGAAGTCAACAAGATCTTGCAGACAGAGTATGAAGTTGGCACAAACAACAACACTAAGAACGTCGTTCGTGGGCGTTTCCCCGGTGGTGTTGTGGTCAACCACTACCTGACTGACACAGATGCTTGGTTCATCTTAACGGATGTTCCAAACGGAATGACGCACTTCGAACGGCGTCCTGACACGTTCTCGATGGATGAAGACTTTACCACAGATAATGCGCTGTACAAGGCTACTGCCCGGTACTCGTTTACCTGTGCGGATAAGAAACACATCTACGGCTCGCAAGGTGCCTAAGTAACACGGTTGGGGGAGTGTGAGGACGCTCCCCCACCTTTCCTTTTAGGAGAACAAGATGCCTCAAATTAACAACTTTCCGGGTGGTTTTGCTGCGGGTCTTACGATCCGTGGTATGCCACTTTCTGTTACACATCCGGGTAAAGTTTTCTGGGTTTCGAACAGCACGGTTCTGAGTGATAGGCAAGTGGGCGGTTCGAATGGTAACCCCGGTACTTTTGACAGGCCGTTTGCTACACTGCAAAAGGCGATTGATTCGTGTACTGCCAGTCGTGGTGATATCATCATGGTCAAACCCGGCCATGCTGAAACGATTACTGGTGCTACGGATGTGGTGTTTAACAAGGCGGGTGTGGCTATCGTGGGTCTTGGGGTTGGTTCCCTTCGTCCTACGTTGACATTCTCGACAAACGCGACGGCCAATATTCCTATTACAGCGGCCAACGTGTCGATTCAGAACTTCCTGTTTAAGGCAAATAAGGCTGACGTTGCCTCGGTGTTTACTGCCACAAGCACAAACACACCGACAGACTTTACCGTTGATAACTGTGAATTTAAGGATGGTTCGTCTATTCTTAACTTTATCACTGTTGTGACAGGGAATGCTACTGCTAATAGCATGGATGGTCTTACCTTTACCAACAACCGTATTTCGAGTTTAGGTACAACAGCCGCTACTACGGCTATTAAACTTAGCTCGGCTACGGATAGGGTGAAGATTTGCAATAACTATGGCAACTGGGCCATTCTTAATGATACTCCGGCGATGCTTGCTGGCGGTGCGAACAACCTTACCAATTTCGACTTTGGTGGAAACGTTCTTTATCGTCCAAACACATCGTCTACTGGTGGTTCCTTTATTGCGTCGTCTTCGACGGCTTGTACAGGTCATTGCTATGACAACTATCTGTATCAGCTTGATGCGTCGGCGGGTATCTGGATTCCAACCGGTACGAAGCTTGGCTTCTCGCAGAACTTCTCGCCAATCACTGGCGCTGCGGACAAGTCTGGCTTAATCAACCCGGCTGCGGTGTAATAATGGGGGGAGGGGGAGCAATCCCCCTCTTTCCTCACTATTAAGGGATATTAAAATGATTGTTCAAAAAGTTACGGTTAGTTCCCAAACTACATCTAGCCCTATCATAGTTGATTATAAGAAAAACCCATGTAATGTATCAATTGGGTGTGTTGTGCCTTCTGGCACTCTTACATATAAAGTTCAACACACATTTGATGACGTGTTAGATCCTACAGTTACTGCCACATGGTTTGATCACTCAACTATTACTGGTAAAACAGCCGATCAGGATGGTAATTATGCTTTTCCGGTTAGGGCTGTTAGATTAAACGTCACTGCATGGACTAGTGGTAGCGTGTCTATGACGGTAATTCAAGCGGGATAATATGGCTCAGTATTTAGGTGTATCTCAAATAGAAACAGACTCTGTCAGTGTTACTGGCGGAGTTTGTGGTCCGGGTGTGGATTCAGCTAACACGCATCTGACATTTGATTTACCGCTTAGAACAAGTCTTGTTCCCAAATATTGTCGGGGTAGTGGTACTCCTACATTTACTCGTGCTTCGAATGCTTACGT
>ERZ724505.2056-NODE-2056-length-10334-cov-4.482440_pt1 | contig 10334 bp, 7 predicted proteins | sample MGYA00376038_ERZ724505 | MGnify/ENA primary metagenome ERZ724505 (study PRJEB28724, sample SAMN07190884) | wastewater metagenome | isolation source: effluent of sewage treatment plant in Hong Hong | place: Hong Kong | collected 2016-03-17 ...
CAATGTATTGGGGCCAATGATCCCAGATCATCCTGGTGGGGCTATAGCAGTAGCAAATGTGAGTTGTTTCTGGCTTTGTAATGACCGACTTCACCCATGCACTTGAGCAGGAAATAACTAAGTCATAATCACTGAGGTCTAGTTGCTCAATGGCTGTCGGGATGAGCGGGAGTAAGTATCTTGAACGCTTTTTTAGCCACTTAGGCATCTTTTGGAGGAAAGAAGTTTTGACGATGCGTTTATCAAGCTCGGGGTACAGCTCCGGATTGTGTATGAGAGTAAAGATATCTGCTTGCGGGTATAGTTCAGCAAGCTCAAGAAGTACGGCCTCTCCCCCACCGCGCTTTGTGTTGAGCCAGTCAATCAATAGGGCGGTCTTCATTTCGCCACCACTTTTGAATTTTTGGCGTACAGCCCCGCGCCAAGCGATGCCCCGGCTATGGTCCAGAATGTAAGCGCCGTTGAGCTATCCGCCCATCCGTGCAGGAAGAAGTTAACCGTCCCAACCCCCACCATGGCTCCAATAAGCGCTGGGGCGATTATGATTTTACTGTTCACTTTCCAAAGCTGTAGAGCCAGCATTATTTGGATGGCAATAAATAACAGCATCCCAATTACTCCAACCTCAACGCCAAGCTGCAGGTACCAGCTTTCTGGTACAAAAACTTTATCAGAATAGAACGAAGAAGGGCCTGCGGTGCCGAGGCCTTCGCCCCAGGGATGTGACTGAATTTTTTCAATTGATTGCTGTAGTGCAACCTGATGAAGGTCTGTTGAACCCTTACCATTTGTATTCTCAATAGACTGGTGAAAAACGTAGTATTCAAGATCCCCCTTAGGGGCTAAATATATGACTAACTCAATTAGCACTGCAGCTGAAATAACGGCGGCCAGAAGTAAAGGCAGTCGGAGGTTCTTTTTCAGGCTGAGAATTGCTGTTATCAGTAAGCCAACTAAGGCCCCAATAAGAGCGCTCCTTGAATATGTGTTCCATACGACAATTAATCCCGATGCAATAAAAAATGGTTGCCACCACCTAAAATTCTTAAACATAAAACCCATTGCGAGACAAATTGGCAAAATTAAAAATGCTCCAAGCTGGTTGGCCCCACCTATTGTTGATGATATTCTGATTGCTTCAATAGCTGGGTCTACTAATGTAAATGGCGCTAGGGTCTCTGGGCCATAGCCAAAGTTAGAAAGAAAATCCTTTGGCAACAAGTATGCTTGGAGCAAACCAAAACCAATAACCACGGAAGAAGCAACCATAAAGGTTTTAACCGCATTGTGCTTAAACTTCATAGTAGAGACTAAATATGCTGCCACAAAAACCATTAGCATCGCGATATTTGTTTTGAACCCTACTAGCGCGGGTAGTAACGGTGGCGAGGTGATAAGGGTTATCACTATCGAAAGCAACATGTATGCTCCGATAAGGTAAATAAGAGGGTTTTTAAGGCGGGTCCTTAAATCTGGTTTTCTAACAATTGCTACCAGCAGTATTGCTGTAATAATCGCAATAACTATCTCTTTCCAGGCTTGGAACAGCATTTGGTAACCAAAAATATCTCCAGCCCATATAGTCAATAAGGCGTGAAATGGCATGATCGCAACTATTGCCAACAAACCCCAACGGACGAGTTTTAATGAAGAGATCATTTTAACCCTGCCAGGCTCCTCTTATACTCATCGAGGTTGTTGAGAGCTATGCCCGCTCCTTTGGCTACACAAAGTTGAGGCTCGTCGGCAATAATGCATGGCACCCCAGTAATGTTAGTAAGCAGCTTATCTAAATTCTTGAGCTGAGATGCGCCTCCTGTAAGCATCATTCCCCGATCAATGATATCGCTAGAAAGTTCTGGGGGCGTTTGCTCGAGGACGGCTTTGATCGCAAGTATTATCTTCTCGAGCTCGTCTGCCATAGATTTAGTGACCTCATTAGAAGAAATGCTCACAGTTTTTGGGAGGCCTGCCACCACATCGCGCCCACGGATCTCCTCGGTTTTGTCCTTCTTCAGAGTTAGGGCACTGCCAAGCTCAATTTTGATCTGCTCGGCCGTCTGAGCTCCAACGGCTAGCCCGTGGTTTCGTCGAATTCCTTCAGCTATGGCAGCATCAATTTTGTTGCCCCCGACCCTTATTGAATGTTGAGCAACAACTCCACCCAATGAGAGAATCGCAATCTCGGTGGTCCCGCCACCGATATTTACAACCATGTTACCCGCTGCCGAAGCAATTGGCACACCGGCGCCCAAAGCTGCAGCCACAGGTTCTCGAATAATGTAGGCGGCTCTAGCTCCAGCAGCCAGAGTGGCGTCAACGACGGCTCGTCTCTCGGTTGAAGTTGCCCCTGCCGGAACGCTGATCATAATGTCGGGTCGGGTCAATCTAAAACCACCCAATACCTTCCCGATGTAGTGTTTGATCATTGCCTGGGTGATTCTAAAATCGGCAATAACCCCGTCTTTCAACGGGTGCGATGCCTTGATTGAGTCTGGAGTTCTTCCGAGCATCTCTTTCGCGTCTGCGCCAATGGCCATTACGCTATTATCTGCCGTGCTAATAGCTACAACGCTGGGCTCATTGATGACGATGCCTCTTTTGGGGTCGTAAACCAGGACGTTGGAAGTTCCAAGATCTATAGCGAGTTTTGTTCCAAACATAACTGTCATATTATAACGTGGCACCAGGTTCTTAGCTACCAAATATCGGCTTTAAAGACTGGAATAGTGGCTCAATCTGCCGTATAGTTAATTCGGTTATGAAGCGTATAGAAAAATTCAAACGCTTATCTAAAAAGCGGCGGCAAGAGATATTACGAAAAGGGCTGATTGTTGCGGGATATATTTTTGCAACTTGCTTTGTCGTTTTCGGGACAATAATCTTGATAGGATACGGAAGCGGCTACTCTTACGATTTTAAAAATGGTCGTTTGGTTCATCGTGGGCTGCTAATTCTCGAGTCTAAGCCCAGCGGTGCCACTGTTAAACTGGGCAACAGACAACTCAATGAGAAAACTCCTTATCGTAGATCTTTTGAGGAAGGGAGTTACGAGATAACCCTTACAAAAGATGAGTATAGGACATGGAACAAAACCCTTGATGTAATCCCATCTCGAGTAAATCTGGCCCAATACGTCATACTCCTTCCTCAGCGTTTTCAGGTTGAGCCGGTAATTACATACCCCTCGGTTAGCCAATCAGTTGCGAGTAGAGACCGACGCCGAATTGCCTACAACGTTCCTTCAGGTTCTTCGCCAGGCATTTATGTAATGGACACTGGAAGTCGAAATCAAAAAAAGGTATATTCTTTGGCCACCCCCGCTGAAGGACAGCCGGGAGAGATTATCGAAATAGCCCAGTGGTCGGATGATGCATCCAAGCTGTTAGTCAGGCAAACCATCGGCGATAAGCTAAACTATCTCATTGTTTCTAACAATAGTGATCCCGTTATCAACCTAACTCAGGATCTCAATACCCCATTTACAGATCTTCGTTTCAGCTTGTCTAGCTGGAGGACACTTTACTGGAATACACCAGAAGGTTTGAGAAAAGTTGATTTCGGCGATAAGACCGTTTCTGCTCCTTTGACTGGGCCTGTGGGTGGATATAATTTTGCTGGAGATCGCATTATTTATGTTGACGCATCAGACCCTAAAAAATCCCTATGGCTCATAGATAGTGGTGGCAGGAAAAAGAAACTTGTCGACTCAATGCCGTTAAGCAACTCGTATGCAATTGACTACTCGACATACATCAACGTACCCCAAATAGTGGTTTCTGCGACCGATAGCAATCAGACAGTATTGATTTCTGATGCATTTGATAAGCCCAGCAAGAAACTAATTGCCGGTTTTGTTGGTAGCCCATTATTCAACGGCGATGGTCGCTTTGTGGTTATTAGGGGCGTCGATAACAGTGGAACATTCGACCTAGAACTTAACCGTCTGTATCAATTCTCGGCTCCAAATAATAAGATCACCGGAGTGACATGGTTCGATAACTATCACCTTCAATATAATCGCGATGGCCAATCAGTCATTTCGGAATTCGACGGCAACTACGCTAACGTTATTACTCGTGGAGACGCTTTGCCCCCATCAAACACTCAAGATGGAGACTACCTATTCTCTACCTCGCAAACTTCAACTGGCACAACTCTTATTAAAGCCCTTAAATTAAAGCTTTAGTTAACGACTCCTTGCCACCACTCAGATATTCGTTCTGGAATACTCTTATCCTGACCGGGTAGCTTCTCAAAGCTGGTAGTTTTCTGCTGACCAGGTGTAACAATCTGCGGAGCAGGGCTGATCTGTTTTGACTTGATTATCAGCCTCTTCCAGCTTGTACCAGGAGGAGTACATGTAATCAGGGTCATTTCTGGAGTTGAACCTTGACTGAGGACGCTGAGATCAGTGGGCTCAACGACCTTGGTTTCTGTTACCTCGTATACATATTGCTTAGAGTTGTAATTAACTGTAAATGTATCACCTACTACTAATTTGTCTAATAGAACGAAGACGAACTTATAGTTCCCGGGCTCCCACCAGTCGTTAGAAGAGTGACCAAAAATAACTGCATTTCCCGGCTCTCCAGGGAGCGCGGTATTGTCATAATGGACAACTCCACTCTCAAGATCTTTCTGAATCGCAGCTTCGGCGTTACTTTTCGCAAATACGATTGGGGCGCTGACATTTATCTTTGGGATGGTCAGAATTGGCTCTGGGCCGACCTGAACCACATTGGCTGCGGGTGCAGGGGTCTCATTTTGCTGAGAAAAATAGTTCATTTGGCTGAGCAAAACAGGAGCTTTAAAGCCGACGTATAGTAGAGCAAATAACGCAATTCCGGCTAGCACCGGTTTAATATTTTTATGAATGCGGTATCTATGTTTAAGGCCGTGTGGTCTAGGGAGATTATCGAGGCCAGGAACTCTGCCGTGGCCACTTATTTGTAATGTCGACTCAGCAGCAGGGCTACTTGGTTCAACTACCCCGACTAGGTCTTCTTTTTTGGGAGAGCCTTGGTATTGGTCTGGTATCTCGGCAATACGTTTTCGGGCATGATCAGCCGCCTCAGGGTTATTATCCCGAGGCTCGAAGCGATTGATGTTGAATCTAGCTGTGTTTGACTGACTCATTCCCTTGAACCATTTATTAAAGGCTGATTTTATGATAATCTTTTTAAGTTCTGGATCCAACCTTAACAGGGTTAGAATGTATAACTATAACATAAAATTATAGAAAATTGAATATGCCGCTGTGGTGGAATTGGTAGACACGCGGGACTCAAAATCCCGTGCTAGCAATAGCGTGTCGGTTCGAGCCCGACCAGCGGTACCATTTAGATACGTAGCTATTATATAAGAAAAGAGCCCTTAAGCTTCAGGACTCTTTCCTGTTGCCTAGGGGCTGCTAATGGCGGTAATCCGCCTTGAATTTCGGGATATCGCCATCCCTTAGGATTGACCCACTGCCGCGGGATGAGGCGGAGGGCTTAGCTTTTTCGGCTTTCCTTGGGGCGGGGGCTGCTCTTCGCTTAGCGAGGGTCTCAAGCCCTCCTGCAAGCTCTGGGTTCTTGACAGCGACGGTAAAAACATCGTCACCCGTCGCTTCAGCGATCTCTTCGAGCTTTTTTGCTTTTTGCTCCTTATTGAGTCTAGGCACATCTCCTCCTAGTTCCGAAGTTGTACGTCACACAGCTGGTGGTGAGATTGCGATGCCTCAACCGAACATCTAGCATCTTCCATGATCTGCTTTTGAGCGTCCGTTAGTTCAGCATCAACCAAGTTTACTACTGCTTCATGCCAAAGCATCTGGGCGTTGGTATGACTAAGCAGCAGAGTAACAAGATCAGCTGATGGGGTCAACCCATCGTCAAGGCTAAGCAAGTTACTCAACACTGCCAATGCAATGCCAGTGCCCGGAAGCTGGAACTCCATTGCCGGGTGTGCAATACGCCATTGGTTCGCGAGAGTATCGAGGTCGGCGACCGCGTACTCATAGAATTTGGCTTCAATTCTTGGAAGTCGCTCCGATCGAAAACTCTTTGACCTACCAAATTGTCTTGCATCCTCTTCTGGATCAATACTCTTTAGGCTTGAACCACGCTGAGTCCACCATTCTGCCAATGTTTCTGGGCGCAAAGGCTTGGCTTTATCGAGCTCCATATTGTGGTGTTCAAAATATGTTGCCCATGCCAGAACTCGGACTGGTGTTGAGTGTACGAGGGAGTCGACAGTTTTATACCAATCGGCTTCGGCATCTTCTCGGAACGCCATTGCTGCTGAGAGAATATTGTCTGTGTTTAACCCGATATCTCTAGCGAAACGCCGACCAGACCCAATCTCTGGAATTTGAAGGGCAAGGCCAGGCAAAAGGTATCTGTACCTCATTAGCAGCCTATAGGCGTGGTTGAGCTTTTCGGTGTCTTCGATAACACAAGTTGCGTCTGCGTAGGGGTCAAGCAGCACCCACCGGCCATCATTTAGCTGAATTACAACTGCATGATGCCAATCCTCGATGTACAAAGATCCTACTTTGAGCTGGTCTACCGCTTGTTTTATTCTAGAGAACACTCCCCTGTCTCGATACCTGCATCCTCGGTATTGTTCGAGAATTTTCTGGAGATTGTCTCTCTTAACGTCGCTTTCTAGGATTGATTTTGTACTAGTTGGAGTAACCCAAAAAAATCTAGCCCCAGTCCTGGCCGCGAAGGCAGACAAGAGAATGCTCATTCCTAGGCAACTCTGATGCTCATCAATTCCTAGTTCACCAAATTTTGCTGGGAGGAATTGCTTTGTACTCCTTTTGATAAACATTTGGCGAAGTGGGCTGTACTTCTCGAGACCATCTCTGTATTCAAGATAGTTTGCAATATCCAGACTTTTTCTTAACTCACCGGAGACGGTTTTTACCATCTTGAGCTGTTCTTCGCCCGAAAGGCTACCCCATCCCGAGGCAATTGCTCTAACAAGTGTTGGCAGCCAGTAATATGCTTCATTCACAAGAGCAGACCCAAGAAACCAAAGCATTGCCTGCTCCCTGCTGTATGGAGTTGTGCGAACTTCGCTTCTACAATTTCCAGCAGCCTTGCGGGTGCTCATACCTGCTTCATGAACACTTTTGCCAAATACATGTACCCCGGCTCTAACTGCAACTGCTTCAACGGAGTTAGTATGTTGTCTCGCGTACTCGATCTGTCTATTTCTGCGACTGAAGTCTTGGTAATCGAATGACATATCCTTCGCGCCCTGCTCGAGGGCGTACTCGCACAACTGGTCGAAGTTCATTCGCCCTCCAAGATTTTGAATTTTTAAAGAACAGAAGCCATTTATAACATATTAGTTTAATAAATTCAATTGAGATGATCGATTACTTAACAACCTTTATTTTTATTTCATGCGCTTCGGTCCCTCTACCTATATGCACGCTTCTAATCATTTCGTCCGACTTAAGGCCCTTATTCTTCAAAAACATACTAATTACAGTCATAGCGTACTCAGCTTGGCTCCAAACTAGGGGCGCAACAGAGATCGGCCTATCGGGGTGCGAGGGGTCAAACTGTTCTGCAAGCACCCCGCTTGGTGTCATGTGTCCCTCTGTCCATTTAATGATCCTCTCGGCATCCTCAATCCTGCCCTTCTCAATATAGTATTCGGCAAGCCAGAGAGAGGTAATAAACCAGGGGTTACCAATGGATTCTGGATTTGATGAGTTATAGGCGTCATTCATATACCTGGGAACGCCTTCGAAGCCATCATTTATCTTAAAGGCAGCAATCAGCGAATTGTAAGATTGCTCTATTTTGGGGTCATTAATGCCAGCTAGGCCATAAGCCCATGACCCGAATAGAGCCGAGCTATCAATCGTATCATCAAACTCCTGGCCCGATTTTGGGTTGTTGTAAACTGACTTAAAGAAATAACGCTTCTCATCGTTGAAAAGCTGGTTCGATGCTGCTTCTCGAATATCTTGAGCGATTAGTCGCCACCGAGCTTCATCGCCGTTACTTTCCGCAACTTTCGCCAAATCGGCAGCTGCATCAAGTGCTGCCTGAGTCAAAGCTACAGTGTAGGTTGATGTACTAAACCTTTCTTCCCAAAGGTCATAGCTTGCATGAGGTAAACCAGTATCTGTATCCACATAGCCTGCCATAAAATCGGCCATCGGTTTAATTAAGGATCCAAAAAACCTTTTTACAATAGATGCATCACCGGTAGATTTGTAAAATTCTTTGATTAAGTATACAACTGCCGCTGTCTCATCTTCTTGAATAGGTAATTCTTCTTTACCATTGTGCAAATATGGGTGCCAGCTACTTCCTACAGCGCCATCGGGTTGATACTTATGCATTAAATACCCATCATGCTGAAGGCCGATGCGACAGAATTCAAAAAATTGAATTGCTTCTTTGGTGTAACCAAGTCTTACCAAAGGGAGCAGCGCATTAACGGCATCGCGTGGCCAGCAGTAGGTGTAAGCATCGCGAGCATAGTTCAGCATGGCGGTGTCTGAAGATGCAATTATGCTGCCACGACGATCAATATGAGCCTTTATTAGCAAAAGTGATTTTTTGAATTTTGTGGCTCGCTCTTGGTTGAGGCTACTTGCGACAACTTGAGCTTTCTCGAGCCACTGCTTCCAAACTTTTGCAGTGTTGTTCATCCTTTCCAAGATGCGCTCTCCGCCTGCCAGCTGACTTTGTAACAAGGCAGCCTCTCGAGTATTGCCTGCTGCGACCCAGTAGAATACATTACCGCTATCGTTAGAGCCAAGCTTTAAATGACAGGCCAGCGTTGAATCAACACTCCCATGTTCTACCGGATTGCCTTCAAGCTTGCCATCCTCAGCATCGACGTAGGTACCCAACTTACCTTCAATACCACATAATCCAACCGTAAATTGATCAAACGAGTGCGAATTGTCACTGCTTGCTTTAACTACAAAATTTCGATAGCCGCTGTAATGGAGGATGGCATTCTCTTGAGGAATATACTGAGCAGTATCACCACTTAAGGTGTTACTTATGTTGAATACTTGATGAAATACAACCTGAATTTCTCGCTCTTCTTCTGACAAGTTCTTTGCCGTTAAGTGTCGCATAAGAACATCATGGTCGTGGTCAACAGAATCGGTAAATTCCAGTTCAATGTTGATGATGCTGTTTGTGGCGATCGTCTTACCAATTAGGGTATCAGACAAGTAATCTTGCGAAATTTGCCAGTCGTTATCGTCAAGCCATGTGAGTTTATCGTCTACATAAATACCTATGCGGTGTCTAAGGTCACGGGCTGTATCGTGATTCTCGAGGCCGACATATGGGTAAAAGAAGTCATGGACCTCCCCGAACCGGTTGAGCCCCACGAGCATCGACCCATTACTTAGGACAATCGGCCTAGCCACTATCTAGCCTTTGTTATTTTTTCTGACAATCTTTTGTCGACTCTCATCTCGAGATCACGCAAGGCATTCATAAAAAATATAAATGCGTCATAAGGTGATTCATACGGGCTAAAGTAAGCGTGAATGTCGCCATCATTAAACCATTTTGTACACATGTAGTAGAAATGGTCGCTAGTTTGAAGGCGTCGCCAGTCAGCAATGATGCCTGAATCCTTTGTTTTCAGAACGTCATCCTCAAGCTTATATATTTCGGTAAAGGCTTGCTGCTGCATGGGGTTGCCTAGCCAGGCGCTTAAGTCGCGCTCGGTATCTGCCCAAGTAATAGTATCTGGAACGTCAACATAATCTTTAGAATCGTACTTCTTAATTGCGGTCAGTGGAGTAACAAAGCTATTGCCCTTTCTCTTCAGCCACTCCTCAGGAAGTTTTTCTAGAAAGGCAAAGATGCCACTGTCGCCCCATTGGTGTTCGCCGAAGGTTTCATAATCCATGAAGAGGTTGATTACATCCTCATTCTTGTCGTGCTCATTTACCCAATGCGTAAACTTTTCAGCCGTTAATGGCCACTCATTCCAATGGCGATTTGAGAACCTAAACGCAATATCATCGCTTAGTTTGTAGTTTTTCATGAGTAAGCGAATCTTCTTGGTGTAGGCTGGTCGATAAACGTAGTTTGGACTGCGCCATTCAAGGATTGGGTCCCAGCCCTCAGCTAGTATTGCTTTATAGCCTTTTTGGTCAGCCCAATGTGCTATAGCGTTATTGTAGGCTAGCTCAGTATTCCTAAAAGTTTTGGGGCGATAATTGAAGAGCTCTTTGATTTTCTTGGCATGGGCATCAACCTGCTTTTCAAATTCCTCAATCGAGTTGAAGAACGCCAGACTGTGGTGATATGTTTCAGCTACAATCTCAACGCGTCCTGTAGCCACTA
>ERZ724505.2057-NODE-2057-length-10330-cov-4.322141_pt1 | contig 10330 bp, 9 predicted proteins | sample MGYA00376038_ERZ724505 | MGnify/ENA primary metagenome ERZ724505 (study PRJEB28724, sample SAMN07190884) | wastewater metagenome | isolation source: effluent of sewage treatment plant in Hong Hong | place: Hong Kong | collected 2016-03-17 ...
ACATGAAAATGGAAAATGCACAACGAGAAGTTGGTGAGAAGAAAGCTGAAAAAGAAAAAATGGTTGGTGTAGCAAATGAGATATCTGCACAAGAAGTCGCAACACAAACTAAAATCACGCGTGAAAAAGAAATGGAAGTAATCAAAGTACAGCAAGTAAACCAAGCAGAAATCGACAAGGCTCAAGCAATCATTGATGCAGAAAGAGAAAAAGAGATGAAGGTTATTGCTGCTGAGGCTCTCAAGCTTGAACAAGAAAAACTCGCTGAAGCTAACCTTATTACTCAAACAAAGAATGCAGAAGGTAAGCTCGTGGAAATGACAAAGAATGCAGAAGGTATCAAGGCTGAAGGTACATCAAAGGCTGAAGCTGAAAAACTCATGCAAGTTGCCCTCGTAGCTGGTGCAATCGAACTTGCAGACAAAATTGCAAGCACTCCTGAATACATGGAATACCTTCAGAACATCGAGGCTATCAAGGCTGGACAAGTTGTTGGAACTGCTAAAGCAGAAGCACTTAAGTCAGCAGACCTCAAGATTCTTGCAAACAATGGCTCAGTAGATTCAGGAATGACATCACTTCTCGATGTGTTCTCTGGTAAGGGAGGCACAGCTGTAGCTTCAATGCTTGAGAATCTCAATAATTCTGAACTTGGTAAAGACCTCATTTCTCGATTCCTTTCACCAAAGAAGACTCCAGCTACAGTTATAAATGCAGACCCCGAAGCTCCAAAGGCTCAATAAACTTTATCCCTAAAACCCACTAATGACTAATACAAATCAAGAACCTTCATATACAAAAGTAAACATCCCGCACAAGTTTGATATCCGAAGAATCCTTACCATCATTGCGGTGGTAGGGGTCATAGGATTCATAATGCACATAGCATATTCATATGCTTTCCCAGCAAAGTCGCCGTTACAGTTATGTCAGGAATCTTACATGAAGTCACTTAATGAAATTTATAGAGAGAATGAGAAAACAGCACAAAAATGTACAGAGGAATTTGGTAAAGATATTTACAAGCTAAATAAATGTACCTCATCGCCTCTTCCAATCCCAGAGAACAAATGTTGAGTATCGTATAGTTCTTGAACGGGAACCCCTGCAATATCAGGGGTTCCCTCGAGAACAGTAAAAGAGGCTAAAGAAAAATTTGATTATGAAAAACTCTATCAAGATGTCTGTAAAAAGCAAGTAAAAAGCCCTCTATGCAAAGATAGAGCTTTGTTCGATAGATTATACCAGCTCACAGAAGAACGCTTGCCTAATAAAAAGTTTTTTCCTATTTTACTGGGTATTACAAATGCTGAAAGTTCACTATGACTCAACTTTGCTAAAGACAACATAGGTTGAACCTGTGCATGACGTAATAACTGGGGAGGAATAAAATGGAAAAAGACAGATCAGTGAGAAAGTGTAAAAGATCAGAAAATACCTGATCAATACGGATGTTACCTATATAAGTTCGACTCTATTGAAGAGTATTGGATATCTAAAGTAAACACCATCCGATATTGATACCCATGATGTATTGATGCAAAAACACCAATTCGATGTCTTTCTGGTAAGTATGTTTGAGATCCAAATATACAGGAACAAAGTTGGATAGATAACGTTTCAATTTTTCTTAACTAAACTCTAAAATGGATTCAATTACACAAATCCTCAATTCAGTACCAACATGGCTATGGGTACTCATCGGAGTGCTCACAGCAATCGGAGTTATCGCAGCAATGCAAGACGAAACAGTCGAAGAAGACCCAGACTTCCTAGAAACCACAGGAATGACAGACTACATCACATGTTCCGTCCCATGACAAAAAGTTATCTACCTACGCCCCCAAGACTATACTGACTATACAGAAAATAGTTATGGACCAGTATGGGAAATAACTCTCAAGAACGGCAATACGTTATTTTTGCCAATGGAGTACACGACTATTATAGATGACTCCTTTGAACAAATAGCAACAATCTAATATATCTTTTACCAACAATAACATGTTAATCGAATTCAGAAATGACCCACTACCAGCAAAAGGAACAGCAGGAGGAGGAAAAGGACGCAATAAATCAGACCTATCAATTGCTGTAGAAAGAATGGAACTAGGACAATGTTTCTATATCCCATACTCTCGAAAAGAGTACAACAAAGTTGGTGCAACAGCATCACGAATCGGAAAAGAACTTGAAAGAAAGTTCACAATACGTAAACTCCACAAAGACCAAGAGAATATCATTGGTGTTTGGCGTATCGGATAATCCATCCCCTTCGGGGGATATGCTACAATGGCAGAAAGGTTAATGCAACAGCCTGCAAAGCTGGATGTGAAGGTTCAAGTCCTTCTTGTAGCTCCATAACTTAATTCACTCCCATGAATACTATAGTCCTTATGTGCATCTACATATTCATAGCAGATGACTATGACAGAGCAGAAATGCCACCACAAATCCTTGTCACAATAGGGATTATTGCAGATATACTTGGTTGCTTAACGTACCTAACATTTTTCCATAGATAATTATTATCCAATAAGAATCGGCATTGGAAAGCCAAAATAATTGCTATTAAGCAATATCTTTATATTATCACCACTACAGATATGTCAAAATCCTGCGTCATATTCGACTTAGATTGAACACTCTGTGAGTTAAAACCGTCAGCGTCAGCATACGCACACAACGGAGAGGAACAACCTGTATGGAATATCCTCGAAGAAATGGAAAAAGAGTGGTGCATGCTAGATGTAGATATAATAATCCTCACAGGAAGAAAACATAACTTGTATCATGCTGATACAGTTGCTTGGTTAGAAAAATACAATGTACCTTATGACCATCTTATCATGTGTATGGATTGAGTTCCAGAACCAAATCACATATACAAAAAAAGAGTACTCCGTGTACTCATGCAGATGTATAAGATACAAATGATGTATGATGATAATCCAGAGGTAGAAAAAGTATGCAGGAGACTTGGTATTAATTTCTATCCTTGTTATTAATCATGCTCAATACTCGCACAAACAGATATTTCACTCCAGAAGAACTGGAAGGTGAAGATGATATCCCAGTTGATGAACAAACACTGGAAGGCACAATAGATATATTTGCCTGAGACGTAGACAAGGAAAAAATCTACGAACGCCTTTACCAAACTCCCACTAAAGTAGTAAACCATAATTGAGAAGTATGCCTAATTTCTTTATGAGAGTTGCGTGAAGGATACAAAACAGCGTTCCAAAAATATGATATGACACTCTTTCCAGTTGAATGGACGAGTGAACAAATCATGGCTTATTATATGACTAACAACAATACACTATGAAACCACTTAGCCAAGTATTCATGACATCCATCAATTACATCAAAGAGGCAGCGGAAGAAATTTATCATACAGCCTGAATCCACTACAGAGACCTCCGATGGAGATTCATCAGAAAACCTCGTTTCGCACTTATAAGAGCACAAAAGTGATGGGCACCAAGTGATACTTGGAATATGGACCACACTCTTAGAACGATAGTACCAGAGATGCTTAGGTATTTAGCTGACACAACAGCATGAGCACCTGATAAGTATTTCGATAAAGAAAATACAGAAGACGGTGCATGGAAATGGAAAGCAATGTTAAGAGAAGCAGCTGATAATATACAAGCCACAATACCAGTGCAAGAAAAGTTTGATAGAGGAGAATACGCTAATTGACCAGAGAAGTTCATCGAATGCCTTAATTTCAGTATGAAGACACACACGAAAGAAGATTATGCTGCATTTGATAAAGATTACAAACTTGCTAGAGTCCAAGAGCGTAAAGGTTGGAAGTTTATTGCAGAGAATATAGATGGTCTATGGGATTAGTTCTTTCTATCTGAAACAGATACAGGAATACCTTTCCTTTCCATTTTTTCTTTTTTTTAGGTTTAATAGAGAATAAATTTGATTTTTCTTCTTTTCTCTCTATTATCCACAAAGTGTACAAAGGTGACAACTTCCACGGAGGAGTTTCCTAATGATTAGAAAGAGGGGAGTGATTGTTGCTCCAAATCAGTTCTCAGAACTAGCTTCGTCGTAATCATAGCATCTGATAACCTATCTTTGGAAGTGCACGATGGTTATTGTACTGTTAATGTAAAATGAATGGGTACTGATAGGAAGAGTTACTTCGACTTTTAATCGAGTGGTTGCAGGTTCGAATCCTGCTTTGTAGATTCTACGAATAGCTCAACGGTAGAGCACTAAATCTCTCTTCCTTAATATAGTCCCTTTATAGCTCCTCTTCTGGGAAGAAGTGACCCTCCAAAAGTTACTAGCTAGGTTCGATTCCTAGAGGACCTGCCAAAGAACATTATGCCGATACTAATATGCTCTGTTACTTCGAAATCTGAATTTTCAAAAACTCACAGAACATTAACATCGTTCGGTTTTCTTAAAAGAACAAACACTGAGGTACTCATTGAATCGGATACTTCGATTGGTTAATTCCAATTATCAAAATACTTATGTCCTTAAAAGACAATTCATTATAACAATTAGGGTCACCCTAATCTATAATTTGCACTACTGGCGTGCTTTTCGCTCTTAGAGTCGGTATTGTCTAAGAGTATTCCGAACAGAATAGAAATATCTGTTCACCGATTCATATCATAGTCCTTAGTGCTATACGCCCGCATGCCTACGCAAGTAGGCTATGCTGCGGAGTGAAGCTTCGGATAGCTTGCTGGTCTCATAATCCAGATATCAAATGGGTTCGACTCCCATCTCCGCTACCATATGACCCTTAACTTCCCTGATACTGATACATTCTGTTACTTCGAAACTGCTATTTTCAAAAAAACACAGAATGTTATTGTAGTTCAGGGATTTTTTTATGCCAGACCGTTAATTTGGCTCCATAGATGCTCTAGTACTGAGAGAAAACGGCACACCGTGTTGCAACACATCTGCCAACTATTTGGAGTAATGTACTCACTTTTAGATTGTTTAGTGCAAAATATAATCCGTTTCCCTATATCGTTAACTTAGGCTGTGTACTTTTCTCAGTTGAATAAAGGAGGTTTCCTTGGTTACCTTAAAATCCAAGGCGTTCGGGCGAGTATGCAAGTGGTTAAAGCAGGAGCACTGTAAATGCTTTCTTAATTGTTCAGAGGTTCGAATCCTATCTCTCCCACCAGTTTCATTTGACTTTAAAAAAGAATATATATAATGGAGGAGTACTAATCCTCCGTTATGTTAATTAAAAAAAACTCCAAAAAACAATGAGATGGCTGAATGGGTATAGCCATCGGATACTTTGTAGCACAAGGTTACACTGTGTCGGTTCCTCTCACAGATAGTCAGGACTACGACTTAATCATAGATACATCTGAATGACTCAAAAGTGTTCAGGTAAAAACAACTAGATACACTAAGTACGGAAAATACGTAGTTAACTTAAAAGTATCTGGATGAAATAAAAGTGGAGAAAAAACAAAACTATTCACAGAAAACAAAAGTGACTATCTATTTGTACTAACAGAAGCAGGAACTAAGTACTTAATACCAAATATTAATCTACCATGACGTAGCCTTATGTTGAACGAAGACAAAGACAAGTACATTGTTTTATAGCTCCTTAGCTCAGTTGGTTAGAGCATCTGTTTTACACGCAGGGGGTCGTAGGTTCGAATCCTACAGGAGCTACCATATTGTAGAGTAGCTCAATGGTAGAGCACAACGCTGTTAACGTTGCCGCTGTGGGTTCGAGTCCCACCTCTACAGCCATTAATATACGGTCGCAAGACCTCCATAACACACGTGCATTAGACGTGTATAAATAAACCGATGATGAAATGGGAACAAGTGAGAAGCAGAGCAGCGCAACCTGCTTGGAGAAAAACCTACTCAACTAAAATCTTGCAAGAGCCGTCTCACCTCTGGAAATGAACATAAGTGGTACTGCACCCAACAGTAAATTTCAAGCCACAGTTATGGATAAGTCAGGCTCAGGACTATAACTAGAGCTCCGCTCCCATCGACAAGCGGTCTAAGTCATTTCCCTTTCACGGAAAAGTCACCAGTTCAAATCTGGTTGGGAGTACCATGCCCCGATGGTGGAATTGGTAGACACACTGGTCTTAGAAGCCAGCGAGTAAAATCATGAGAGTTCGATTCTCTCTTGGGGCACCATAAGGACAGGTAGAAAATCGGTATATTCACTGGTCTGAAAAGCCAGCTAACTTGGTTCAACTCCAAGTCTGTCCACCATATACGGTAGTAGCTCAACTGGTCAGAGCACCTGACTGATATTCAGGAGGTTATTAGTTCAATCCTAGTCTACCGTACCATAAGCTCAAGTAGCTTAACGGATAAAGCCACAGACTTCTAAGCTGTTTGATATAGGTTCGAATCCTATCTTGAGTACCATGGTGGAGATAGCTCAATGGCAGAGCGATACACTGTGACTGTATTCGTTGTGGGTTCAAGTCCCATTCTCCACACCATAATCCCTCTTCGTCTAAAGGTAGGACAAAAGACTTTGAATCTTTGAATCGCGGTTCGACCCCGTGGGAGGGAACCAGCCTCAGTGGTGAAATGGTAGACACAACGGGCTTAAAACCCGTAGCCCTGAAAGCGTACAGGTTCAATTCCTGTCTGAGGCACCATTAGCTCCTCTATCGTCAACTGGTCAGACAGCTGCTCTTATAAGGTAGTAGTTCTTGGTTCAAATCCAAGGAGGAGTACCAAAACATTTGACACAGGGTTCCAAAACAATATAATGCATATATGAAACAATGCATTAAATGTCATCAGCAAAAACCACTAACAGATTTTCCAAACAGGTCTCGAAATAAAGACTGAAAAGAAAATGTATGTAGAAGTTGTAAAACAGAATATGATAACAACTACTACAAAAATAAAGATAAGGACCAAAAAATAAAACGCAGAATAGTAAACAAAAACAGAAAAATTCAAATATTTAATGTAGTAAACCAATACCTGATAGAAAAATGATGCATTGATTGTTGATATAATAAAAACCCAGCAGCTCTACAATTCGACCATCAACACAGCAAAAAACATGTAGTATCAGATATGGTACGCAACGGATTTTCAATAGAAAATATATTCACTGAAATAAAAAAATGTGAAGTACGTTGTGCAAACTGTCATATGATTAAGACTGCAAAAGATTTTAACTGGTATAAATAACAACAGTGATTAGTTCAGTTGGTTAGAACGCCTGCTTTGCAAGCAGGAGGGCGAGAGTTCGAGTCCTACCTTTGCAACCATACGGGTCTATAGTGAAGTGGTTATCACGGCACCTTGTCACGGTGTAATCAGGAGTTCAATTCTCCTTAGACTCGCCATTTTTTATTTACTAAATTTACTTAGTATGTCTGTATTCAATAAACTTAGAAACAGTACTCCAGTAGCAAATACTACTAACCAAGCAGGTGGACCAGCTATCAAGCAGTCAGCTAAACTTGAAGCAGTATCACTCGTTCTCACGTCATTCGTAAGAGATAGATTCTACTCAAAAGCAACTGATGACCTTGCTAGACTCAAGGACCTCACAAACAAAGTAGATGCTCAATTTCTTGCAAAGCTCGCAGTCTTCGCTCGTAATGAGTTTGGTATGCGTTCAATTACTCATGCACTTGCTGGGTACCTCGCTCCAAAAGCATCTGGTAATGATTGGGCAAAAAGATTCTATGAAAAGGTTGTTCATCGTGTTGACGACATGATGGAAATCGTAGCAGTAGTAAAGAGCCAATCAAACAAATGTATTCCTAACGCAATGCGTAAAGGATTCAAAAAAGCTTTTGAAAAGTTTGATGCGTACCAACTTGCTAAGTATCGTGCAGAAAACAAGGATATAAAACTCGTAGACATCGTAAACCTTGTACATCCTAAGCACAATAAAGCACTACAGAATCTCGTAGAGGGCAACCTCAAAAACGAGAAAACTTGGGAAGCACAGCTCTCTCAGGCAGGCAAAGAAGGAGGACAAACAAAACAGGAAGTTTGGTCACAACAGATTCTCAACAAGAGTCTTGGATACCTTGCACTGATACGTAACCTCCGAAACATCGAAGAATCAATCTCTCCACAATGAGCTGATGTTATTCTTAGGGAACTCAATGCCCAGATAGTGAACCAAGAAGCAATTAGAAAGTCATTAGTTCTTCCATTCCAAATTCAAACTGCTTACGAACAAGTAAGAAACTCACTTATCAAAGCTGCACTCAGCCAAGCAATGGAGTTATCACTTGCAAACGTACCAGTATTTCCAGGGAAGACAGTCATATTCCTAGACCAATCAGGTTCTATGAGCTGACAACCAATCCAAATTGGGTCACTCTTTGCCGCAGTACTTGCTAAAACAAATAACGCAAAGATAATTGCATTCGGAAGTGGAGCACAGGAAGTAACATACAACCCACGCTCACTTCTTGCAGACCTACAAGCACAGCTAAATAATGCTCACCTTGGATGAACAAGCTTCCATGCACCATTTAATCTTCTCGATGAGAAGGCGGACAGAATCATTATTCTATCAGATATGCAAGCATGGATAGGAAGTAATCTGCCAACAGCAGCATTCAGAAGCTACAAATCGCGTACTGCATCAAATCCATTCATTTACTCATTCGATTTAAATGGTTCAGGAACAATGCAGTTTCCAGAAGATAAAGTGTTTACACTCGCAGGATTTCATGGAGATATTCTTGAAATCATGGGATTACTTGAACAAGACAAAAACGCACTTATTAATCGAATCGAATCTATCACTTTATAAACTAATACCCTCTAACACCAAAAGTTAGGGGGTTTTTTGTATGAACACACCACCAACACAAGTAATACAGTATCTTAACGATACCATAACTGCAATAGTGCAGAACCAAGTAGACATAGTAACCATGATTGAAAACAAATCATTAGAATGAGTTCCATCACTCATACCACACATGGATTACACAGACCAGATAATTGCTCACGCAACAAGATTCTATATGCACATACTCGTAACTCGACACGTTCACGAAATGATTGAGATGTGAGTAGCAATAGAAGACTATGTAAAAAGTGATTACGCTGATAAGATTGAGGCTCAAGTAAGCGAACTTATATCTCTTTGTACAGGTAGAACCTATAAAGAATTAACTGAAAAGTATTTATGCAACCAATAAATTTATTTGCTTGAACGCAGGCAAGATACTTGTCACCATGACAAGATGTTATTATCTTCCAATCAGAAAATAACGCACACAGTGTCTTCTATGGAAGACGGCTCACATACCTATCAACAACAGATAGCAGAATTGCAAAATTTGCATTCAAAAGAAGCATGCGAACTGAAAGTTGAAACGGGAAGGTAGTATACCCAATCTATCTACCATCCAACTTCAATGGCTCATTGAGAAATGCTGATAGAACATCTCACTACAACTTCTTATCGCTTATGCCAAGAGCTACAGAGCGAGAACGATTCGCAAATGAAAGTTACGAAGTAGTAGAGTATGGAAATGAACAATGTTCAATATTCCTTAGCATAGCAGAAGAAGACTTCACTTTTATGACAGCAAGGGATTTTGAATCATACATAGAAGTAAACTGAGATAACCTACCATATATCTGAGAATGAGATTCACTTTTTACACAATCATTATGATTCACATCAATATGTAATAGTGGAGATAAATTCTGGACAACATCTGGAGAATCAAATGTTATTGACACATTTACATGACGCTGAAATGCTCAATGATGGTATGTTAAAAATCTCAGAACATCATACTGGAGCTATAACAACAATATGGAATCCTACTGAGTAATAGACATTAGGGTAAACCGAACAAGCGACCAATCACAGGCTTGAGATATAGTTGTTACAGAGATGAATCCAGAATTCGATGAAGCGTTTATTGAAATATGACAGCTCATTAAATTCACTCTCAACTCACTAGAGCCAAATCGTTTGATTATAATGCCTCAGAATAAATTCAGATTCCAAACAGTACTAAAACCAGCTTATTTCCACTTAGATTATGTCTATGGAACTGACTGAGAACATAGGATGCGGATTTTGGCACCACAAGAACAAAGCGAAAACCCATCAGCTCGTTTCGCATTTACAGCTACATACTGAACTTCTATATCATCAAGCCTATCGCAAAACGATATATACAGAGCTATAAGTAGTTTAAACGAGGCTGGATACACATGACCACTAGAAAACAACATTCCAGCTCCAGTACCAATGAAGTTTAAGACAGGTGATATAGTCACCGCAGATATCGAATGAAAATCACATATACCATTCAGATTTAAGAATCGAGAA
>ERZ724505.2059-NODE-2059-length-10320-cov-2.793083_pt1 | contig 10320 bp, 6 predicted proteins | sample MGYA00376038_ERZ724505 | MGnify/ENA primary metagenome ERZ724505 (study PRJEB28724, sample SAMN07190884) | wastewater metagenome | isolation source: effluent of sewage treatment plant in Hong Hong | place: Hong Kong | collected 2016-03-17 ...
AAAAAGCAGATTTGTCGACACGAATTAATCCGGCGCTAGGACACACCAAATAGTATGTGCGGAATTGTTGGGTATATTGGTCATAAATCAGCACAGAATGTCCTGACGAGTGGTTTGCGTCGATTGGAATATCGTGGCTATGACAGTGCGGGAATTGTAACGCTGGGCGCCGATGCAACGTTGCTGCGCGCCAAGGGAAAAGTTGCCGAATTAGAAGACAAAGTCAAATCGCATTCGACCAAAGACGGCGTTGGCATCGGTCATACGCGATGGGCAACACATGGGGTACCGAGTGAGGAAAATGCACACCCGCACAAATCAGGCGATATTTATCTGGTACATAACGGCATTATTGAAAATTACAAAGAACTGAAAAAAGAGCTCAAAGACCACGAGTTCGTCAGCCAGACCGATACCGAGGTGTTGGCGGCACTGATTAGTTCGCTGTATGACAACGACACTCCGCTGGAAACCGCGGTGACGCAGGCGTTGCAGTTGGTCGAGGGAACATATGGTATCGCCGTTCTGTCGGTCCGTGAACCGGAAAAGATTGTTGTTGCACGCAGCGGTAGCCCGCTGATTATCGGTGTTGGCAAGGACGAAACAGTCATCGCCAGTGATGCGTCGGCACTGATCGGCCATACAGAAAATGCCGTGTATTTGAACGACGGCGAGATTGCTGTTTGCCGCGCCGGTTCGATTGATTTGATGGACCTATCTTCGCAGCCGCTGAGTGCGAAAGTCGAAAAGATCGAAGCCGACATGTCGGCAATTCAGAAACAAGGCTACGACCACTTTCTGTTAAAAGAAATTATGGAACAGCCAACAACGCTGCAATCGACATTGAATGGTCGTGTTGATCCCAAAGAAAACCGTGCGATGTTGGGTGGTCTGAACATGACCCAGGCGGAACTGCGCCAGATTGAACACGTCGTGATCATCGGATGCGGTACGGCATACTACGCCGGAATGTTGGCGTCGTACTATCTGGAACAATTGGTTGACGGTCTGACTGTCGACGTCGAGATTGCGTCGGAACTGCGATATCGTTCGTTCCATCTGCCAAAAAACAGCGTGGCATTGGTCGTCAGCCAATCTGGCGAAACTGCCGATACATTGGCATGTCTACGCGAAATCAAACGGCGCGGGGTGAAAACACTCGGCGTGATCAACGCAGTTGGTTCGACCATCGCACGTGAAGTTGACGGCGGCGTGTATGTCCACGCCGGTCCCGAGATTTCGGTTGCCAGCACCAAGGCATTTACGTCACAGGTCGCTGCTATGACCGTATTTGGCGTGCAGTTGGCGCAGGCCAAGGGCGCAGGCGTGCAGGAGCTGAACCAGTACATCAACGAACTAGCCGACCTACCGAGCGAAATTGAAAAAGTGCTCGCAACACACCGTGATGAAATCAAAGAAGTCGCCGCGAAATATACCAAATACGACCACGCACTGTTCCTTGGCCGGGATACGTTGTATCCAGCAGCCCTCGAAGGCGCGCTGAAACTGAAAGAAATTAGCTACATTCAGGCCGAAGGCTATGCAGGCGGTGAATTAAAACACGGTCCGTTGGCGTTGATCGATGATCGATTCTTTGAAGTCATGTTGCTACAAGACAACTGGTTGTTCGACAAAGGCGTCAGTAACCTGGCCGAAGTAAACGCACGTGGCGGACACGTCGTTGTGATCACGAATAGCACCAAACAAATTGACGCCGAAACAATCGTCCGCGTCGATACCAAACTGGACGTATTAGTGCCTGTTGTGCTGAACGTTATCCAACAACTATTTGCATATTATGTCGCTGTCGCACGCGGCAACGATGTCGACCAGCCAAGGAATTTGGCGAAGAGTGTGACGGTTGAGTAGTTAATACGTACCGTAACCACTGAACAATGCTGCAAAAAATGCCAATCCAAAGATTACGACAGAGACGAGCGAATAAATGATTGGCAAGATTTTTTGCCAGCCTTTGACCTTCACGATACCAGCAATACATACGCAAAAACAAACGACCGACATAAGAGAAATGAAGCCAGCAAAGGAACCATTAGGAAATATAGATACTGACGGATGTGAAATATAAAAGTCGCTTATGAATTCGCCGATGACCAGCAATACGGTTAATGCGGTTGTAATGAAAAGCCATTTTTTTGTTTGATTTCTATCTTTCTTCATCTATATATAAAATAGCATAACATCTAGAACTATCTATAAATTAACAAAAACATTATCTTTAAGATAAACAAAGACCACCCTATATATGAATTTATAACGAGTGTTATTAATGTCCTAAGCAAGTCATGCAAAGACCCACCTTCATAAGATGGTTGGGATTTTTGCACTTCAGTGTGACCGACAGACTTTACCAATGGCGGCGTGATATTTTTTTCAATTTTTGTAGCGAGAATAATCTCAGGATCACAAGCGTCGTCTACTCCATCTTTGTCCGAGTCTTGGTCGCTCGGCTCTACAAGTAAACACTTATCAAAGCTATCAATTACATCATCGTTATCAATATCTTTTTGATCGGCACTAAGTACAAGAATTGTTTGCTCGTACTCAATAGGGTCTCCTGTGAATGAGGTGCCCGATACAAGAAGCGTATGGTAGCCGACCGGTACGCCTAGTGGAATTATTGTAGAGACAGAAAGCCCTCCGATTTCGTCGGCAATAAAAGTACCAATGTCGATAGGATTTGAGTGCAGCACAACAGAAACGCTACTGTTTTTTGCGAATGAAAACGACGGCAGTGTGAACGAAACGACACTCCCTTGAATAAAGTCATAAAATGTCATCTGTTTGTGCCTCGTTGGTATTTCTGTATCAAGGCCATTAAAATATTGAGGCGTTACTATAGATTCCTTTGTGGCTCCAGTATCAGGACATACGATGTCTCCATTGGGGCAAATAATCATGCTGCCAAGATCGGCATGACCAAGAGCATCCCAAACAGACATTGCAATTTCAAAGTTCCCTTTAGCATTAGGATGAAAAGATTCCTGTCTATTGCTACTAAAATTAGTGAAGTCTGTAACGCTGGTAATATACTTGTTTCCGCTGTCACATAGCCTATGTCCATTCAAGCTATTTTCAATATCAATATATTTTACGCCCGCTGCCAACGCCGCCTGCTGGATGACATTATTAAGATAGGCAACACCATTTTTAAATAATTCACGTTCTTCGGCATTGAGGGCGCCAATATTCAGATCACAACTGGCATTTGGGTCACCATTTACAAAATTTGGGTATCCAAGTACATATATTTTTGCTTTAGAATCAGATGCTTTGAAAAGCTCTTTGTATAACGACAGGAGGTTATCGTATTGATCACGAATTTCCTTCGCAAGTACATTGCGCCTCCCGTTGACATAATCACAAGACCCAATACTTGTTACGCAAGCACGCACCTTATCAGCAAAGCCGATATCATTTCCGCCCATCGTGAGTGTAATTACTTTTGGTTTGTATTTTCGGACAAATTCAATTTGTTTTTGTCGGCCGGGAATAAATTCATTCAATGACTGAAATTTGAGGGCCTCCACATTAAAACCCTTTAATCTGTTGTTTTGGCCAGCATAAGCTAAGGATCCTTGGGCTTTAACATCCCAGGCAGTTGCGCCGGAGCAGGCTACTGTATTCCACTCAGAATTGAGAGATAGATTCATTCCTTGCGCCAATATATACGGGTATGAACGCGTACTAATGTGGCATCTTTCTTTTGGTTCGCCTGCAGTACCAAGTGTATTCGTAAATTGTCTGTAGAAACGACTACCATGAGAATCATTTTCCGTATCACCTTCACCACTAGAATATGAATCGCCCAGGGCAAGGTAGTCCAGAGGTTTTGGCCCCGTGTAGCCAGATGCACGTAGGGTAATATGCCGCGGTGGGTCCGATGAACCTTGATACGGCAATGTGTAGAAACTAATCTCGCCACCATCGTCGCTAAATCGTGGTTGGTGTGCAGCGCCAAAGTTGGGCATGTGTAGAACCCCATTGGGTTTGCTGAACATTTCGGGCAGTGAAAGATAGGGACAATTTGTTCCGCCTTCGGGGCTGATTAGCTGCATATATGTTGGGCTGTCTGGTATGACAGCACCACAACCGGGCGTTATTTCGTAAATAGCGTTTAGTGAATTAAAGCCAAATATTGCTATGTGTTGACCGTCGCCCGTAATATCAAAGTCTATGTTTGGTCCGAGCGACCAATAATTTGTGCGGAAGTCGGCAACCTTGATTGTTTGGTATGTATCCATGTCCATGCGAAATATACCAACACCAACAATCTCGAAGACAAGCCATCGATCATTCACTGATCGCTGCATCCACACAGTTGTGGCAGTATAGCTTCCGGAATCAAATCGAGCAGACAAAACCAGGTCGGGATCGGGCGAGGCATTAAAGGCAACTTCTGACTGGAGGTTCGGGTAAAGTATTCTTTGTTTTTGGAGGTTCCGGATAAAGTTTTTATAAACAATAATGGGCGTACCGCCAATGCCTCGTGCATTGATGGTTGTAATCAGATAATCACGACTGGGCATATAAATACATGCATGTGACACACATTCAACTCCCCGTATCGCGTGCGCATGTGATTCGCCCGCAAAGCTGACTGAAAGTGAATTGCCACGAGTAAAGAGTTGGAAGTTGTTACCCTCTGCGAGCAAACAGTCCGTAAAGTATTCGGGGTATTGATTATATTGTCCTTCGATTTTGCGTGAATGTTTTGAACCGCCTTGGTACTTTGCAGCACAAATATTATCCCATTCCATGTTGCGACTAGCCTCATCGTTCCTGACGACGGTAGGTTCACCACTGGTCCAAGACCACGAGTCGGCGCGCGCCGTAGTGAGGAATAGGAGTGTTGAGATCAAAACAAAAAGAAATGTCGAAACAACGACAGCAAGACTCGTGGTGGAAAGCCTCTTCATATGGGGCCATTATACAATGAAATTGTCAAAAAGTGAGAATAAACTGAGAATTTGCTTTTAAAAGCTACTGCTTACGTTCGATTGATCTGGTCACCAACGACTTTGCGGATTTTGGTGATGAATAGGGATTTGTCGAATCGTTTTGATTTGCGACGGAGGAGCGCGGGCATAAATGTCATGGACTGGGCAGAGTGAATCGCCTCTACTAAAGAATCGGTATTCTGGTCGCGGAATGTGACACCACTGACGCCGTTTTCGACGATGTCACGTGTACCCGCGCGGTCGAGGGCGATGACCGGTGCACCGGCGGCGAGGGCTTCAACCTGCACGATGCCGAAATCTTCCTCGGCTGCATAAATAAATCCACGGGCGTTGTTGAGTGCGTCGGTGACGGCGGCGTCGGATGCGTCGCCGGTGCGGTCGGTGTGGAATTCAACGGTTGGTCCGGCCATGTCGACCAGTCGTTGGTGTTCGGGACCGTTGCCAAATACACGCAGCGGAATGCCCAGTTGCGTGGCGGCGCGGACGACAACATCAAAATGTTTGTACGGGACCTGACGGCCGAGAGTGACATAATATTCACCGCGTTCACGGGCTGGGTCGAAACGGTTGACGTCGACAGGCGGGTGAATAACGGTCGAATTGCGACCATAATATTTTTTGATACGTTTTTGGACTTCGGTGCTGTTGGCGACGAAGACGTCGACATCTTGGGCCGCCTGATAGTCGGCCTTTTTCTGTGGCGGGACAAATATTGGCATTGCCAGACGCACGAGGGCGTTTAATTTGCCGAATCCAGGATCGCGGCGGTATTCGTCGTAGTGTGACCAATAATAGCGAATTGGGGTGTGGCAATAACAGATGTGGATTTGGTCGGGGCGAGTTTTGCGCACCTGTTTTGCCTCGGCGCTGGAGCTGCTGATAATGATGTCGTATTCGGATAAATCTAATTCGCGGAATGCGCGAACGCGCTGCATCGGGAAGAATTTGTGCATCTTTTTCAGTGGGCCGGGGAGGTTCTGCAATTTGGTCGTGCGAACATCAAGTCCGGCGAATTCGGGCATGTTTTCGGGTACGAAGGTGCTGGTATAAATTGGCGCGTCGGGGAACGCTTCGTGCAGTGCCAGGACGACCTTTTCGGCGCCGCCCATGTTGGTCAGCCAATCAGCAACGATCGCGATTTTTGGTGCGGGCATTTATTTTGCTCCTGTGCGACGGAATACGACGGCGACTGTTTTGAACAAGATTTTGAGGTCTAACCAGAACGACCAGTTCTGTGCGTAGAATGTTTCCAGATCGATACGTTCGTCAAACGTCAGATTGCTGCGGCCAGATACTTGCCAGAGTCCAGTGACACCTGATTTGACGCTGTGTAGGAGTGCGGCTTTGGCAGGAGAGAACTTTGCCTCCTGTGGCAGGATAGGGCGAGGGCCGACCAGGCTGAGGTCGCCGCGGAGGACGTTGAATAATTGCGGCAATTCGTCTAGTGATGATTTGCGCAAGAATTCGCCAAATTTGGTGACGCGTGGATCGTTGTCGACCTTGCGATTTTTTGTATATTCGTCGGCCAGATCATCGCGGCCCATCGCGCGGAATTCGTCGGCGGCATCGCGTTTGCCAAATTCGGGGCGCATGCTGCGGAACTTGATCAATTTGACCGGTTGGCTGAATCGGCTGAGGCGCGCACTGACATAAAAGGCAGGGCCTGGGTTGAAGATTTTTTGTAGAACAAATAACACGAAAAAGACAGGCGATAGAATCACGATGGCAACGAGCGCAATCAGGCGGTCAAAGATACCTTTGGTAATAGCTCCCCAACCAACGAGTGGTGTTTGGCTGACGGTAATCATTGGGTAGCCGAGGAAGACGTCAACGGTGTTTTTGCCAGCGTAGAATTCTGGTTCGCCAGGAATAAAGCTGTAGCTGATGTGGCGCACCTGTGCGGCACCGAGGATTGCTTGGTTGCGTTCGGACGAATCGTACAAGTCTGTTTGGATAATTGTCGTAATGCGCAGGTGGTCGATTTGTTCCAGCGCGCGTTCGACGGTGCTGAAATGGGTGACATCGAGTCCACGAGGAACGACCTTGGCAGGACCGGCAATGGCCACAATTTTATAGCCACTTTCGGCGGTGACCGACAGACTGTCGGCAATATCGCGGGTTGCATCACTAGTGCCAATAACCAGAACGCGGCTGACCCCACGACCAAAATGGAACATCAACGTTCGCCAGATGCGCAGGAGTTCACGTTCAAATATCAGCAGTAGGAACGAGCCCAAGAATGCGTACACGGTCACTAAACGCGCAGGGAAGAAATGGCGGCCGGTGATGTATTCCCAACCGATGATGACGAGAACGCCAATAAATGCACCGAGTGCGATCTTGCCCCATTCAACCAATCGGCGGGTGTATGTGCTGGAGTTGTACAGACCCATCGACGCAAAAATCATAATCCAGATAGGAATAATCATCAGTGAAACGAGGAAATATTCGCGAGCATACACGGGGCTGACGAGAGGTCGATTGTCGTACTGAACGCGAATAATATATGCCAAGGTAAAGGCGAATAATAGCGTCACGATATCGGCAAGCACTAGCAGGAGACTGTAGAATTTCGTGTTTTTGCTCGGCATATGGATACCTCGTTTATTTTATCGATATTATAGCATCATTACCTCAATTGGTACGGATAATGGAGTATACTATAAGCATGATAAAGCTGGGCTGGGTAGAGCGTGTGTTGGTCGGTCTGCTGCTGGTGGTGGCAGCACTGATTGTTGTGCATGCACCGTTAACCGTGTGGTCAAGCGTTCAATGGCCAGAGTACGCCAACTATATTAAAGCGTGGAAAGAACTATTGATGGGTGCGGGTCTGGTGCTGTTTATCACTGCGGCCGTACGGCGCAACATGGTCGGGACGCTGTTGGCCGACCGAATCATGCAACTCGGCATTGTCTATGCGGGACTACATTTTGTGCTGGTCGCGGTATTCCAGAATGGCCTAGCCGAAGCCGGTGCGGGCCTGTTAATCGATTTGAGATACATACTGTATTTTGTCTTGGTATACGGCACTGCGAGGATGATTCCAGAATTTCGTCGACCATTTATATATGTGTCAGTGGGCGGTGCGGCGGTCGTGGTGTTGTTCGCGTTGTTGCAGTTGTTTGTTCTGCCCAAAGATTTTTTGTCGAATATTGGATATTCCAAAAACACGATAGCACCGTATTTAACTGTTGATGAGAATCCTGCATATGTCCGCATCAACAGCACACTACGGGGGCCAAATCCACTGGGTGCTTATGCGGTGATAATCATTAGTCTCCTCACAGCAGCAGTAATCAAATGGAAATCAGGGACTCGTGGATATATCGTCGCGGCTGTCGTGGCGATTGCTACAGGACTAATACTGGGTGCGAGCTATTCGCGCAGCGCGGTGATTGGTGCCGTTGTTGCTGTTGTCACCGTTGCCACGGTGGCGGTATCGTCACGAGTACGTAAACGACTGGTCATGACTGTCGTGGTAGCAGCAGCGGTCGCAATTGCTGCAATCGCGGTGCTCCGGGACAACCCGTACATATCGAGCGTCGTGCTGCACAATAGTCCAACAACAGGCGCGTCGATTGATTCGAACGAAGGCCACGCCGATTCGTTAGTACACGGATTGTCATGGGTTGGTCAGTTACCATTTGGCGCCGGAATAGGCAGCACAGGATCGGCATCACTGAGCGGCGACCGTCCGTTCATCGTTGAGAACCAATATTTGTTTATTGCACATGAAACAGGTTGGTTGGGGCTGGCGCTATTCGTGTGGCTGTTTATCGAAATCATGCGTCGTCTGTGGATGCATCGTCGTAGTGTACTGGCGCTCGGTGTGTTCGGAAGCGGCGTTGGTCTGGCGGTGATTGGACTATTGTTGCCAGTATGGGTTGATGACACGGTGAGTATCGTATGGTGGGGGCTGGCCGCAGTAAGTGTAGGAGGATCATATCAACATGCGCGAAAGAACAAGTAAGAAACAACAAGAACTTTTGCAATTCATTGCTGAATTTTTACGAGAGCATAATTATGCACCGAGTTATCGCGAAGTGATGGTCGCCCTGGGTTATAAATCCGTATCGACCGTTGCGGTCCATGTCGATGGATTGATTGCCAAAGGCTATCTGACAAAATCTGAAAAGTCTGCTCGTTCAATTCGTGTGGCTGGTGAATCTGCGAGTGACGGCGATCATTTGACGTGGTTGCGCGGTGAGATATCACGACGTGAAGCATCCGGCGCCGATCCGGTCACCATAGCGGCATTACAAAAAGCGCTGGAAATACTGGAAGAGGCATAGAGAAATGAAAAGGGTGATCAACAGCGAACACCTGCACATCGTCCGCCATCATGTGATGAACATTTGGGGCAAGATCAGTTTGACAACCCTGGGGATAACCTGTGGATTAGTCATCATATTACAGCTGTTGATACCATGGAGTAACCTGCCACTTTATGCAACGATTGACGGTGTATCGGTGGGAAATCAGTCGGCAGAAAGTGTCACGAAAAAACTCGACGATCGATATAAAAACACCCCCGTATCACTGTATTTCGGTAACAGTCCAAAATCTTATCGAGAACCAAAACCCGAGAACATTGGCCTGACGATTAGCAGCAAGCCACAGGTAGAGGCAAAGGTTTATCCATTGTGGCTACGGTTCATTCCGACATCATATTTGTGGGCGCATTTGGTAAGTCCGTCGTCATCGCCAGACTACCAAAGGGACAGCACAAAGGTAACGGCCTATATCGAAAAAGAATTAGGTGGGTCATGCAAAATAGATGCCGAGAACGCATCGCTGATATACAAAGACAAAAAGCTGCAAGTCGTTCCGGCAATTGACGGGGGAACATGTACGCTAGAGGACGTCAAAACACAATTAAATAGCGTATCGCCGCGACTCAATAATCACAATCTACGCATCAAAATGAACGAACGTCCTGCGGCGATTCATGATGCCGACGCACAACGTTTGGCGAATGTGTTGATGGAACGCAGCAAATCAGTCAAGATCCAGGCGGGCGATACGATCGTCACGGTTCCACAAGATACATTTTTATCATGGCTGGATTTTGACGCGCCCGATAGCGGCATCACGGCATCGGTGAGTAGTGACCGATCGGCAGAGTTCTTTGCCAAAGAGCTATCGCCAAAGGTTGCCATCAAACCAGGGACGAGCAAAATTACAACGCTTGATTTTGCGGAAGTGAGCCGTGAAGATGGTCCGTCGGGCCAGGCGATTGATAGTGCGGCAACGATTGATGTCATCAACGACTGGGTGAATGGTGTGCGAGACCGAATGTCAGTGCGAGTCCGGTCGGTTGCGCCAACTCCTGTCTATACCA
>ERZ724505.2060-NODE-2060-length-10319-cov-4.043063_pt1 | contig 10319 bp, 9 predicted proteins | sample MGYA00376038_ERZ724505 | MGnify/ENA primary metagenome ERZ724505 (study PRJEB28724, sample SAMN07190884) | wastewater metagenome | isolation source: effluent of sewage treatment plant in Hong Hong | place: Hong Kong | collected 2016-03-17 ...
ATTAGTTTTAGACCGGTTGCATCGATACGTGGCTCATTTAGTAATTCAATTCCCCATATGTGAGATTGGTCATTGTACCGTTTTGCAATCTGGACAAGCACATCTATTGTCTTGTCTTGCCAGTCAAGTGTATTGAGCCATAAGTTATCGTTAGCCCGATTACCACTCCCGCTATGTGCTCTGTTGTTTTGAGCACCGACTGCGGCATGCATGTCGAGCAAAACCTGCATATCATATTTCTTAGTTATCTCGACAAGCCAGTCAAGCTGTTTTATGGATGCTTGGTATGGCTCGCCGCCGAATAGCCAATGCCCAAATGGAACGCGCAATAGTTCGACACCAACTTCGTGCAGCCACTGAATGTCTGTTTCAGTAATAAAACTTTCGAAGTGCTTTTTCAGCCGTATTCTTCCAGTCTTATTCGTTTCAAGTTGATAGTGGTTCGTAGCCTTAATGCCTTCAAAAAGTGACGGCGTAATCCATTTTTCGACGACTAGCCATCCACCGAGATTGACTCCCATTAAAGCACTCATTCATATCTAGTATAGGCTTAGCCGACAGTGGTACCAAATAACACACCGACATAATAGGTGATTACCATAGCAGCCATACCCCCAGCTACGACGCGGGCAATTGCCCGCGGCTTGTTGGCATTGCCAACTTTCGCGCTGATAAATCCCACGCTAAAGAGCGCCAGCAGGACAGCGATAACTGTAACCTGAATCCGCCATTGCTGTGGTACAAATACGATAGTCACAAATGGCACCAGCCCACCAGCAGAAAAAGCCAGGAATGAAGCTATTGCCGCTTGCCACGGATTGTTTATATCATTCGGATCAAGATTAAAATGTACATGAAGATGAGCAGCGAGTGCATCCTTCTTCGTTAGCTCATTCGCCACTGCGTCGGCTGTTTTACGGCTCAAGCCAAGTTTTACATATTCTCGGGCGAGCTCGTCCAGCTCGTGATCTGGGTTTTGCGCTAAGTCTTCTTTTTCAAGCTCAATATACGCTTTTTCGGCGTCACTCTGGCTACTAACACTGACGTATTCACCAACCGCCATTGAAAGCGCCCCTGCTATTAGTGCGGCAAGTCCGGCAATAGTGATAGCTTTCGTATCACTAGTCGCTCCAGCTACACCCATAACAACGCTAGACACACTGACAATGCCGTCGTTAGCTCCTAGTACAGCCGCACGCAGTTTATTGAGCAGCTGGTTGTTCGCTTGATCAGAGGGTAAATCGTATTTAGTATTATCAAATTCCGGCATATACATAGTATAGCATTACCTCTATCCACAATATCCACGCAAAATAAAAAGTCATCACATGATGACATTCTATATTTGGTGATCCCAAGGAGAATCGAACTCCTATTGCCAGGATGAAAACCTGGTGTCCTAACCGTTAGACGATGGGACCTAGTGATGTGCAGGGCATTAAAACCATATTTTATAGTCTACTAGACTTGCAGACTCACATAATCTTATCAAATAACAATCTTTTTGAAAAGAGTGCTACCCCTGACGTGCAAGCAAAATGCTTGTGTTTATTTGACAATAATTGCATAATGTATTGACATATCACTATTTTATGTGTTAAACTATAAGCAATACCTGGATTGTGTGAGGTACGTATACTAACTGCGAGGAGGAAAGTAATGAAAGCCAAATTATTTGGTTTTGTATTGGCACTACTAAGTGTAGCGACCATTGGAGTAGTACAATTATCAACTCAAGCAGCGACGCCTGGGCAAGTTGGCTCTGCGCCTCGCTGTACGGTTACGTCAGTCGGCCCACGTGGGAGCGCATTTACTATACACGGTAATACTGCTACCGTGCACTTTAACGCGAAAGGTAGCTCGACCTGTAAAGTACAGGTGACTACTTACTCAAATTACGCACCTACAATGTCTGGAAAACCGTACGATAAACAAATACGTTTTGACACGAAGACAAGAACAGTTAGTAAAGGTCAGTATGCGATGACCGTATCACTACCAACAAGTAGCAACAAGGCAAAGGGATGCTATTACCAAACCGATCTTACCTATGGCTCACACGTTAGTCCACCGGTCTTAGCTTATGGACATGGCAAGCTGAACTGCGAGCAACCCGCGGCTACCTGTGACGCACTCCAAATTGACAAAATTGACCGTACGAAATTTACCTTAATTGGCCATGCAAGCACTAAAGGTAACGCGTCGATTAAATCATATGTTTTCAGCGTTTCAAAAGCCGGAAAGACAGTTGTAACGCGAACAGTAAAGACAAGCGGAAACACTGCTCGTACAACTGTGACAGAAACGAAACCCGGTACATACCATGTACGCCTGACTGTGAAAACCTCACTTGGTGATCGTTCTGGTGCACATTGTGTCAAGACATTTACCGTCAAGCCAAAGGTTGTCACTCCTCACCCTGGTGTCGATATCACCAAGTTAGTGAACCACAAGAAAGAAGTGACAGTTGCAAACAATGAAACCTTCACCTACCAGCTAGGTGTACGCAACACAGGAGACGTTGACTTAAAGAATGTTAAAGTTACAGATACTCCTGAAAACGGCGTCACGTTAGTAAGTGCTGCCAAGGGAACTATCCAGAACAATACATGGAGCTACACGATTCCTAAACTAGCTGTTGGTCAAACGCTTTATTTCAACCTTCAAGCGAAAGTACCTACCATGAGTGGTGTCGTACTTGATAACAAAGCTTGTGTAAACGCCCCTGAAGTACCTGGCAACCCAGATGACTGTGATCACGCAAAGGTAAAGGTACCAAAGCCAGAGGAAAAGCTTGAGGTTTGTGAGCTATCGACAAAGAAAATAGTTGTTATCACCGAAAGTGATTTCGATGAATCAGTGTACAGTAGCGATCTTACAAAATGTAATGAAGCCGAAACGGTTACTGAGCTCCCACAGACCGGTTCAAACGACTTCGCCATGCAGCTCGTTGGACTGATTAGCCTAGCCAGTGCAGGTACATACTATATAATGAGTCGACGTTCTTAAGACGCTCACATCTTAGTTGAAAATCCCCCGTTACCGGGGGATTTTCTATATTTTAAAGTGCTTGTGCTTATTGTATTTAAGTTATATAAAGTATTGACATTTAAGTATATTTGTGGTAAACTGCTATCTAAGCACCTTGTGAGAGGTGGGAGTGAACAATATTAGGTATTACACCCTGCGAGGAGGAATGTGTAATGAAAGCGAAACTATTTGGGTTTGCGCTTGCTCTTCTATCTGTAGCTACTATTGGAGTAGTACAACTACAGACGAAAGCATACGTAGACACTACCCCGGACTGTGATCAGTACGCGGTAATAAAGTGTGGTGCTAAAGGACCAGTTGAACTGCGTACCGAGTACAACACATTCAATACAAGCCCTAGTAACGGTTCTACCGTTCGCCAAGGCGATATACACAAAATATTCAGCGCACTAGGAATTAGTGGTGCTGAACTAAGTGGCGACTTTAAAATGGGCACAGTCTACCAGAACGGCAACGTCGTTGTTGCTGGTAAGGTTGTTGCTACAAACGCACGTATGGCTGCACGCAACCTAGGCGGAAACCCAATAGCTGGCACTGGTGCTGGCACTATGTCGGTTAGCCATATGGGAAGCGCCCAAGCAGCTATGGTCAAATTTGACGCAAATGGACGATTCAAGTTCGCAGTCATGACACCATGTGGTAACCCAGTTGCTGCTACGCCTACACAACCAAAGCCAGAGGCTCGTTGTGATGGCTTGAACGTTGATAAGATTGAGCGTACGAAATTTAAGTTTACAGGTCATGCTACCGCTAAAAACGGTGCAAACGTAAAAGCGTACGAATTCGTAGTGTTTAAGGGCTCAAAGCAAGTTGACAGCCACCGCGTTAACACTGGTGCCGACAACGCTAGCTGGACCTACAGCCAAGACAAAGCTGGTGACTACCGAGTCCGTGTTACTGTTGTTACCTCAGAAGGTGACAAGACAAACGATAGCTGTGTCAAACAATTTACTGTTCTTGAAAAAGCAATGGCGATTTGTAAAGCACTAAATGTTCAGACAATTAGTCGCACTAAGTTTACGTTTACTGCTAAAGCAGAAGTAGAACGTGCAACTGTTAAGGGCTACGATTTCAAGGTATACAAAGGGAATACTCTTTTGACGACGAAATCTGTTAAGACAAGTAAGCTATCTGCGAGTGTTAACTACACACAAACCACAGCCGGTGCCTACACTGTAAAAGCAGTTGTAAAAACTAGCCTTGGTGATCGTACAAACGACTGTGTGAAACACTTCACCGTAACTCCTCCTCAAGTTAACCCAATAGCTAAATGTACCGGTTTAACCGTTACTACCATCAGCGATACAAACTTCCGTTTCACCGGTACAGCCGAAGTATCTGGCGGTGCTACGATAAGCAGCTATGTATTCACTGTCAAAAAAGGTAATACCGTAGAAAACACTCTTCCAGTAAATACTACTGCTAGGAGTGCAAGTATTACATACGGCCAGATGAACCCAGGTACCTACAACGTAACACTCGTTGTAAAGACAAGCCTTGGCGATCGAACTGGCAAGGAATGTATGGCAACTTTCACAGTAAAAACACCTGAGCAGAATCCTAACATCAAGGTAACGAAACTTGTTGAAGGTGTAAAATACAAGCTTGTAGGTGTAAACGTTGAATACGAATATGAACTAGCCGTTACTAATACTGGCGACATCAACCTTACAAACGTTGTTGTCACGGATACTCCTGACAAAGGTGTAACCCTAGTCTCTGGCAATGTTGGTACCGTATCGAACAATGTATGGACCTACACAATCCCTAGCCTATCTGTTGGTGAAACAAAGAACTTCACCCTAAAGGCAAAGGTGCCACAGGCAATGGCAGGTCGCATTAATAACACAGTATGTGTCAATGCGCCTGAAGTACCTGGCAACCCAGATGACTGTGACAACGCAGAAGTCGAAGTGAAACAAGTACCGGTATGTAACCCTGCAACTGGTCAGATCATCCAAGTTGATGAATCTGAAGTTAGCAAGTACGAACCAGTTGATAGTCCAAAGTGTAAGGAAGTACAAGTTTGTAACCCTGAAACTGGTGAGATCATCACTGTGAAGAAGAGCGACGCCGACAAGTACGAAGACGTTAACAGCGCTAAATGTAAAGAAACTCCTGTTACTCCTACCACCCCAACCGAGCTTCCTCAGACTGGTGTGGCAGATGTAGTCGTAAAACTCGCTGGTGTAACATCACTAGCCGGTGCAGGTAGCTACTACTTACTAAGTCGCCGTAGCCGTTCATAAGAGACTGACCGCTCACGAAAATAAGAGCACCGTCTCTTACCTCGAATAACCCCCTACACCCAGGGGGTTATTCTTTTGGTAGCGAGAAGCCAAAGGTGCTGCCCTTACCAGGCCGTGATGAAAACAATATCTCGCCCTTATGACCATCAATAATTTGCTTTGCTAGGAATAAGCCGATGCCGTTACCGTCCGGTCGGTGCTTGCGTGCATTTGTGGCACGGAAAAATTTCTTGAAAAGTTTTGGTTGCTCATCCAGTGGTACACCTATTCCCTCATCCGATATCTTGATTGTGGCCATACTCTTCGTTTCGCTGAGCACTATTTCAATGGTTGATTTCGGCGGACTATAGAAAATGGCGTTGTCGATAAAGTTGAGGATAACTTGGCGTATCTTTGCTTCGTCCGCTCGTACCTTGATCGCACCTGCAGGTGCTTGCACAACAATTTTTATACCTCGTGTTTTCGCACTTACCGACAGTCGCTTTGCTTCTTGCTTTGCTATTTTTGCGAGGTCAATTTCGCTCATGTCAATTAGAAACCTACCGGTCTGGATACGCGAAACATTCAGGTAGTCGCTTATTAGTCCTACCATTTGCTCGCTGCTTAAAAATGCTTCTGATAGTAGTTTCTTTTGCTCCGGCTTTAACTCACCGGCATCCCCTTCAAGTAGCATACTGATGTAGCCCTTAATACTCGTTAGAGGGGTTCGAAGCTGGTGAGACGCCATACTGACGAATTCATCTTTGGCCGCATCAAGCTCGTCAAGCGATTTCATAGCCCGTGAGTGAGTATGCGATGCGTCATCGACATGTTGGTGAAGGACGTCATTCAGCGATCGCATCATAAATGTATTAACTGCGCTTGCGAGCGCATTTGCGATGTCCTGATGGCTCGCCTTTAATATTCGTAGTTGCCATGGAGCTAACTTTTTCAATTTTGATGGCACTTCGAGACAGATATATCCAACGCGTTCATCATGATGATCAAGCGGTAAAATGTAGCGAACCTTGTAACCTGAAAGCATTTTTGCGATGAAACTGCGCTTTGAAAGCGTCGCTACGTCGAGCATACTTTGTCCTATATCACTATCGAGACTGCGCGCCTCTTTCGTCGACATCATAGGACTCGGCTTGATACTTGAACTCGCGTGGACAGATTTATGCTTTGTGGTATATACCAGCACTGACGCACTACTGACACCGAGTTCGCAGTAAAGGCTATCGACGATGCTCTGCATTCGTTCCATCAAGTCTCGGTGAGCATGGGCGTTTCCTAAAATGCGCACACGTGCTTCATTCGTTACGTGATCGCGAAATCGCCACATCGAAATAGCTACTACGAGCAGTAGTACTACCGCGGCTATTATGAGTAGAATCTCTTCTATTTTATTCCCACCTATCTTGTAGCTTGATTTGTTTACTTGTATTATAAAACAAGCATGACCAAAATAGCTATCATTGAAGACGATCCAACTATCAACCAGATGTACCGTATGAAGTTTGAAGCCGCAGGCTTTGATGTTCAAATCGCGGATAACGGTGATACTGGCATTGCGCTTATCGAATCATTCCGACCGGATATGGCACTACTCGATCTTCAAATGCCTGGCAAAGGCGGTGTTGAGGTCTTGAGCGAAGTACGCTCATGGGATTGGGCAAAGCAGCTTCCTGTGCTCATACTCACAAATCTTGGTAAAGAAGAAGCGCCAAAAGAACTCAGCTCACTCGGTATAGAGGGATATATTGTAAAAGCCGAGCTAACCCCTAGCCAAGTCGTCGAGCGGGTCAAAGAAGTACTAGGCTGAAATAGATGCGTACGCGGCACGTATTACGTTGTCGAACAAAGCAGTAACCGTTAGTGGACCTACCCCGCCTTTATCAGGTGTGATGGTCAGGTCGTTTCGCTCCCGCACATCATCTGCGACGTCGCCGATAAGTTTACCATGCTCCGCTGAGGTTGCCGCATCTACTACCACGGCGCCTGGCTGAATCACAGAACTCGTGATAAGGCCTGGTACGCCTGCTGCGGATATGATGATGTCGTGACGCAACAAACGTTTCGCAATATCCTTACTGTTTTCATCGAATACTGTTACTGTATAGCCGGCATTTTGCCATAATTTTGCGAGCGGTGCACCTACTAACCTGCCGTTGCCAACAATAGCTATCTTGCGACCTTTCAGCTGTACATTGTAGCCGTTGAGGAGCCAGTCAATTGCCATAGCAGTTGCTGGAGTGTATAGGTCAGCTTGCCCGAGCCCATCCACATCTTTTATCGGAGCAACTAATCGCAGAGCTTCATCAGTTTGAGACTCATCAGCAAGTGGCAACTGAATGATGATGCCATGCACATTACTGTTTTCGTTTAATTCGTTAATCGTCGCGAGGAGCTGGTCAGAATCAATTCGATGATTGGTAACGTTCACTAAAATGTCGCTGCCGTAGCGCTGTTTCATGCGAACATACGTATCAATCACAGGATCATCTGATGTTTGTACGATGGCGAGTGTCGGTTCGATAGCATGCTCTTGTCGCAAATTACGAACCTGCTTTGCTTGGCGCTCTTTAATATACTCAGCTAATTCTGTGCCGTTTAGTGATTTCATTATTTCCTATTTTAACATGCCACCCCTTTGTGATATAGTAGAGCCAATTATTCATAAGGGAGATTAAAACAATGGATGAACAAGCAACCTCACCGCAACCACAAGCAACCTCACCGCCGGCTGTTCAGCAAGATGTTACATCAAACGAACCTCGTAGCAGGCTTGTGGCATTTCTACTGAATCTATCGTTTGGATATGCCGGAATTCACCAGCTATACCTAGGAAACAAAACGCAAGGCTGGATCCGATTCGGTCTCGCTATCGCTATGTACCCACTCATGATAGTATTTATTGGCTTTCTTATTGCACCGGTACTTTTCGTATGGCAAGTCGTTGACTTCTTTTTGCTTCAATTTAGTACTAAAACGGATGCAGATAGTCAGCCATTAACTGTCACGAATCGTGATGCTGCGTGGCAAAAAGGCATATTCATTGTGACATTAGTTATATGTTCACTCGCATTCGTAGTCTCATTCATCGCTGGAATGCTCGGGGCATTCGCACACCTACAATACAGAACTACTTTCGACTCAAATAGTATAAACTCTGATTACCCTAGTGGGTATACTCGTAGTTTCTAGTTATTAATTTTCTGACGAGAGAGACAAGATATAACGACCCGGTGACTAGTTTTATGTTGCCGGGGCTTTTCATTAGTATATTAAATGCTTCGGAATAATCTGGCGCCAGGACTACTTCACCCCCATGACGCTCGGCAATTTGCGCCATATTATGGACAGACTCGCTCTGTATTTCTTTACTATCCTGCCCGACTTTGAATTCAGTAACAATTATCGGCCTATGTAGGTTAGTCAGTAGCTGGATGCAATCGTCAATTTTTCCATCAGGTCCTTTACGTAAGCTGGCCATAATCACTAAGCCGCGAGCGGCTTCAACGGGGATTGATTCAATCAATGCGGCAATTTTTTGAGGGTTATGCGCACCATCCAAGATGATTGTTTTGTCACCTATTCTATATTTTTCATATCTCCCCGGTGGTGTTTCGAGTGCGCTCGATTCGAATTCCACAACCGACAACTTTTTAATTCTTGGGTTGCGTCTCGCTAGTACATCAAACGCTGTGCGGGCTAGCTGCCAATTATCCGCTTGGAAAGCTGGCAAGAACTGAGGTACAGGATACCGAGCTTGCAGACGAATTCGTGCACTTTTCTTTGCTGCTGCATCTTTGAATACACTCATTAGAAGCTGGTTTTGATGACTTATCAAAACTTCATTCTTATCCCCTATTATGCCCGCCTTTTGTGTAGCGATTTCTTGAAGAGTATCACCAAGAATTTGTGTATGATCATAGCCAATCGGAGTAATGACACAAAGCTTATCTTCGTTATCTATAACGTTTGTCGCATCAAGCAAGCCGCCTAAGCCAGTTTCAACGACCGCATAATCAACTGATTCCCGATAAAACACCCAGTACGAAAACGCAACGGCTAGTTCAAAATATGTTGGCTCCAGGTCGCTAAAGCTCATGATACTATCTTTAAACTGATTGATATAGCTTAGATAAATTTCTTCAGGCAGATTCTTGCCATCTATCTGTGTTCTCTCAGCGATGGAAGTTATATGCGGAGACACCGTCAGTCCCGTTTTCATGCCAGAATGTTGCAAAAGAGCTCGTATAAAATAAGACGTGCTTGTCTTTCCAGATGTGCCAGCAACGTGAATAACAGGAATTTTATTTTGAGGGTTCCCAAGCCGCTTCATCAATTCACGCATCCTATCTAACTGGTAGTGGCCCTGCTGTCGTGGCGGGGAATACCTTTCGAAATACTCTTCTGCTTCCTTAAAGCTGGAAATCATCTTAGTCATTACTATCTCTGCTTAATGGGACTTGCGAGAAGTCCTTACTGCCTAATCTACGAAATACAATGTAGGCACAGCGGTGGATAACAGTTACGCATAGTACTACCACTAAAATGCCTGTAAATCCTTGTACCTCTATGTACTCACCGAACAGCATATCCAGTGCCCATATGAATATAAATTTAGAAACAAACATAATAAGCCACACGCAAAAGAACATCATAAGTCGATACAGCACGCCGTCTTTATTGCCGAGCCAATTTATAATCTTGGCCTTACATTGAAACGCGAGATACGTGAGAACCTCAAGCGTGATCGCTGCGAAGAATATAGTTGAAAAACTTTTTGCATCCACTAGCGACGTGTAGTCGTTCAAAAAGCCAAGTACGACCGCATATATCAGCGTTCCAATAAAAAGTTCTTGAAATGCTAATTGTTTGGTTGAAAAATGCTTTTTTGTTACATTCATACTGTAATCCTAACAAAAATAGAGACGATGCGCCTCTATTACTATTACTACGTGGAGGGCCAGGAGGGACTTGAACCCTCGACACCCTGCTTAAGAGGCAGGTGCTCTAACCAGCTGAGCTACT
>ERZ724505.2063-NODE-2063-length-10312-cov-4.738813_pt1 | contig 10312 bp, 14 predicted proteins | sample MGYA00376038_ERZ724505 | MGnify/ENA primary metagenome ERZ724505 (study PRJEB28724, sample SAMN07190884) | wastewater metagenome | isolation source: effluent of sewage treatment plant in Hong Hong | place: Hong Kong | collected 2016-03-17 ...
GGGGCCGGATTCGCCTCCGCAGATTACCCAATGAATCGACGGCTGAAACGGCTCCTTGCAGTAGTCGGGACGATACGGCTTGAGTGAATTATAGGACGGCGAACCGCCCGGCATCGACACGGTGAGATTCACCGGCCCAAGCAACGGCTCGCACGAGAGGAAGCGCACGCGGGCGGGAATCTTGAGCAGCGCGGGAATACGTTCGTCGGCGCGCTGTTGGTCTTCGACCGTCGTGCCGATCCAGACGTTGGCAGGTGCGGTGCCCATAATCCAGTCCTCCAACAGGCGTTTGCCGGCCGCAGGTTTCTCGCCGTTCGTGCTGATAGACGACGCGAGCGTGATGCGCTTGACCCAATTCTGAGGGCGCTTTGTCAAAAGCAGCCAATCCAGATTCGGCGTCTCGGCTACGAGGTTGAGAAGATCGCGCAGCCAGTCGGCCGGCACCTCATCATCGAGCCAGTCGGCAAGACTCGCGCAGAACACCCGCTGACGAAGAACATTTGGGTATTTATTGGTGTCCCATGCGTCCCGGTTCCACTTGCGCGGCGCGGTCCAGTTGCTCGCGCTCGTGCGGCGGCGCGGCCCGCCCCACTTCACGATGCCGGAGCGTTTCGCCCAGCCTTCCGCGTAGCAGTTCAAGCAGCCCGGCGACACCTTCGCGCAGCCAGTCCACGGATTGAAAGTGTGATCCGTCCAAGAAATTTCAGTGTTAGCACCCATGATGTTTTCAGTTTTCTTCCGCGTTGAATTGCGGATCAGCTTTCAGAGCTAGGAATTGTTTCGCGGCCTCTCTCATCCGCTCGTATTGCTGGCGCGAGGTCTTGCCGCGCCGTGAACATTCGACGGAAGACAGTTTGATTTCTCCGTCGGGATTGTAGATCAGCACGACGAAATCCAAGGCCGGTGGCACGATTTGACGGCAAGCAGCCGCGACCATGTTCATTCCCTGTTCTTGTGCGGTCATGGCGCCACCCCCTTGAACTCGATCCGCCAGACAAACGGATTGCTCGCCCACGAGGCACCGCGCTCCGAATTGATCGAATCCCATAGCTTTTCGAATACTTGGCGCGCAGATGAGCCGCGAAACGCACCTACACACCATCCGCCGACCGCAGTATCCTCCATCACGCCCTCCGCAACCGCGTCCGCCTCCGTGATGTCCTGCACCCGCTCCATGCGGATGCTCACGATTTCCACCACCGGAAGCAGCTCGCGTAGATGATTCGCGAGGAAGCGGCCAGGACGCGACTTGCCCAGCGGAGGCACCGCGGCGAGCGGCTTGCGGAGCGTCATGCCAGCGTGCCAGAACGTCGACCGCACCGCCTCGACGTCAAGTTGCAGCGGGCGAAGGTGATCAAACTCCGCGGGGACTGCCCACGTAGGCAGCACGCACGGACGCTCGCCCACGGTCCACGGTGCTTTGATGCCGTCGATGAACTTTCCTTTGCCCTCAAATACCCCGCCGGTATCGACCACCCATCGGCCGTCGACCGAGAGATAGCAGAACCCGCCGGGCGTGATTTCCTCGATGAATTCGTCCGCCAGATCCACCAGCCTCCGCGTCACGGTCTTGCGGCCGGCGCACACGGCGCGTGCCATCTCAGGAACAAACGGTAATCCTTTCATGCTATTTTCTCCTTCGCTTTGAACTGTCCATTGCGTTGCCGGCGGGCCCTATCGCGCGCCACACACTCGAAATAATGCTCCTGCCAGCCGAGCGCCTTGCCGTCCCGCAGGCCCCAGCGATACCCCAGCGCCAGCGGAACGCCCACGATCAGGCACCACAGGCAGAGAACGACGACGTCGGAGGCGCTCACTCTCTCTCCCTCCACAGTTTCGGCAGCGTCACGACGCCAGCCGGCACGCCCGGCCACTCTTCGGTTTCGTAGGCGCGCTTTATCATGCGCAAATCGTCGACGACCTCATCCGTTGCCGCCGCCATGTCCTCGTCACTGATTTGGAAGCACACCGCTTGAATCGGCGGCGTTTTGAAGACAACCGCGAAGAACCAGGCCGGCGCCGGTATCTCGTCGATGTTCGTTCCGGCCGCGTCCGCCAAGACCAGCCGAGCGACCTCGCGATAGAGCGCCGCCTGACGATCATAGCCGAAGGCCCGGCGATTCTTCAAAAACTGCGACATGTCCTCCGCGGTCTTGAGGTCGACCATGCACGCACCCTCCGGACGATTCGGACTCCACCAGTCCGGCCGCACCTGGACGGAGAACACGCCCAGATTGCGGCGCATCGTCACTTGCGGTTCACCGATTGAGAACAGTTCGGCCAGCGTCGGATTGGCAAACACCGCGGCATTCATTTCCCGCACCGCCGCCGCCTCTTCTGATTTTAGCGGAATCAGGCCAGCCGCCACGATTGCGGCAGCAGTCGCTTTGCAGGCGTTCGAGGCCATGGTGAACTTCTTCTCCACGCCCTTCTCGTCTCGATACGTCTCCGGCAGTTCGGCGAATATCGTCCGTTTTTCGAGGACGAGCGCATCGACACAGTTCCCCGTGTCCATCGCCGCGGTTGGCTCGCCGCGCGGAATAGTTTTCGCGATGTTCTTACCATAGAAGCGCGCCGGGCCGCGATCCTTGTCGCGGAACTCTTCGAGCTTCGAATGGCCGACGCAGTCCGTCGCGTGATAGTCTGCAATCGGTTCACCGCGCACAATGCCGTAGGCCAGAGGTTTCGATGGAACGCTCATAGCACGCTCGCCTCCTGTTCGAGCCACGACGCCAGCCGGTCGAGTTTCGTCACGAGGAGCGCGGTTACAGCCCGGCCGTCCTCGGTCGAAAGCGTCGGAACTTCCGTCGCACGGAGCTGGATCGCCAGCCCAAGCAGCTTTTCCTTATCGGGAGCTAGCGCCGCCTGACGTTGCGCTTCGGCTTCGTCGGCGATGCGTTTCTCCTCCGCCTCTTTTGCGGCGCGCAACTCCGCCTCCGCCTTCTCGCGTGCCTCACGCTCTTCCTTGGCCTTCGCCTCCGCCGCTACTCGCGCAGCCTCGGCTTTCTGCCGTTCGATTTCCGCGAGAGCCTGCAACCGTTCGCGCTCCGCCTTTGCCGCAGCCTCCGCGGCCTCACGCTCGGCTTTGGCCTTCGCCTCGATCGCCTCGCGTTCCGCCTTGGCCTTGGCTGCGGCATTTTTCGCCGCCTCCGCCGCTTTGCGCTTCTCTTCGGCCGCAAGCGCCTCGACCCGCTCTTTCTCCACGCGAGCAGCTTCCGCCGCCGCTACGGCTTGCGCCTTGAGCTTTTCATTCTCCTCGCGGATGCGTGCCTCTTCCACGAGACGAGCGTTTTCCGCTGCGATGCGATCCGCCTCGGCTTTGCGGGCAGCTTCGAGCTTCGCCTCGTGACCAACGCGAGCATTGAACAGCAGTTGCGAGTAAGTCTCGTCCGCCATGGCTCCGAGCCCAACCAGGCTCACGCCATAGGCCGCGAGTTCCTTCGTGCGCTCCACTTCGAGCGCACTACGCCGCGCCGCTTCGGCCCGTTCGGCGAACTTTTCCTGATCAGCCAACCGCGTTTCCTCGCCGTCGAGAAGGTGCACGAGGATGTTGTAAAACCCGTCGATTGCCTTCCCGCGGCGTAGGCCGTCCTCCTTTAGATCCTTGCGCAGCTTGTCGGCACCGGTGCGCACGCTACGGAGCGCCAGACGATACGTCCGTGCGACCTTGATGTCCAAGACCTGCGAAGCGTCCGTTACGACGATTCCGCGCGACTTTTCGATGATCGCCCGAGCTTCGGAAAATGCCGGCAGAAAAGCCGCCTGCAATGTTTGCGCCGTCTCTGCCGGCAGACCGCTTTGCGCAGCCACGGCCAGCATTTGCGACTCAGGAGCCGGGGACACCACTTCCGGCGCAATGGTTTCAACCTCGCCGCTCATTTCGCACCGCCTTTCTTCAACCCGGCGATAACGGCGCGCAGCTCATCGAGGACCTTGGTTTCGAGCGTGCCGACCTCGTCTTGGCCCTCCTTGGCGAGTCCCTTTTCTTTCACCCACGCCATCACCTTCGTTTCGCCCACCTCGTTCGCGAGCATCAGGGATTCGACCTCTTTCAAAAGGGCCTGGCGCTCGTCCGCCGTGTAAGTCTTCGCGACCGCCGCCGCACCGATAATCGAACTGATGCCGGACGAGGCCTCCTTTTTCTCGGGAGAGAAAATCTCGTCGACGGTAGCCGAGCCCTCGCGGATCGCGTTGGCGTAGCCGATCAGGATTTCGAGCTGTTCGAGTCCAATGTCCTCGATCGCTTTGACGCCCAGCGCCGCGAACACCTTTTCCTTGCCGACACCCATCTTAGTGAAATGCGCCATGGCGTCCGCCCGGCGCGTAACGAGGGTTTTTGCGTCACCGACTGCTACCTTCTTCGCCGCTTCGTAAATCGGCTTAACGAGGGCCAGCGGGACGACGCGGAATGTCGCATTGCGGAGCGCGAGCGAACACGCTGCGTTGCCCGTCATCACGACCATGTCGTCCGAGTAGCGGCGCCCGTCCTTCGTCGTCACGCGGCGCTTTACCTCGACGGTGATGCACACGTTGTTTTCGAGGTCATGGCAAACGCCCTGCGCAGTGATGATCTTTCCGTCATCATTGATGACTCGTGCGCCTGCACGCAGGTTTTGATACGTGCTAATGGCGATTTCGGCCATGCGGATGCTCGGGCCCTGAATCGGTTTGCCATCACCGCCTTTGCGGCCGGGCAGCGTGAAGAAACAGCCGGCAGCGGTTTCGACGTCGAGCGTCGCGAACGAGAGCATGTTACCCTTCACGACCGAAAGGACGCGCGGATATTTCTTCGCCGTGGAGATTTGGACGTCGACCGCGGCGCGCTCCATGGATTCAAGCGCACTAACGGTTTCGTGGATGACTTCGAGCGGTTGGGATTCTTCGGGATGATTCATAATGGCAAAGCAGTAGCTAAGTTGATGTTTTGACGACGTTGATAAATTGTCCTAAAATTGGGCCGGAAACAAAGCGCCCGGCCCCGGCGCGGGTTGGATTTTCGACTTACAACGCGGGAACCGCGGCGTTTTCACCTTCGATGATGACGGCTCCCGCGAGCGACTTCGCGATGTTCGCGACGATCTTGCGCAGCTCGTTCGTCAACAGTTCTTCGAGATTCAAAATCTCAAACGAGAGCGCCAGCTTGCCGCCGTCGTCGATGCTGTAGCCGAACCGCGCCTCAAACTTCACCGGCTCTCCGCCATTCCATACCGGCATAAAGAGCGTGATGCGCTCCGGCACCTTCATGCGCTGTTTCGCGCCCGCGGTGCCGGCCTCGGAACCCTGGATGTATTCAAGGGAGTTGTCGCCATTCTCGTTCTCAACAACCGATTGGAAGCGCACCGTCACCGTCGCCTTGAACTTGCGGCACAGCTCCAAGAGCGAAGCTCCCTCGGGTTTGACGACGTGCTGCGTGCGCTCTTCGAGGAAGAGAGCAAACTTGCGCTGCGGCTGCGGCAGACTGTTCAAGCGATACCAGTCGAGAAACGGTTGGCTCAAACCTTGCGCGAGCGTGACCTTATGGTCACGCCAGCCGTAGAAATTGAGGATCGCATCAACCTTCGCCGACGTGCCGGAACGGTTGAAGAAAATCGGCAGCGCGCCGTCAATCTCATCCGCCACCGGGCTCTCGGGGCGATACAGTCCGACCGTAGCCTTGAAAGCCTCGGCGGTGAGCACGTTGAATTGACCGCGCAACCGCGTCGGCGATTCGACCAGCTTTTCGAGATTGGTAAAAACGTAGTTGGCCGGCACAATCGCCGAAGGAACCGCGTTTCCGACGATCATCGGGCGAGCGAGCGTCTGAGCAGCCACGAGGGCCGCGATTTCTGTCTGAGCTTTGTTTTCAGTGAGTGACATGGGAGTTCGAGTTGAGGGGGAAAGGGGATTGCGGGAGCGACGGGTGGTTTATGTTGTCGGGACGGGCCGTCCTTACTCCGATTCGCCGGACCGGACGCCGCCCCCGCAAAGTGTGTGTGATCAGCCGCCGTTCGCCGCCGCCTTGCCGGAGAAACCAGCTTCGGCAGGAAACACGGTTTGCTTCGGATCTTTGCGCGAGAGCGTGTTGCCCTCAGCGATGAAGAAAATTGTCGCGTCCTTCATCGGCTCCGGCGTCTTGCAGACGATCTTGTCGTCGATGACGACCGTTCGCCCGGCCGGAGTGATGTCGAGCGTGATGGTCAGCTTAGCGGGCTTGCCGTGCTCGGTCGAGGAGTCGATTGCCTTTTGCAGCGCGTCGTTGAGTTCGTCGATGAACTCGCCTTCGCGGAGGGCCTTAATGGTCGAGAGGACATGCAGTTCCTCGGAAGCAGCGGCATCAGCCGCGTTTTTCAGATCAGTTTTTGTAATCATAGGAAAATAAATCCGTAAAAGGTCCACGCGAAGAGCGCCGAGGCCACGACCACCAGCACGCAGCCGGCGATTGTCCGCAGCAGCTCCCATTGCGCCTGCCGATAGCGCCGCGCGCGTTCACGGTCACGGCGCCGGGTTTCGATAAGGTCGAATGACAGGCTCATGCGGCCACCCTCCACTCGCCTTTCGCCCGCCGACGCGCCATCACTTCGGCATGCTCTTCGGGCGTGAGATAGTATTTCCTGAGCCCCATGGCCCAAAGAAGTTTTTGCGTGCTCGCCCGCATTTGCCGGTGCACGTAACCAAATTCCTTCGGTGTGCCGCCCGCCATGATGTGCGAAAACAGCGACTTACGCAGAGGGGAACAGGCGCGGCTCATTTGCTCGCCCCTTTCTTGAGCCCCGGCGTAGGCAGCGCGTGCAGATACGCCACGAGCTTCGCGTAGGGAATCAGCCACACCCCGCGCAGGTTTCCCTTTTGGCGCAGGCACTTCGCCGGCACCGCGGGCTTAAAACCGTTGGCCGCACACGGGACGGTCAGATTGTAGAGACCCGTCCGCGAGAACCCCGTCACCGGGCAATTCTGCTTCGCCTTCGGAAGGCGGATAAACTCAGGGGCCAGCGTGCTCATGCGGCTCTTCCTCCAAAAATGCCAATCGGGAATTCCGTTGGGTTTGCTTGCCTGACCAAGTGCTCAATGTAGTCGGAAAAATCGACTCCCAGCTCACAAGCGCGCCTCTGAGCAATCTTCGATGCCTTGGGCGTAAAACTAAGCCTGTGCTTTACCTTACCCAGCTTAGGCCGACCCCTTCCGTTCTTATTGGCTTTTTTAACCATGGGGCATTTGTGGGGCACTATTGATGCCCTATCAAACAAAAACTTGCTGAAATGAATTTTGGTGCCCCATTAATAATATATGAAACCAAACTTGGGGCGCGGTAAGAACGAGCGCATCTATTTCGACGCCGAAGCGAAGGAGCTGCTTACGTCCATGGTCGTCTCTGCTGGCATCCAAAAGTCAAACGTAGTGTGCGCGTTGATACGTGCAGCGTCCGGGGGCTCTCCTCGCCCTAACGAAGAGGGCGTTTTCGCTATGATAAAACGCGCTATCGGACGCGATCAGTTCATTGCCTTCATCTCCGCCGTAAACAAAACACTGCCCAAAGAGGCCAAGCCCGTCTTTGAGACCAAGCACGAGCATAAACCGGAAATTGCGCCCGACCAATGGGTATTCGGATCAGTCGGAATTTTCGCCTTTTTCGCGCCGAACAACAACAATATCGGAGAAGTCTTTACCCGCTCCTCTCTGCTGAAATCGTCCTATTGCTTGGATCGAGTTCTGGTCGTCACCACCAACGTCGATATGGTCGACGAAGGAGCGCGCAGCGATATGGATAAAGCTGCAATCCATTTAGTTTCTCTCGCGGAGTTCCCAGAAACACTAAAGCGCATCAAGAAAAAGTGAGCGTTTCAATGGAGCCCGCTGACATCAAATCCCTCCCGCGTAACCGTCGCTTGCTATGGGCGGTTGGCGCGCTTGAAGAAGTAAACTCGTTGGACTGCGTATCCGACGCCCAGAGGGTTATCGGAGACGTAGCGGTCGAATTGGAGGAAGAGCAAAAAGCATTTTCTAAACGCACCATCCGAATTTTCACGATGGGATTATTCTTTGGCGCGCTCGGGATCTACGGTTGGTTTCAGCCGGACCGATACGTCGTAATAAACTCAGCGCACCCAATAAAACTCGACCGATGGACAGGGAGGACTTGGACGCGTCACACTGAGTTTGGCGGGTGGCAGGAAGAAAATACGCGCTAGATAGCCGGCAACTTCTCCATCGCCGCGCGCTTCGTCGCCTCGTCGATGTGCGTGTAGTTCTCGCTCACTGCCTGACTCTCATGCCCGACAATATCGCGAGTCACTGAGTCGGAAACGCCCGCGTTCTTGAGCATCGAGGTCGCCGTGTGCCGGAAAGAGTGAAACGAAAGCTCGTTGACGCACCTCCGACCGGCGACGGCGCCAGGCCGGGCCCGATTCCCTCGCGGCACCAGTCCCAGCCGCGCCAAAAGCCGGCGAAACGAGGCCGATACCCGCATCACTCCCCTACCCTCCGCATGACGCCGTTGCGCCACCGGAAACAGCCAATCGCCCGCCTTGAGCCCCTTGAGCCGCTTCCGCAAATCCCCATCCCACCCCGACACGATGGGGACAATCACGTCCCGCCCCGTCTTATCCGTGGAAAACCGCACCGTCCGCGCCTTCATGTCCACCTGACCCGCCGTCATGGTCGCGATGTCCCCCAGCCGCTGCCCGCCCGTGTAAAGCCCGGCCAAGATCATCCCCCGCCACTCCGCATCGGCTATTTCGTAGATCCGCCGAATCTCGTCCAACGTGAAAGGCCGCTTTTGCCCACTGGCCCCTTTCCCCTCCCGGCGCACGTTCGGCACGCGGGCCGCTACGTTCTCCACGATTAGCCCGTCCTGCCACGCCATCTTAAGCGACGAGCGGAAGACCTTGAGATAGTGATTCGTCGTCCCCGCCGACCGCGTCGCCACCAACGCCGCGCGAATCTCGATCACCTGTTTTACCTCGATGCGGTCGAGTGGCAGCTTGCACGCATCCGGCGCCAGCTTGCGAATGATGCCGGCGATGTCCTCGTATTTCTCAAACGTCCGCGGCGCCACCTCCGGTTTCACTCGTTCAAGCCAGCGGGTAAACCAGGCGTCGAGAGTGATGCCGCTCAGCTTTACACCGTGCATGTCCTCGAATACATCGCCCATCACGCGCCGCACCTGGGTCTCGGTCTGCCGCTGACGGTAGACGGCCTCAAACGCCTCCGCTACCTCCAACGCCTTGCGGCGATCCGTCATCCCGCTCGACCGCTGAAAGCGTTTCCCTGCGAGATTGGTATAGCAGGCGATCCAAAAACGGGAGCGAGGAGAGCGTTTTACGGAGGCCATAGGTCTACACATAGGTCAACACATCAGGCACGTCAAACACGTCATTGACGCATTTCTCTCAGAGGTAAACCCCGCGCCATAGGAAGCCATTTGGTCCCGGGGGTTCGAATCCCTCCTCCTCCGCCAGTGGTAACTTTACCTCTGAGAAATCAGAAATAGTGGCAAAATAAAAGCCGCGGTCTACACATAGGTCCACACACGACACCGACACGCACCGCTCGCTTGCTTTTCGTCAATGACGTCACATGCTGACCCCACGTCACCGTTGCCAGAGTATCCACGAAAACGCCCATTCCCATGACCCTCGCCCGCTTTTTCACCAAGCTCCGCACCGACTCCGGCCTCAGTTTGCGCGCCCTTGCCGCCAAGACCCGCCCGCGCGTCGACCCGACCGTCCTTTGGAAGATCGAGAAAGGAAAGCCCGTCCGCGCCAAAACCCTCGGCGTCGCCCTGCACGCCCTTGGCCTCAACGAGATTGACGGCGCCTATATCGAAGCCTTCGCCCTTTGGTCGACCGAGCAGGCCGCTACCCTCTCCCATGGCGTCGTCCTTTCGTCCGGCTCGCGCGTGCGGAAGACGAATAACCGCGAATTCGACCGACTCCTCGACGAGGCCGCTACCGCCCTCCGCCAGATCCCCGAGACCGACCGACCTCTCGTCGTCGAAGCCCTCCGCCATCCCGAGGCACTTTGCCTTTGGGTGAAAAGTCGAAAATAGTTCAGAAAGTGGGATGACGAAACGCACCTTGAACCGTAGGGAGAGCGTGCCATGAAAAACAACCTGCCCGAAAGATCGCTCCCCGCCAACGTCCCGACGAATTGGCCCACCTACATCGCAACGACCGCCGACCTCCTCGCGCTCATCACCGTTTTGGACAAGGAAAACCGCGTCTGGCACTTCGACGACGCGCCCGGCGACATCACGTCGAACGCCACCGGAAAACCGCTCTTTACTCCCGAAGAGGCTGCGCACCTAGAAAACCTCCTCGCGGACTGCGAAACCCTC
>ERZ724505.2066-NODE-2066-length-10308-cov-19.346630_pt1 | contig 10308 bp, 7 predicted proteins | sample MGYA00376038_ERZ724505 | MGnify/ENA primary metagenome ERZ724505 (study PRJEB28724, sample SAMN07190884) | wastewater metagenome | isolation source: effluent of sewage treatment plant in Hong Hong | place: Hong Kong | collected 2016-03-17 ...
GACAAACAGCTTGCGGAGCAAGACGTCGTGCAGGCACGTGCCGATCGTGCGGCAGAGAAGCGAGTCCGGGCTTCGCGCGCGGTAAATACGCAGAACAAGACTGCGCAGACACGCGCCCCTTACGCCCGAACAAACATATCTGTGTACGCTGAGCTGGCATCGTATTTTAAGGAAATGCGAGGTGATAAGGTACGCGTTTACTCGACTGTGGATGCGTTCCTCCAGACACCCGAGGGCGCCAAGTATGTGGGGAAGATCACCCCCAACACCAAGGGCGTCGTGCTGCCCGAAGGCAAGGCCCTTCTGTTTGCGGACAACATCCCCGAAGGCCGTGCGCTGGGTGTGCTGCTGCATGATGTCGGGGCGCACCTTGGCTTCCGGAAAATTTTCACTGCGCCTGAGCTGAAGGCGCTGGCCAACGTGGTACGCAACTGGGCTACCCGGGCCGACAACTCCGTTGAGCGCAAGGTGGGGCAGGCCGCGCTGAAGCGCGTTGAGGACGCCAAGACACCTGACTCGCAGGTGGACGAAGAGCTCGTCGGCTACGCCGTGGAAGAAGCCACGAACGCCGGCAAGGCGCCGTCGGCGGACAAAGGCCCGGTGACTGCATGGCTGAACCGCATCCGTGAGAAGTTCGTCGCCGCGCTGGAGAAGTTCGTTGGCCGGTACAACAAGGGCACGCTCAAGCTGTCTGCACAAGACCTCGTCGACATGGCTTACGGTGCTGCCAACATGGAGCTGCGCGGTGTGGAGCCGCAGGCGCGTGCGGGGGTGGTGGGTGCTCCCACGGAGCTGATGTTCTCCAAGAGTCCGAAGTACAGCACTGACAAGGCTGCTGCCATGGGGCGCATCGCGGAGTCGTTGGTGGCGCCGCAGAAGTCGATGGTCGACCGCATCAAGCTGAACGCGCTCGGGCTGCGCACGCAGCTGGTGGATGCCATGGCCCCGGTGGAGAAATTCGCGGAGTACCTCGGCAAAGAAACGGGGGACTCTCTGCGCGCCACACAGCTCATGTACAACGTGCGCATGCACGGCGAGACCTCGCACTTCATGGGGTTGGCTGCCAGCACCGGCGTCGTTCGCCGGCAAGAGGTCAAGCGTGATGACGGCCGCACGGAGTACATCCTGCGCGCGGAAGAGGGCGCCAACCTCAAGGACGTGATGCGCGAGCTCAAGGACGTGCCGGGCATGGACCCCGAGGCGGCCAACATCAACTACTCGATGCACCGCATCGTCAAGCGCTATCGCGGGCTGAGCAAGCGCAAGCCGGGCGCCACATTGGAGTCTCTGTTTGGCACGGATGCCGAGGGCAACCCGGTGGTGTCGATGGCCAAGGTGCTGGAATTTGAGAAGCTGCTGGACGAGAGCCCGGATGTGAAGGCCGCGTTCGAGCGCGCTGACGCCATCTACGACCAGTACAACAAGGACCTGATGCGGTTCCTTGCGCAGTCCAGCGCCATCAGCCCTGAGCTGGCGGACGAGTTGACTCGCTACAACGACTACGTGCCGTACTACCGCGTGCGCAACGGCAACGTGGAGTTGGTGGTCGAGGGCATGAAAGAAGGCCCGATCCGCATCGGCAACATTAAGGACCAACCGCACCTCAAGGAGCTTGTGGGCGGCAACGCGGCGATTCTGGACTTCTCTACCAGCGCGGTGAACAACACCCACATGCTGCTGGACATGGGCCTGCGCAACTACGCAGCGCGAAGTGTGGCGTGGGAGCTTAAGAAAATGGGCATGGGCGCCATCGGCTCGGACAAGGTGGCCGGCGAGGACGTGTTCTTTTTCTATGAGAAGGGCGAGCTGCGCAGCATGCGCGTGGCCACGGACGCACTGGGCATCCCGGCGGACCTGTTGGTCAAAGGCATGGCCGGTATCCCGATGATGCGCTTCGCCGCGCTGCAGATGCTTGGGTTGCCCGCTCGCATCCTGCGTCAGGCCGTGGTGTTGAACCCGGTGTACGCGCTTCGTCAGGTGCTGCGGGACTCCCCGGCATCCATGCTGGTGGCTGGTGCCAACGGCATCCCTGTGCTCAGCGCGGTGCAGAATCTCAAGCGCGGGCCGACTCGTGACCTGCTGGAGCGCAGCGGCGTGACCGGCGGGCAGGTGTACACCGGCTCCACGGAAGACATTGGCATGGTGCTGCGCACCGTGAACGACGGCAAGGCATCTTGGATGCAGGCACTGCGCAAGCTGGAGTCCATGTCGATGACGGCTGACGCGGCGACGCGCGCTGCCCAGTACAACAGCTACCGCAAGCAGGGGCTGTCCGACATGGAGGCCACCTTCATGTCCATGGAGTCGATGAACTTCAGCAAGCGCGGTCTGTCGCCCAGCATGCACATGGTCAGCACGATGATCCCGTTCTTCAACGCGCAGATTCAGGGTTTGGATGTGCTGTACAAGGCAGCGCGCGGCAAGATGCCGCTGAACGAGCGCCTGAAAATTCGTCAGAAGTTGTTTGTGCGGGGTGCCATGCTGGCGGCCGGCACGCTGGCCTACGCTGCGCTGATGCAGGACGAAGACGAGTACAAGAACGCGCTGCCCGAGGAGAAGTACAACAACTGGTTCGTGCGCATTCCGGGCGTCGAGCCCATGGTGCGCATCCCCATTCCGTTCGAGCTGGGGTATATCTTCAAGGCCATGCCGGAGGCTGCGTTCAACTTGCTCAACGGAAGCGAAGAAGGTCGCACGGTGGCCAAAGCGTTTGGTACGATCGTCAAGAACACCATCCCGGGCGGCTCATCCATGCTGGACGTGAAGGGCGTGCCGATCCCCATCCCGCTGCCGCAGGCCATGAAGCCGGCCATCGAGGCGGCGCTGGGCAAGTCTTTCTTCACCGGGCGCGACATCGAGTCCGCGCCTGAGCGCGCCATGGACCCCGAGAAGCGCGTACGTGACACCACGTCGGGTCTGGCCAAAGAACTTGGCGAGCTGGGCGGGTTCTCCCCTGTGATGATCGACTACATCTTGCGCGGCTATTTGAGCAGCATCGGCCCGCTGCTGGCGCAGACGGTGAGCTTGGCCATCCCGACAGGCGACTCCCCCGAGCGCGTGGTGCGCAGGCTGAATGAGTATCCGCTCGTAGGGCCCCTGTTCCAACCCAAGGACGGCACGGGCGTCATCAATCTTGTGTACGACCGGGTCAATGAAATCGAGCGCGCCAAGAAGACGTTTGATGACCTCGTGTCCAAGGGCAACCGGGCGGAAGCGCAGCAGTACCTGCGGGAGAACAGCGACCGCCTGTCCATGGAGGGGCTGGCCGGTAACTTCACTCAGGTGATGAAACAAGTGTCACAAGCTGAAGCTGCGGTGCGCGCTGCAGTGGGCGTCAAGTCCATCAGCCCGCAGGAGGGTCGGGAGATTCTGGACAAGCTGCGTCAGCGGAAGATTCAGATCGCGGAGTCTGTGAAATCGCAGATGGCCGTGAGAAAAGAACTCCAAGCCGCCCGTTGAGGATGCCCACCTCTGCGGCGGGTCTACGATTGAACCTGTAGGGTAGCGCCGCAATCAGGCCCTTGCGGCGCACCTCTTCCACATCCAGCGCCGGCACAAAGAACGACTGCCCCGGCTGCACCCGAGCCCACGGGAAGTCCTTGCTCCGCACGTCAAGCCCTCGCCCTCAGCATGTTGGCCAGAACGGGCAGAAGCTCGTTGGCTTCCTGCCATGTATCGCATACTTGTTCAATATGATCGAATCCTTTTGGCCCTTTCCAAGTAGCATATGCGGTGTACTTGTGGTCAACCCATCTAACGGTCTCTACAAGATTGCTTACGCTTATACGCGCGTAATGCCCCCGCAGCACCCTTGCGTAGGGCTCGTCGGAAAAGGCCGCACTAGTGCGTGCGCCTATTCGCGCTACAGCATCGCCCAACGCCGTGCCTTCTGGTACGCTCATTTCAAAGGTTCCTCGCCCCGCTTGCGGGTGATTTTAATAGCGTTGACTCTCATCTGCGGCCCCTTGGTTTGCGTGAGCATGTCCTTCTTCAGGTAGTGCACCGTGAGGCGCTTCTCCAAGTCCTTCTTGAAGTCTGCGAAGCCCATACCATACACCGCGCAGTGCCGGCGCATCAACTGTTCCTCGATGAAGTAGGTGACGTACCCGGGCTCCACGTCGTGCTCAATGCGCCCCGCCACCTTGGTGCGGGTCAGGCTGTGATCCACCACGCCGCCATTGCCGAGCTCAGCCAGTATGTTGCCATCGACGCGCCGCACAACCACAAACTGGCCGTAGAACTCGCGGGTGTACTCGTTCAGCAGGTCCTCCGCGTTGCGCTGGCTATCGTTGAGCGCGTCACGTGACTTGAGCACCAGCTCCTTGAACACATTGACGAGGCGCTTGACCGGGAGGTCGATGATGTTGGCGTGCTTGCTGCCGGCCAAGATGACGCCGGCGATGACGGCGCTGATGCCCGCAACCCAGAAGCGTTCGTCGCTGGTGGCGTTGAACTCCTTGGTGATATTGGTCTGCACTTGCCGCACCGTGTCGATCGCCAGCTCGCGGTTCATCACAAGGTATTTGGCGTAGACAGCGCCGGCCGAGCCGTAGTTGCTGTGGATGGTCTGCAGCAGGGCTTTTTCGTCATCGTCCCACTGCAGCGGCTTGGACGGAGACCACTCAAGGAAGCGCCTGATCTCGCCTTCGGAGGAGTGCGTACGCACCCCCGTCATGTAGTCCAGCATACGCACGTTGGACGTGAACATGGCCAGCGAAGACCACGTCGTGTTGTTGATGCGTTCCTTGTTGGCGCCGGACTCCATACGTTCCTTGCCGCGACCTTCGGAGAAGTCGAAGACGAAGCCGGGGAACCACTCCATGTCGTTGCGGGCTTTCATGGTCAGCTCGTCGCACACGAAGGGCAGCGAGTTCAGGTTCCCCGCGCGCTGCTGCATGGCCACAGGAGAGGTGCTCTTGCCGGTGCGGTAGTCGACCGGGTTGCCCCAGATGGACGCGCACAGCGACAGGGCCAGAGACTTGCCGGTGCCAGACTGCGCATGCCCCGCGTGGAACGTCATGCCGCGCATGCCGGTGAACGCCATGAGGGGAGAGCCAAACCCGATGCAGGCGTGAGCCACGATGTCGTCCATGCCCTTGGCCACCAGCAGCTTCATGACTTCGCGCCAGCCCTCCAACGTGCCGGACTGTGCTGTTGCCTTTTCAATGTTCTCCAGCCCGGGCATTGGGGATACCGTGGCGGAGCCGTCCGGGTGCAGCACCCTGCCCGCGTACACAAAGGTGTTGTCGTCCTGCCAGCCGTACTGTGACGGGATGCGGAACGGCGTGTTCTTCAGCGCAGCTTCTTCGACGCAGGCGCGTACGTAGTCGTACAGGTTCTTGTCGTTGCCCTGCCCAAAGGCAGCGTAGATGTTGTTCTCGGCCAGCGTCTTGAGCAGCTCGTCCTTGGCCACCACCGCCTTGGTAGGGAGCTGGACACTGTGTGTACCGTCGGGCCGGATGGCCACAAGGTGGGCGGTGTGGGTGTTGTCCTTGTGCAGCACGCCTACCACGAACAAGTCGTACGGAAGCACCATGAACTGGGATTTGATGATCTCGCCCGTGGCTGTCTGCTCTTCCTTGACGCGGAACACCCCGCCGCCGGCGGCGTAGACAAACCCCTTGGGCGCGTCTGGCCGGCTGTACTGGACCCCGGGCGCTGTTGGAGACGCGGACGGCACCTCGACCGACACAGGCTCCGTGCTCTCTTGCACGACGCGCCCCAGCGCCAGCGGGTTGGTGATCTTGCCCCAGTGCGGACAGTTCTGGCATACGCCCGGGCTCTCCGAGTCCAGTTTGGTGCAGGGGTACGGGCCCTTGATCTCGCGCAGCTTCTGCTGCATGCGTGACTCGGGGTAGGGGTGCATGGCGGACAGGCGCTGCGCAGCCTTGTCGCCGTCCGAGCAGTGTTTGGCGATGGACAACATGCCGCGCCACAGGGGCTCCATGCCGTCTTCCGAGGCGTTCTCCACGTAGTGGGCCAGCTGCAGGCAGCCAGCGCCGGCCTGTGTGCGCACAAGGATGTCGCGGAACCGCACCGTGGTGGTCTCCATCAACTTCACCGTGCTGGCGGTCGCGCCTTTGGGCTTCTTGCCCGGGAGATTCAGCGGGGTCTCATCCGGCTCCGTGGGAGCCGTTCCTATGACGCGCTGCAGGTCCGCAAACTGGAAGACGTCGCCACGCATGCGCACGACACACGCCTTTGGCGGGGTGTATTTGTGGTTAAGGGTGCCCGGCATGCGCAGCACCCGCGCGGCGTCGGCCGTCACCGTCATGTCGACCTTGAGGCCCAACCGGTAGCACAGGCGCTTCAGCCCCTCCGCGAGGGGGCGCCAGTCCGCGACAGCGCAGTCTTCAGCCAACGGCCAGTACACATGCACGCCACCCCCGGAGTCCACTAGCCAAGGCTTGCCCAGCTCAGACAGCCCGGAGGCCATCAGGAACGCGTCGAGCGCCTCGGCCGCAGCCTGCTTGGTGGGGTAGTCCCGATCGGCGGCTTCGATGTCCAGAAACAGGCTGCGCATGCAGCGCGCGTTGTCCGCCATGCGGCTGCCGGCCTGCTCGAACGCGGCCAGCGCAAAGTAAGTGTCCTTGCCGGCAGCGTTGAACTTGTCGGCAGTCTCCAGAATCTCTTCGAGCGACGCGGCGTACCGGTGCTCTTTCTTTTTTGAGCTGAGCTCTGCAACGCAGTAAAACCCGGAGGAAGGCAGTACCGCCGCGAGAAAATCTAGCGGTTCCATCGTGCCCCTTCAGGGTTATTGGGCGTTGAGTTTCAGCAGGAAGCGGCGCAGCAGTTCAGCTTGCCAGTTGATGGGGATCGGCTCGTCTCCGTCAAGCCACAGGGCGTAGTAGCGCACGAGCTCTTCGTCGCTCAGGGTACGAGGTTGAATGTTTTGCATGCTTCGCTCCAAGCCGCGTCGGGGCTTTTTGCAGTGGTGAGGAGTTTGATGAGGCGTGTGACAGCGGGTCGGTAGGCAGGGGAGACTTCGCCCCCCACAAACCAGTTGTAGCACGTAACGCGTGTGGCGCCCGTGCATTTTGCAACACGGATGACGGAGAAGTCCCGGCGGACAGCCAAGCGCCCGAGCTGGTTGCCCATGGAGCGCTCGCTGGCAAGGATCGCAGCTTTGAGGCGTTTGGTGTATGCCATGTCAGAGCACGGGGTTGCCCCCGTGCGGCTCCTTTACTCGTCGTCCCACTGGTTGACAAGGTCCGCCACGCTGGACTTGGCCGGCGCGGCAGCAGCCGGGGCCTTGGCTGCGCGCTTGACGGGCGGGGCTTCCTCAGCGGGCTCCTCGGGTTCTGCAGCGGGTGCAGGTGCCGGGGCGGCTTTCTTGCTCTTGGGCGGGGGCGGCGGGGGTTCCGCGTCCTCATCCTGCGCGGCCGGCTCCGGGGCCTTGTCCATCTGCGCCACCGTCATGGTGATGGCCTTGAGCGCGTCGTCCGACTGGCCCTGCTTCTGGCAGATGGCATACTCGTCTTCTTCCAACCAACGCATGGGCTTGAAGAACAGCTTCGGTGTGGCGGCTTTGGTGTCGAACTTCAGACGCGTGACAAGTGCACCCGGGTCAACCCCTTGGGCAGCCAGCCAGCGTGCGTACTCCTGCAGGGGGCGGTTCTCGCCCTCGGCCTTGCCAAAGATGCTGGTGGCCGCCAGAGACAGCTGCAGCACGTCGCCTTCCATGTCGTTGGCCAGCACCACAGCCACGCGTTGCGAGTAGCGGCATGCCTTGGAGTCACCTTGGCCGGAGCCCTTGACGTTTTGCGGGCAGGTCGCGCACGCGTCGCTCTGTTTGTTCTTGACGGTCGGGTCGGGCTTGTTGCCGTCAGCGCTCCAGCAGTCCGGTGCCGTGACAGCGTTTTCATCGAACGTCTTCATGTAGAAGGTGCGTGCGATCTTGGGTGCGGCGTTGACCAGCACCACGTCGAGGTGGCGGTCTTCGATGGCTTGGACTTCCTTGCCATCCACCACGAGGCGGAACACGCCACCCTTCACGGAGATGCGTTTGCCACCACCGGCGCCGCCCATCAGGGCCTTGGCGATCGACGACAGCTCACCCTTGCGAGCAAACGCAGGGACGTTGGACTTGGGGTTGAAAACGGTTACTTGGTTCATGGTTTCTCTCTTACTTCGTCGGTTTGCGGACACTCACCTCGTACTCCGAGGTGCTGTTGAGGCCGGGCGGTACTTTGCCCGGGTTCTGTTCGAGGAACGTCGCCATGTTGGTCTGCGCAACACGGCGCTCCAGCAAGTCGATGGCCTCATTTTCCAAGATGAACTTCTTCATCTCGTCCCAATCCGATGCGTAGTAGCGCGTCTTCTGGGAAAGGATGACCGTTCCCGCGTCGGTCTTCACAGACTTGGACCCGAGGGCGAGCATCATGTCTTTCATCTGCAGCGCAATCACATCACGCTGCTGCTTCAGTTCTTCAAGCTGCGCTTCGTGCGCACGCTCAAGCTCCTGAATCTTGGTGCGGATTTTGAGGTACACCTTGGCCAGTCGGTCCATGGGTACTTCGTCGGTAGCGTCACTCATTCACTTCTCCTTGCGGGCTGTTTCGCCCGACTGTCAATAATTGTACACGTAGTTTTTCTGGGGTCAAGTGTTTTGCACCTCCTTCTCAAACATTTTGCTGAGCAGCGAGTGGTCTTCCACCCGGGACTCCAGCGCCCTGAACATCTTCTCTTCGATGGGGCTGCTCTGGATATGGATGACGCGCACGCTGCTGGCAGTCTGTCCTTGGCGATCTGCGCGAGCGATACATTGGATGTACATCTCAACGCTCATCAGGGGTCCATAGAACACCACCGTGTCGGCGGCAGTCAAAGTGATCCCATGCGCCGTGGCCTGCGGCTGCATGACCAGTATACGAGGGTCCGGGTCAGACTGGAAGCGCCTGATGATGTCGCCGCGCTTGGTGGCAGTCACGTCGCCGTGAATCTGTTCAACGGAGTACCCACGGCCTTTCAAGAACTCCGCCACGGTATCCAGTGCAGCGCGGAACAGCGCGAAGATGATGATCTTGCGGTCGGTCTCCTGCACCACTTCCTCCAGCACGCTCAGGCGAGGCGTGGCGTCAAACTCGATGACCTCTTTGTTGTCGGACAAAGCGCACCCCGTGCTGATCTGCAGCAGCTTACTCACGCCGGCAGCGGCGTTCACCGCACTGATGGTCTCGCCTGCAGCTTGGGCCAGCATCTGCTCCTTGAGCAGCTTGTAGTACTTGGTCTGCTGCGCCGTCATGGGCACGTTGCGCGTCTCTGTCAGCACTGGCGGCAAGTCAAGGCACTGCTCTTTGGTGTAGCGGATCGCGGGCTGCAGCGCTTCGTGCACGAGCGTTTTGGCATTGGGCTTTGGCAGCCACTTGAACATGGACGCCTTGTACATGACCTTGTCACGCCAGCCGCTAAACAAATGCGGCACGCCGGTGGGGTTCACCAGCTTGGCCAAGCCATACGCGTCGAGGGGGGACTGCGCTGCGGGAGTGCCCGTCATGAGCCACAGCCACGAATCGGGCCGCACCAGTTTGTTGAGCGTCTTCCAGCGCCGCGTGGTGACTGTCTTGAGGTGCGAGGCTTCGTCGACAATGATGAGGTCGAACCGGCCGTCTGAGATGATCTCATCTGCGACCAGCGGGAGCCCGTCGTAGTTCATGATTACGAATTCGTAATCGCTCTGGATCATTTCAATCCGGCGGGAGGCTTGCGGGTGGTGGCACACCACTGCACTGCGATGAATGATGGACTTGCCAATATCTCCAAGCCAAGCGCTGTGCAGAATGGAAAGGGGCGCCAACACCAGCACGCGACGAACTTTTTTCTTCTTTATGAGGTAGTCAGCAGCCCACAAGGAACTAATTGTTTTGGCCGTACCGGGTTGACTTAATACGAACGCCCGCTTGTGCAGTGTCAGGAACGCCGCTGTCTCCTTTTGGTGCGCCATAGGCTTGTAGCGCCCGGGCCAGTCGTAGTCCTTGAGGATGGGCGATGGCACGTCCTTGACCCCAAGATTCTTGAGCACCCGCGCTTCATCCAGTGACCAGAAGACCAACACCTCATGCGCGCCGTCACCGGCCTCGCCAAGATACTGACTTTTCGGAATGATGCTGAACTTCTCGGGGTTGCGCGTGCGCAGCAGCAGCGCCTTGTTGTCAATTATTTGCATTGGGCTTGAGGGTCCAAGTGTCGTTGTGGGGGTTGTATTCCGCGACGTCTCTAACTAGGGCTTCGTTAACCAAAGCGAGGTCTTCATACACACGCTCAATCGTCACCGGCTCTGATCCCCACCGTGCGAGCCACATGTTGCGC
>ERZ724505.2067-NODE-2067-length-10308-cov-15.748561_pt1 | contig 10308 bp, 16 predicted proteins | sample MGYA00376038_ERZ724505 | MGnify/ENA primary metagenome ERZ724505 (study PRJEB28724, sample SAMN07190884) | wastewater metagenome | isolation source: effluent of sewage treatment plant in Hong Hong | place: Hong Kong | collected 2016-03-17 ...
CGCCGATCATTGCCTGCACGGCAGCCGGGTTGACGGGTTCGGTCATAACAGCACCTCGCGCCAATGTTACTACTATTTCCGCTCGATGCGGTCGAGGAATGTCTCGCCCGGCCGCGGCTGTTCGAGTAGCGCGAGCAGCCGTTCGAGAAAGGCGACCGCGCGTTTCGACCCGACGCCCGAGTCGATCAGCTCGGCGATGTCGCTCGGGCGCACGCCCGCGATGAGCGCGCGCAGTTGCAGCTCGGTCAATGCGCCGCCTTTGCCGACGGTCCAACGCGCATCAAGATCACAGTCGCCCCCTTGAGCGCGACCGGCCGACGGTCGACGACCCGCACGAGCGGGTATGCCTTGAACTTCTCAGCGTAGCGGTCGGCCGCCGCCTCGTCGTCGACGAACACGGCGGCGAGCCCGCGCACGGCTGCAGACGCGATCAACGCGATGCGCTGATCCTCGTCGAGTGTCGTCAAATCTGCGTACGGGATCGTCGGCTTCATCGTCGCACCCTTTGAAAAATTGAGACGAACCGCGCGCGGTGATTCGTCGACCGCCACAGCGAGATCCGGCCGACGGTGATCCATTCGTCCTTGCGATGCATCGGCCAAACCGTGTCGAGCCAAACCAGAAACCCGCCGTCGCGAACCACGCGCGCGATCGCGCGAGTCGCCTTGCCGCGGTTAATCATCGGCGTGCCGTAATGCACGGCGTCTGCCGCGGTGTATGGCGGGTCGGCGTACACGAGGTCGAACGGCCCGACGTCGATCGACGCGCCCAGGTCAAACACCGACCCGTCGATGTCGGCCGACTGCCGGCAGTCGAGACGCGTGTACGGGCCGGGCGGCAGCGAGCCTGAAAATGCGTGCAGCACGCGCGACGGGCTCGGCTCGATGTCTGGAAACAGCGCAGCCACACGAGCGAGATAGCCGTGCGGATACGCACCGTAGAACCCCGATCGCACTCGGTAATCATTGCCGAGCACCCAGGTCGCGTACAGCACATCGCGGTCGCGCTCGCGCACGACAACGGGCACGCCTGCCGGCCATTTCCCAAACACGCGCGCATAGGCGTCACGTCGATCCGCGAGCGTTAACTCAGTCATCGCGTCGCCCTTTCAGTCGTCGCTGAGTTCCTCGCCGGGCACCGCCGCGGCGTCTGGACACGCTGACCGTCGACGCCGGCACTCGTCGCACACCGGTCGCTCGCACGTCGGGCACTCGGCGGCCGTCGCCCGCATATTCGACAGACGTCGGCAATGCGAGCACGTAAACCACGGCATGTCGTCGGCGCGAAAGGCGATCTCGAACATGATTACGGCCGCGGCCGAGACCACGTCAACCGCCGACCGCGCAGCTCGTGCCAGGCCAGCGACGCGCGCGACGTATCGAGTACATGTTTCCCGCGCTCGTCGAGCGTGTAGACGCGCGCGACCCGACGTCGGCGATCGAGGTAGAAACAGACGCGCGTGACGTCGCGGCCGGCGTACCAGATCGTGAGCCGGCGAGCAATCCGGCAGTGATGTCGCGACAGCCGCCGCCGCTGCACGTTGATCGTGCTCACGCATGCGCGCCCGCCTGCGCGCGTGGATGCGCCTGCAGCCAGGCGTCGAGATCGACATGCTCGGCGACGACGTGCAGTCGGCCGTCGAATCGGCCGGCGTGATTCTCGAAATAGACGTGCTCACGCGCCGAGCGAGCCAGGACGATACAGCCGCGCGACGCCGTGCCAGGCGCGCGCACGCTGTCACCGTGGATCAGGAACCCGCCGCGGCCGTACGTCTCAGTGCCGGCGACCGGCGAGAGCCGCAGCACGAGCGGACCATGATCGATCGAGTTGAAATACTCGCGCGCGATCTGCCACTCGCCGACCGGGATCGGGCCGATGCCCTGCACCTTTTGCGCCGACGGGTTGTTTTTCCCGAGCGAGGTATACCCCGAGTAGCCCGTCGCGACGAGTTCGCCGTCGCTGTCGAACAGCTCGCCCGTCCGCTGCACGTAGATCCATGTCTTAGGCATCGTCGCCGCCATCCTTGAGCGCGCGTTTGACGGCACTCGTTTTGATTCGACCGTGCCAGCGATGCCCACAGCTCGGGCACCGCAGATCGACCGTCTTGCGCTTGCCGTCGGCGTCTTTGGCTTTGCGACCGTCGAGTGTCGTCGCTTGCTTGTAGACCGGCCGCGGCTCGCGACCATTCTCGATCGCGAGCTTGTTCTCGATCCACTGCGAAAACCGCTGTCGCGAGAGTCGCTCGGTCGACGCATGCGCGAGCGCCGCCTCGCGCTCGAACGCCGGCAGGCGCATCGCCTCGCGGTAGTGTGACCACGATACGCGATGCACGCGCGTCTCGATCGGAAACGCACGCGACACGCCGGCATACTGCGCGAGCACCTCGTACGAGCGACCCGAGACCGTGATCCCGAACGTGTACGCGTCAGTTGTGCCCATGACCTCGATCCCCGCAAGTATCCAGTCGCCGAGCCCCCAGGTTGCCCCGTCGACAATCTGCCCGAGCTTGATGCCGACCGACCGCCACTCGTCGCCGTCGAGCGGCTGCGTCGGGTCGAACCAGACGCCGCGCGGCATGAACCGATACGAGACGCGCTCGATCGCCGTCGTGCTCATTCCGGCACCGCCGCGGCGTCGCGCGAGGCTTCAACGTACGCGAGCGAGTCGCGGGCGTCGATGCGCCTGAGGATGTCGCGCAACCGCCACACGCCGACGACCGAGCGCGGCGCGGCGACAAGCTGCTCGCATGCCTTGCGCAATTCCTCAGCCTCAGCACCGTGGATGAACCCATGCCGCGAGCAGTACTCGCCAATCACGCAGCGGCTCGGCTCGCGTCGAGGCGTCTCGGGTTGAGCCGGCGTCGACATACAGACCACGCCGGGCGCACCATGAATAACACCATGCCGCGAGCTGTACTCGCCAACCACTTCAACGGCGAACGGCAGTGCGTCAGTCACGCGCCGCACGTCGTCGAGGCACCGCGGACACAGATCCTTGCGACCCGAGCTTGTCTGCTCGGCCGGCGGCCGACCGCTACGCGCAATCGCGACGCAGACCTCGACGACGGCGACGTCGATCTCGTGCTGAATTTGACCCCCGCACCGGTCGCAGTAGAACGTCGTAGTACGAGACATCGTCGCTAATCCTCCAATTCGATAATGCGTGGGTTCAGACCCGGTCGTCTATCGCATGAGAGGCAGACGCCGAGCGCGATACGACTCTTGACGCGGCTTTTGCCCCACTTCCGCCACTGGTTGCGATGGAACTCGTACGTCCCACGCTTCACTGATGTCGGCGCGGACCGAACCGGCGGATCTGGTCACGCATGTTGCTCGCGAAGACAGCACTGCACGAGCGTCGTTACCGTGGGCGCAATTGTCATCATGAGAGGACACCCGTAATATGTGAGTCGCCAACGATCAAGGCTAAGTCTCGGCAGCGACTCACGTTACGCGCTCAGTTGCGCACGTAGAACGGCTTGCCCTCGGCGTCGACGCACACGTCAGCCTCATGCACCGAGACGGCCGGCATATCGATCGGCTGCAGCGCGGCAACGATCATCGTCACGACATGGCCCTCGGGGTCGATGCCCGGCACGATCTCGCGCACCGCCGCGGCAATCTTGTCGGCCGAGCGCAAATCATGAACATTGACGAAACCCTGTACGAGATGCGTCAACCCCTCGACGAGCCCGAGCAGCGCGCGGATGCTTTGCACCGGCAGCGCGACGATCGGGTTTTGCGCCCGGTCGATCGCCTCGTCGGCCGGCATCTGCCCGATCACGCCGTCGATCGCCTGCGCGACCTGCCGGCCGCGGATCATCATGCTCGCCGCGAGCCGGCCCATTTCGCGCGTCTTGTCCGAGTCTCGATGCGGTGTCGTCGATTCGTCTTGCGTCAGCATGTCGCCCTCACTCCGCGAGCGCCCGCGCCCGCGCTTCTGTCTGCTCGATGTACTGTTGGATGAGTACCCGGTCGCGAGGCGCGAGCGTGTCGAGCGCACGCTGCAGCGCCTCATCGAACCCGGCCGGCCGTATCGAGGCGAGCGCACGCGCGCGGGCTCGATACGACTCGGTAAACCGTCTGTCTGCCGCTCGGCACGTCGGGCAATAGTTGCGCTGCCCTCGCTTCGCCCGACGTCCCTCGCGGATGTAGTCACGCCCGCACGACGAGCAGAGGCACAGCCGCGGGTCGATGTCTGCGCCCATGATGATCGCCCGAACAGCGTCGACCGCGCGTGCCAACGCGAGCGGATCGACGCCGTCGGGCGTCTCGACAGCGATCACGCGACCGCCGACGATGCGACTCTCGACCCGCATCAATGCACCGGGTCGCCCGGCTCGGGCTCGGGCTCAGGGTCGAGGTCTGACAATTCGATGCCGCGCGCCCAGCGGTCGAGCATTTCCACCCGCCGCGATGCGCTCGCCGCCCGCCACTGCACGACGAACTCAGCCTCGCCCCACATCACGTCGAGCAATGCGCCGACGTCGTCGAGCGACGCCCCAGGCGCGAGCCCGAGGTCGCCGGATGCGTGCGCGGGCGCGTCAATCGTCGCCGTCGAGCCCGGCCGGCACCATTCCGACATCTGCTCGAACGTGACCCAGCACCGACCCGCCTGCCCCCAGGCGAGCCCGAGCGGCATCAAGAGCCGGAAATACCGCGTCGCCGGGTCGTAGCCGACGACCGCGCAGTCGATGCGCTCACCCTTGACGCCTTGCGCGGTGAGCAGCCCGGTACGCCGGTCGGCGACGAACGTGCGATGCGTCCGCACGCGCGCGCGCACCGGCCCGATCAGCGAGACATGGTTCGCGACCGCGTCGGCACTGGCGAACGTGAGCCGCGACTCGCGCTTGTCTTTGGGGATCACATCGGCGATCGTCGCCGTGCGGTAATACTTCGTCATGCGCCTACAACCTCAGTCTCAGGATCGGGCAAGATTGCCCGGTTTTGCTGTTTCGCGTGTCTTCTTCACGCTGCGGGCGACACCTATCAGTCCGAGTCCGAGCAGCACCATGGAGGTGGGTTCAGGGACCGGAGTCGGATTGATGTCACGCCCGACGTAGATGTCATCCAGTGCGAAGTCATTCGCCGGACCCAACAGGTTCGGATCGGTGGCGCTCAGGTGCCATACCCCTCTCTTCGGCACAATGAAGTCCTTGAGGAGGGAGGTCCACGACCCCGGCGTCGGGTCCGTAAAGAGGTCCCCAATCAGGTAGCTCTCCACGCCGTTCCACGTCATATACCAGCGTGAGGCAGCAGGCGTGCTGGGGCCGGTGCCACTGTAGTCCTGTGTGCAACAGATGTTCGCCATGGAGGCGCCAATCGTGAGCGTCTCTCCGGCGTCCAGCAGCCAATCTTCCGACTGGTAGGCGGCGGCTCCCGCCGAATCGCCATTGCCGAGCAGCACGTTGCCGTGGCCCTGTGTGCCCTGCACGAACGGGTAGAGCCACAGAGACGGGTCATCACACACGGTGAACTGTCCGTCACCCGTGTTCAGATTCTTGCCACACCCTCGATAATCGTAGCCAGAGGTAAAGCCATCCAACCCCTTTTCGAAGGTGCCGTTGGTCACGATGTTGGTCGGAGACGCCTGCGACAGGCCCACCGAGCACAGAAGTACGAGCATCGCCAAACTCAAGGTGCGCTTCATTGCTGTCAGTCCTTTCAGAGTAGGCCTGCAATCAATTGCAGGACCTTATAGTGTCGGCCCTCACTCGCACGTCAGGTCGATCGACCGACCGCGCGAGACTTCTGTCGGTTCGAGCCGGTAGTGCGGTACCGACTCGGGCTTGATGACGCCCTCTCGCACGAGGAACTGAAGAAACTCATTGAACGAGCCGAGCACGTGCAGGATCCCAGCTCGCCGGCACCAGTCGCGAAACTCGCGCTGCTCGTCGGATGCCCGGCCGCCTTTCTGTCGCTTGACCTCGACCGCGACGAACAGCGTGATCCCGCGCGACGGTACCGGAATGAACCCGAAGACGTCGGCAATGCCGGGCGTCTGCTTTGTGCCCTGATGCTCGGGCGTCTGCTGCCCGCAGTGCTTGCAGCGCACGTGCCCGCGTCGCGTGCCGATCGTGTAGTGCTTGCCGCCGAGCTGCTCGAACGTGCGCTCGATATTCGACTGCTCGACCTTTTCGAGCGGAACCGCGGCCCGCGGGCGAGCCGGGCGACGGTCAAAGCGCGTGCGATATGCCATGTCGCGGATGTTACTACCAACCTCCGACGCGACGCAACTGCGAATTCACACGCTCGGCGAGAATGCCCTCGACCGGTTGCGCCAACGCCGCGGCGACCTCGTCGGCGTGCCCGTCCACAATGCGCCGTTCTCGTCGCGCCGCCTCGATCGACGCCAACGGCACCGCGCCCAGGTCGCGCACGAGCCCGCGCTCGCGTGCCGGCAGCACCGCGACGAACTCGGCCTCGTCGTGCCGGCGATGTCCGGCAATCCACCAGCGGATCATCGCGCTGCCCTCCGCTCGTCGGGTCGCTTGCGGCGACTCCCGCCCACCATCGGCCAGAATTGCGCCCGCTCGCGCAGCCGGTCGAACAGCGTCGGCCCGAACATCGCGAGCAAATACTCGTTCAGATCCTCGATCGGTGCGCCCGCGGCGTCGTATGCCGGCACGTTGAGCGTCAGCACCGTCGGCCGCGCGTTCTGCTGTCGACGATTGACGAGCATCGTTAACGTACTCGTGACGAAATCGGTCAGATTGCCGCCGCCGACCTCGTCGACGACGAGCACGTCGACGTCAACGAGTGCGCTCGTTAAATCGCTCGTGCTGATGTCCGACCGGTCGTCGAACGTTTCGCGCCACAGTTGCGCGAGCGTCGCGAGGTCGAGAAACCGCACTGTATCGCCGCGCTCGACCGACGCTCGCAGCAGCGAGACCGCGAGCCCGGTTTTCGTCGTGCCGTTCGGCCCGAACAGCACGAGGTCAGACCGCTCCGAGCGCGAGACGCGCGCCCATTCCGACCCGAGGCGATAGAACCGCATGCACGCCGCGTCGACGCCGAACGCGTCGCGGTACGTGTCGAGCGAGAAATGCGACGACCCGCGGCCGACGCCGGCATGCTCTAACCGCGACCGCCAGCCGACCGCCCGCTCGGGCAGCCCGCGCGGAAACAGCCGCCGCAGGTCGTGCTCGCTCGCGACGTCCGAGATCGACAGCACGGCCGGCGTCAACCGCTGCCCGGCCGGGCACAGGCAGGCATACGCGACGTTTGCCGGCTTCGCCGAGTCGCCGTAAACCTGCCTCATGCGATCCGAAATCATGGATACAGAGATCCAACCGCTTGAACCGCACGCGTCGCAGTTGGCACCGCCGCGCGAGCTAGGATTCGCTAGAACCTCGATAACGACATCTGCCACGTCTTACCCCCTTGCCCTCGTGCCGATCGCCTCGCCTGAGCCGCCAGACGGCCGGGAATGGGCAACGTCGTCGACATCGCCGGGCACAAAAACCGTCATACCGGCGAGCGCCTGCGCGTTGCGTGTTTGCGACAGCTTCCGAACTTCGTTTGCGTTTGTGGGTTTGGCTTCGCGCGGCGCGACCAGATACCGCGACGGGTTCGCGAGCCAGGCCGAGACGCTATGCCGCGCCTGCAGCTCGAACGGTTCCTCGACGGCGAGATACCCGTCGATCGAGGCTTTGAGCTTGTCGACGCCGACCTGCGCGATCAGGTCTTTGACGGCCCGCACGTGCCGGCCGTAGCTGAGCGCCAACGCCTCGCGGTACTTGGCTTGCCAGGCTTCGCGGAAGTAGTCGAGCACTTGCGGGATCGGGTTCGGCTGAGTCGGTTCTGCCGGCGTTTTCTGCCCGTCTGCCTCGACCGTCCGTTTTCGGGCGCGCGGCTTTTTCGCTAACGCACTAATGTTTCGAGGATCAAGATCTTCCCTAAAGAGATCTAGATCTTCCTCATTAGAGAGATCTTCTGTATCTGTATCTGTATCTGTATGCGTAACGGACCGTAACGTTACGGCGTAACTACCCCGTTCGTTACGGTCGGTTACGCCTGTTACGGCGTAACGGTTGTCGCCTTCAGGTGACAGATCGCCAGGCTCGGCAGGCTCGGTCTCGGGCGGGTCGCTCGGCGTCTGCCCGCGCTGTCGCTCGCGCGCCTCGCGTTGCCGCAACCGGTACCGCGTCATGCGCTCGCCGGCCGTATGGTCGCGATCGCGATACGTCACATAGTTGAGCACGACGAACCCGCCATCGACACGCGCGAGCCGTCGGCCGTCGAATGCTTTCGAGCGCGAGCCCGCCTCGGGCAACCCCAGGCGACGCAGCGCGGCGAACCCTTTCTCGGGCTCGATGATGGCGCGTGAAATCAGGCCGATCGGCGAGGCGTCAACCCAGCCGTACCAGCCGCGAGGGATAACGAAACCGGTCGGCTCGCCGGTCTCGATGTCGAGCTGCTCGGTCGGTTCCCGCAGCTCGTGCGGACGCGAGAGCAAAAGCGCCGTGATAAAGACATCGCGCAACGCGACATCAACCCACAGCGACGAGTTGAGTATTCCCTGATCAAGTTTGACGAACGGCATAGGTAGGTCGCGATGCTACTGCGTAACTGAACGCGATGCAACGGCGTAACGTTACGGTGTTACGCCGTTGCAGCCTACAGGCAACTATCGACGCGTCGAGGTCGAACGGTTCGAGGTCGCGGTGAGCCCAGGGTATACCGAACCCATCCGCTCGTGCAGGTCGGCCGCCTGCGCGTTGAGCCAGGCGCGATCGAAATCCAGCGCAGCCGCCGCGACCGGGATCGGGATCTGCCCCGCCTTGACGGCTTCGAGGAACTTGATCCGGCTCGCGAGCAACTCGGCCGGCGTCGCGCCCTCCGGTGCGCCCGTCCACCGCTCGACGAAATGCCCGCCGACGCTTTTCGCGGTCGGCCGACGCGTCGAGACGGTGCGCGGTGCCAGGTCGGCCGACCCGGCAACCGCCGAGGCTTTGGCGTTGAGCTGCGCAGCCTCGACCGGCGTCGCGACCGTTGCCTTACGCGCAAGATCGGCCGCCTCGCGCAGCTTTGCCTGTTCGGCGGCGACGCGTACTTTCTCTGCCTCGCGCGCGAGCCGCTCGAGCTCAGCCTCGGCCCGATCCCAGGCGTCGAGCTTGCGTTCGAGCGCGTCAACCGTGTCGACAAACGGCCGCGCGTCGTTGTTGCGCAGCGCGCGCACGCGATCGACGATCGCCGACCAGACGCGCAGCCGGCCCGAGGTCGCGTCGTCGTAGTGCGTCGCAACGCGCTTCGCTGCCGTCTTGAGACGTCGCAGGATCGCCCAGCCTTTCGCGCTGCTGTCAGCGTCGACGACCGCGAGCGATCCGCCGTCGACGAGATCGCGCAGCTCGTCGGGCGAGTATGCATACCGCTCGATCGTGCTCGGCAACGCCGCGATCGAAACCTCGATCGACTTGACGTCGTCGACCTGCGCCTGCTGCGCCTCGGCGATCGCCGCGACGACCGCGCGCGCAGCCGGCGAGAGTTCCTCGACCGTCGGCGCAACCGCGTCGATCGACGCAGGCGCATCGGACGCCGCGAGCGGGTCGCCGACCGGCACGACCTCGACGGCTGTCGCCGCCGACTGCAGCGCGAGCGACGCCTCGAACGCATCGGCGAGCGCGTCGACCTCGGTCTGCGTCAACCGCTCGGGCTCGGGCGACGACAGCGGGTCGCCGCTCGATAGCGGGTCGTCGGCGAGCGGGTCGGCGAACGGGTCGAGTTGCTCAAATCCGACATTATTCGCCATTGTTCGATACTCCCTGCTCGCGCAGCGCGCGCGCGATCTCGGCGTCGAGCAGGCGCACCGGATCGTCGAGCAGCAGCCCGTCGACGTACGCCGCGAATGCCCGCTGCGAGGCGAGCGCGACCTCGAACAGCCGCGCGTATTCGGCCTGCTGCGCGTCCGACATCGGCGGCAGCAGTCGATGGTCGGCCTGCGAATAGCCGCCGCCCTCGACGTCGGTCGCGTTGCCGTCAAGCGTGCGCGCCATGATGCGCCCATGAATAGAGCGCCCGACGAGCACAACCGGATCGAACCCGAGGATCTTCGAGCCCTGCACGCGCACGAACGACGCCGGCACCTTGACGCGCGCCCGCGCCCGCGCCCGCGCCGCCAAGATCTTCTCTTTGATCTCGGTCAGTGACTCACCCGAGAAATACCCGTACGCGTTCGTAGACGCGAATCGGCCGTCGCGCGTGATCACGATCACGGCGTCGCCGAACTTGATCTCGATCCGCGCCTCATCGGTGCGCCCTCCGGTCTCGTCGAGCGTCTGTTCGGAATCCATAGCGTTACCCCTCTCCA
>ERZ724505.2068-NODE-2068-length-10305-cov-4.825756_pt1 | contig 10305 bp, 12 predicted proteins | sample MGYA00376038_ERZ724505 | MGnify/ENA primary metagenome ERZ724505 (study PRJEB28724, sample SAMN07190884) | wastewater metagenome | isolation source: effluent of sewage treatment plant in Hong Hong | place: Hong Kong | collected 2016-03-17 ...
TATTGCCAGACAAACCAAATTGGTTTGCAGCGGTAGCTTTTTATCTGATATTTATTTTGGGAGTTACAGCTTTTGTGGTTTACCCAGGCTGGAAAGACGCGCATAGCCTGATTAAAGTCGCTGCGCTTGGTGGATTATTCGGTTTGGTGACATACGCTACATACGATCTTACTAATCAGTCCACCATAAAAAATTGGCCAGCCGTAGTAACAGTTGTTGATATCATTTGGGGAATAATAATAACCGCTGCCGTTTCTGTTGTAGCTGTCTCGATACTTAAAGCTATCATTAAATAAGTCCATGCCCAGCGAATTGCTTAACACGTTAAGTTTTACGACGATTGTTGTTTGGGTTTATATGTCAATCTGGTACATCATCGCTTTAATTATTAAACGTAATGATGTCGCCGATATAGCTTGGGGGCTCGGTTTTGTAGTTGCCAGCGTAGCCAGTTTACTTTTTACCGGCAACCAGTCCCTGACGGCAGTTTTGACCACCGCTCTTGTACTTATTTGGGGACTTAGGCTGTCGTGGCACATTGGTCAAAGAAATATCAAAAAATCTGAGGATTATCGTTATAAAGCATGGCGTGAACAATGGGGTAAATGGTTGCCTATCAGGTCGTACCTACAAATTTTTATCTTGCAAGGATTGTTGATGCTGATTATTGTTTCCCCTGTTTTGATAATTAACACTTACGCCGAAAGCGGTGTTTACCCTGTTGTCGTTATCGGTGCGATTGTATGGCTCGTTGGATTTATATTTGAGAGTGTTGGCGATAGGCAGCTCAAAAACTTCCTTCGAAATCCAAAAAACAAAGGTAAGTTAATGACCGAGGGGCTGTGGCAATACTCTAGGCATCCTAACTATTTTGGCGAAATTACTCAGTGGTGGGCGATCGGGCTTATCGCCCTTTCGTGCAGCTATGGCTGGCTCGGTTTAGTCGGACCAGCCATGATCACCTATCTTATAGTTAAGGTTTCGGGAGTGCCATTACTCGAGAATAAATACGCCGATCGGCCCGACTTTAAAGCCTATAAACTCCGCACCAGCATGCTAATCCCCCTCCCCCCAAAAAATGGATAAAGTAGATTACAAAAAAGAACTCAAGCAGTTTTATGCCGCGAAGGTTGGCAAGCCAGTTGTGGTGCAGGTTCCAAAGATGAACTTTATTATGATTGACGGCAAGGGCGACCCTAATACTAGTCAGCAATATATCGACGCAATTCAAACCCTTTACCCAGTTGCCTATACGATTAAGTTCACCAGCAAAAACAAATATGGCAAAGATTTTGGCGTTATGCCGCTTGAAGGATTGTGGTGGACCGAGAATATGGCAGATTTTTCCACCGATGATAAAAGCAATTGGCTTTGGACGGCCATGATCATGCAGCCCAATGATGTAAGCGAGGAACTTTATAAGCAGGCAGTCGAGCAGGTTCGGTTGAAACAAGCTCCCAAAGCAATCGACAAGATACGCTTTGAGTCGTATGATGAAGGCCGAGCAGCTCAAGTTTTGCATGTCGGTCCATACGCGGATGAAGGTCCAACTATTCAGCATCTCCATCAATTTATTCGCGAACAAGGTGGAGTATTAGAGGAAAGTAATAAGCACCATCACGAAATTTATCTAGGCGACCCTCGGCGCACGGCTCCGGAAAAACTTAAAACTATTATTCGACAACCCTTCTAAATCTCCAAAGTCCGGAGCATTATGTCTTAAGTCTAGGCTTTTTGTGTCTTAGGTCTTTTGGGGTTGGCCACTCAGTGGCCAACTCTATTAGTTTTAACAACAAAAGTCGTCGAATAATTTAATATTTAACCAAACGGGGCACTCTAGACGCCAGAAAGGGTTTTGTATAAAATGCGCTTATGAATAAAAACAAAAAACAATCTGGATTTAGTGCAGTTGAAGGCTTGTTAATATTGATTCTGGTCGGGCTGGTCAGCTTTATAGGATATTACGTTTGGAATGCTAATAAAGAATCGTCGGATATTAGCACTCCTCAAACAACTACATCAAACAAATCCGCGACCGTAACAAAAACTACTAAATTTACAGATAAAGACAATGTATACAGTCTTCAGCTCCCCGAAAACTGGCAAGCAAAATACCTTGAGCCAGTGGCAAATACATCTAACGCATCGGCTAGTGAGCCTTTTTCTGGTTCATTTTTAACTATAATCCCTGGTGATTTTAAAGCAATCGAGGGAGAAAACACCTGGGTAGCTTCGATTGTTGTGGTTGATTTATCGGATAAAGCGACTGATCTTGACGGAAATCCGACCCGCTCGCTGGCTGAATTAAAAAAATCAGTTCTAAATGCATCGGCTGACAAAAACGCCATAAATAAGGACCTGGTCATTAACGGCGCAAAAGCCTGGCGACACGAAGAGAACTTCAAAGATCATAGTGCAACCGGTCCTCCAGAGGTGCTTGGTGGATATCGCGATGTTACCTATTACATATCTAAAGACGATGAAAAGGGCGTGATATTAACAATGCGAGTTTACCAACATGAATCGACAAACTATCAGGGCACAAAAATATCGTCCGCCTATAATTACACTAAATACCTGCCGCAGGTTGAAGCAATCGCTAAGAGCATTAATCTAAATTAAGCTACTTTGGTATACTAGAATATATGAAAAGAATATTGTCTAGCTTATTGTTGAGCCTAACCGCCCTCCTGGTAATAGCTCCAAGCGCGCTGGCTGCGAAACCTTCTACAAATACCGCAAGCAATACTCCACTTGGTATCGACATTTCTTACCCTCAATGTGGCAAGCAAGTGCCTAAGACTCAAGCCTTTGGCATCATTGGCATAAACGGCGGCTTAGCAACCACCACCAACAGCTGCTTAAAAGATCAATTAGTTTGGGCCAACAAATCACTTGGCGGTACTTCTCAAGAAAAGATCCAAGTTTACGTCAACACCGCTAACCCCGGCGGCCTCGGCACTTCATCATGGCCAACTAGCAGTACTTCGCAAAACCCAATCGGGGAGTGTAACGGCGGCGACACACTAGCCTGCGCCTGGCAATACGGCTGGAATCGCGCGAGCGAGGACGTGACTGATCGCTTTACACCAGCTGCAACCAAGGCAGGCATAAATACAGAGCCGGCGCAGTACACTTGGTGGCTTGATGTCGAAACCATGAATACCTGGAAAGCTCCGGTAACTAACTTTAATACCTTGAGCAACGCGACTGTATTAGAAGGCATGGCGGCATACTTCCAGTCAGTCGGCGGGCGAGTCGGGCTTTACTCGACAGGCTTTCAATGGAGTCAGATTGTCGGCAATTCTGTATCAAACACCAGTAATTTAAACGGTTTAAAAAACTGGCGACCAGGTGGAGCTAACTTAAGTACCGCCAAACAAGCGTGCAACGCTTCCCCACTGACCGCCAACGGCACAATCACCTTAACCCAGTACATTTCAAAAAATCTCGACTACGACTATTCCTGCATATAGCAAGCTTCAAAGGTTTGATATACTACCGATATGATCCGATTACTCGCTAGCCTCGTTCTGACTCTGTTGGCAAATACTGTCGGGCTGGTAATCGCCTCGATTCTATTAGACGGTTTCACGATCAACAGCCTCGCCTTTGTAACTGCAGTCTTGATTTTTACAGTTACTGAAGTAGTAGCCGGTCCTCTGCTGGCAAAAATAGCCTTATCAAACGTACCGTCATTGCTGGGTGGTATTGCTTTGGTCACCACGTTTGTCGGCTTGCTGGTTACCGACATCTTTTCTGACGGACTATCGATTAGTGGTGTTTCAACCTGGATACTGGCGACATTGATTGTCTGGCTCTGTGCGTTAATTGCTAACCTGTTGTTACCCTTAGTAATCTTTAAAAAGGCTCTCGACAAAAAACAGGCCAATTCAAAATAGGATCATGTCTGAAATCGATAATTACCTAGATCAGCTTGACCCCTTGCAGCGTAAAGAGTTAGAACAGATTAGGCAGACTGTTAAAACACTCGTACCAGAGGCACAGGAAGTCATCACATACGGCCTGCCTGGTTTCAAATACAAGGGAAAATATCTGTTTGCTTACGGCGGATTTAAAGATCACATGAGCGTATTTCCAGGAGCTGATCCAATCGCCAGTACTCAGCAAAAGCTAAAAGGCTATAAAATATCTAAAGGCACTATTCAGTTCACGCTCAACATGCCTCTGCCAAAAGAAATTATCAAAGAATTAGTTGAAACGCGACTCAAAGCGATCAATGCCAAGTGAGACAAGTTTTTAGAGGCATGTAGGTGATGGTAATATAATAGACAAAATTGAATTGTAGTTGTATAATACAAAACGAATACCGGTGGGAGAAAGCGTTAAAAAGTGGCAAAGAAAGCATCCCCTAAAACCAGCGTCAACGCACTTAAGGCTGAAAACGCCAAACTCAAAGCCGAAAACAAGAAGTTAGCTGCCAAGACCAGTAAAAAAAATTCCGGCAGCTTAGGCCGTACTTTTTGGCGCCGTCTAGGTGTAGGAATCTTAATATTCTTTGCAGTCGTGCTCGTAACGCTCGGTAATATTGTGTTTTGGACTGGCAATACAATAGTAAAACAAGACCGCTTTGTTGCTGCTACCGCTCCTATCATCCAAAATCAAGAAGTTCAGCAGGCAGTCGCTCTGTATACGACAAATCAAATATTTGATAATGTCGACGTCGAGCAAATAACTCAAGATGCACTACCGGAAAAGGCAAAATTCCTCGCCCCACAATTAACCTCACAACTTAAGGGTCAGACAAATTCCCTTTTAAACAAAGCCGTTTCAAGCGATAGGTTCGTCGATCGCTGGAATAAAACCTCTGCCAAGTGGCATGATCGAGTAATTACATTTGCGACCAATTACAAAGGCAACGGTGACATCAGCCTAAATGACATTTATACCCAGGTATCATCTCAACTCTCAACGACTAAATTGTCGTTTTTGGCCAACAAAAAATTACCGCCAAAGGCCGGCAATTTGACTGTAATCAACTCAAAATCTTTACCTACAATTCATCGTGTTATAACCAAAATTGACACCTGGAGAATTTTGTCGATTGTACTCCTGGTCATTACTGTGAGTGCGGCTGTTCTGCTTAGCAAAGGTCGTCAAGGACGCCGCCGCACACTTTACTTGTTTAGCCTTTCTACAGCCGCAGCAATGGCATTAACATTGATCGCTAGGAACGCTGGCATCGAAAATATTGTTGGTCGGGCCGATCCGCAATATGCTGACGGCGTAAGAAGCGCTCTGCAGATTTTAACTCAATCCTTGTTTGTACAAACAGTTACCATTATGGTGACCGCTCTACTAGTTGGTTTTGTAGCCTGGATAACCGGCCAATCGCGATCAGCACTGGCTGTAAAAAATCAGGGTGTATACGTATTAACTGGCCGTGTTCACGAGAGCTTATTTGGCTCGAGCACCAGTAGCGTGGTCAAGTGGTTCCAAAACTACAAACGACAAATTCAGTGGTCAATCGTAGTGGTCTTGACGTTTATGATGCTGATTGTTCGGCTGACTCCCAAGTCGTTAACCATATATGCCACACTCATCCTACTGCTAGTCCTGATCGTTGAGGCTATTGGCGCCCAGCCCGACAAGAAATAGCTAAGCAATCTTTTTATTTGGAATATTCTTAGACAGGATCAGTGATCCACCGGCAAAGACTACGATAAAGAATGCCGCCTCGCGCAAGCCGCCAATCTGCGACTCTTTATAGATTTGGCTGATTTGTTCAGCATCTGACTGTGAAACGCCTTTGCTTACCGCGTAGTCCTCAACCTGCGTCGCACTTACCACCTGAACTCCGGCAGTAGTGTTGTCGCTAATGTAGGTTTTAATGTTTTGCGGCAATGTGGAAGAGTTGATTGAACTGACAAATCCAGCGGTTAGGGAGGTAATCAAAACTGAGCCAATCAGGGCTGTGCCGAGCGACGAACCAAGGTTTTGAGATGTACCCTGCAATCCACCGGCTTGCGACGTTTCTTCTGGCTTAACAGAAGTCATAATAACGTTGCCAATTTGGGACGCTAACAAGCCCAGCCCACCACCTGCAACGAACAATCCAAGACCAAATAAGAATCCCTTTAAATCGGCGTTTATTGACGACAAAATGATCGCCGAGCCTAAAATCAAACAGTACTGTCCCCATTTAATAATTTGCTTGGTTGTGTATTTTATCGCTAATCTGGAGCCGACAACCGACATTAATATCAGACCGATTGAAAGCGGAATAATCTTAACACCCGTCTTTAATGCGTCATAGCCCAGTACAACCTGCAGATAAACTGGAATTACGAAAAACAGCGAGGCAGTGATAAAGTACTGAGCCATGAGCACCAGCAGCCCGGCGCGCAAATGCGGTAGCTTAAACATCGAAACAGAAATTAGCTGCTTGCCATTGGTGGCTTCCAGCTTTTGTTGTCGCTTGTAAAAGAAGCGCAGTATTATCAAACCAATAATAATTAAGTAGGCGACGATTGATATCCCGAATGGTGCGATGGATTGACCAAAAAGTTCCGGCTTACCAGCGGGGATGACCCAACCCCAAGTTTTGCTTTGCAAAATACCGTATACAACCAAAGCCATACCGGAGGCGGACATAATCGCGCTTGGCACATCAAGTTTTTCGGTTGATTTAACGCGCTCCTCTTTTATCTGCCGAGACCAAATAAGCAAAATAATCATCGTGACCGTTTCGGCCGCAAATACGTAACGCCACGACAGATAGGTCGTCATAAAGCCGCCGATTAAAGGTCCGGCTGCGGCCGCAGCCCCAGAAATACCGCCAATTGCCGCGAATGCAACAACTCTATCTTTACCACTGTAATTAGCAGCGATGAGCGCCGCGATCGCTGGGATAACCAGAATCGCGCCTAACCCTTCGATTAGCGACCAGCCAATTAACAGCATTGTTAATGAACCGCTCAATGCGGTTAACAGCGAGCCAATAGAATAGACAACGGAACCAATTCTAAAAGCCTTTAACCTGCCCCAAATATCGCCAAGTCTGCCTCCAGTCATCATGAAGGCGGCCATTGTAAGAGTGTAAAAGGTAATTGCCATCTGTAAACCAGATATGTTTGTATTAAGGTCAGCTGCAACCTCAGACATAGAAACATTCATGACCGTGCTATCAAGCACCATGACAAACTGAGCGATGCACAACAAAATTACAATATTCCACTTTTTCATAAGCTAAGGTTGGAGTTTCCCTTTCCTTACACCCGTTAATCCTAGTATGATACCTCAAGATGGAGCAATCACTAAATAGAATTTCAGCCAGCGCGACATTACACTGCCTAACAGGGTGTGCGATCGGTGAAATATTGGGAATGATTATCAGCACAATCTTGGTATGGTCGACCATGCCTAGCGTCGCATTATCAGTAGGTTTGGCATTTGTTTTTGGCTATAGCTTCAGTATGTTCCCACTTATAAAGCATGGCATAACTTTTCGTAAAGCTCTCAAGTTGGCGCTGATTGCTGATACTGCTTCAATTTTAACGATGGAAATTGCCGATAATGCTTTTATACTAGCAGTGCCAAACGCAATACACGCCAGCCTAGGCAGCATGCTTTTTTGGGTCAGCCTAATCCTGTCTTTAGCCGTGGCATTTTGCGTGGCTTTTCCGATAAACAGATATCTTATCGCTCGCGGCAAAGGCCACGCAGTTATGCATAAACACCATCACTAAAATAAATAAAACGGTGGATCAAATAAATTTGCGAGTATAAAAGCACCGATGAAAATGCCTAAGGTGTCAGCGACAATATCAGAGAATGAGTTCTTAAGTGTTTCGTACCCAAAAACAATTCCGTGGCGAGCAACAATTGGCGATATAACAAGGATTTCAAACGGTTCCCAAGCAGCCATTAGCAGCAGAGCAATTTGCGGAGGCATCACCCAGCCCATAAACACCCCAGTTAGACAATGCACAATCGACCAGTTGTCAAAAACATCATTATTCCGGTCGAGACCATGCCGAGCATTTTTGGTTTTTTTTAGTTTTTTTGCCATCAGTTAATGTTACTTAGAATATATTTTATAAGCAAACTTGTGCCCATTTTGCTGTCTCAAACCGCTATCATTTACAAGCTTAAAATCACTCTTATAGGCCGGAAAAAATTGGTCGCACTTATAGTCAGCATCGATTTCAGTTAAATACAGCTCATCGGCAAAACCAAGCTTCATTACTTGCTCAAATACACCGGCACCACCTGCGACCCAGACATCAAGCTGGTCTCGATTCATTTTTTCTAGAAATTCTTTAAGGTCGTTGACAACAGTTGCACCCAGTATCTCGACAGATTTGTGAGTCAGTATGTAGTTGTGGCGATCTGCTAAGGGCTTGTTTTTATATGCCAGCTCGAATGTCTTGCTACCGGTTAAAACTTGTCCGCCATATTTTTTTGTTTGGCTGGTGAAATAAGCTTCGTCTTCAGGGATATCCCATGGCATCTCGCCATCCTTAGCAATTCCCCTTTTTTGATCAATTGCCGCGATTAGTCGAATCATTTTAAATCGTCCTGTCTAATTTGGCCAAGCAAATAAAACGAGCCAGTAATTATCAGTACGCTCTCGGGGCATCTTAAAAGGGTGTGTAATGCTAATTGATGGTCTGGGATAGACTTAGTTTTAATATCAAATGACTTAAATACCGCCGCAAGTTCGTCTGAGTTCATCGATTTGATAGGTAAATCTTGCGAACTCTCGAAGCTTGTAGTTATAACTCGCGAAGCAATTGGTTTAAGTATTGGCACGAGTTCCTTAAATTCTTTGCCATCTTTTACGCCTATTAAAATTGCCGGTTTTATATCAGGATAAAGCTCTCTAAACCTAGCTATGAAGGCAGTCATTTTTTGTACATTGTGAGCGCCGTCCATTATGAGAGTTTTGTCGCCTATTTTTCTGATATCCATCCGTCCAGGGACAACAATCCGCTTGGTTTCTTCTAATTCTTTACTTGTTAAGTATCTAAGATTATCCCTTTCGCCTAAGTATTCATAAACTGTGTGTGCTAGGTGCCAATTTCGCTTTTGGAAATCGTTTGGATGAAAGTCGTCAATCACTTTCAGTTTGCCCTGCATAGCCAGAGTTTTAGTCTTTATCACATCCATAATTTCCTTGGTCTGTCGGTATACAAAAACAACATTACCCGGCTGAATGATGCCGGCTTTTTGCTGAGCTATTTCAGCCAACGTATTACCGAGAATCCCAACATGATCAAAACCGATATCTGTAATCACGCAGACTTTGTCAGCATGATTGATGACATTGGTACCGTCCTTTAAGCCGCCTAAGCCGACTTCAACTACTGCGTATTCCACCTGTTGTTCGGCGAAATACCAGTACGCGAATGCCACGACTGTCTCAAACCAAGAAGGCTTGACTGGACTTTTAGCAATAAGCTCAAGAAACACACTAATTGATTCGCAAAAATCTTTTTCACTGATCGGCCGGCCGTTTATTTGGACGCGTTCATTTACGTGGTCGATGTGAGGCGAAATCGTTAGCCCAGTCTTATAGCCGCCTTTTGTAAGCAGCTCAGCTAAATAATAAGCTGTCGACGTCTTGCCAGAAGTGCCAGCAATGTGAATCACACGCAGTTGATCTTGCGGATTATCTAAATATTGCATAAGGCGACGCATGTTGTCCAACGAGTATTCAACGCGTGAATTTTCGTAAAACCGCGATAGATATTTGCTGACTTGCGCGAAGCTGGTTAATTGTGGCACTAGGGTCCCCTGTTCTACTCTGTTAAAATAGTATACGGCATATGCGCCCGTAGCTCAGCGGATTAGAGTACTTGGCTTCGAACCAAGGGGTCGCAGGTTCGAATCCTGCCGGGCGTACCAAAACTATGACAAGAAGAATCATTCGTAAAGACACGTTCGCGACAGCTCGGTTTATTACCGCGGCAGTAGCTGGTATTTCTGCTGGCGTAATTTTTTTGGGTTTAGGCAAACCAGAGCTTGCTCCTTTGATGGGGTGGGATGTTGCGGCGACTGTTTTCATCGTCTGGACTTGGGCACTTCTGTGGCCAATGGATGCGGTTAAAACTTCTGAATTCGCTTTGAGCGAAGATCCGGCTCGTGCTGTGACCGACATTGCTCTGCTTGGAGTAAGCGTGGCTAGCATCGCTGCGGTCGGTTTAGTTTTGTCACAAGCGGGTAATACTGGTTCGATTGACCGAGGCCTAGCCGCACTCGTCGCAATTGGTAGTATCGTTTTATCTTGGATCGTCGTACATACGATTTTTGCTCTAAAATACGCGAAGTTATATTACGGCA
>ERZ724505.2069-NODE-2069-length-10300-cov-7.253880_pt1 | contig 10300 bp, 11 predicted proteins | sample MGYA00376038_ERZ724505 | MGnify/ENA primary metagenome ERZ724505 (study PRJEB28724, sample SAMN07190884) | wastewater metagenome | isolation source: effluent of sewage treatment plant in Hong Hong | place: Hong Kong | collected 2016-03-17 ...
CGCCGACCCGAACGCGATGCGTGCCGCCCTGAGCGGCGTGGGCGCATTCTCAGCGACTTTGACGGCGGCCGGTACGCCTGACATGGCGGCGAGCCTCAATGGCTCCAGCGCGCTTACAGCGACGCTGACCGACGGCAACGCTGTCGGCCCCGATCCGACGGTGGGCAGCATCGCCCGCCTCGGCGGGTGGCAGCCGCAGCCGATACCACGTCCGAGCACCTGGCGGGCGCATCGTCACTGATCGCAGACCTGACCGGCGTCGACCGCGACGCCGAGGCCGTCCTGCTACTGCTCGACCTCGACCTGATGCTGACAGAAGGAGTCCTAGCGTGAAGGCATCACCGGAGATCCGCACCTACAAGGGCGGGCTTGAGTTCCGCGCCGCGTCCGATGGCACGTCCATCGGCACCCTTGTCGGCTACGCGGCCAAGTTCAACAAGCAAAGCCGCAACCTCGGCGGGTTCGTGGAGCAGTTGGCGCCGACCGCGTTCAACAAGAGCCTCGCTGACGGTGTGCGGGTGATGGCCCGTTACAACCACGAGGACGCTGGCTTGTTGGGCACCACCGACGCCGGCACGCTGCGCCTCGAGGTCGACGACATCGGCCTGCGCTACGAGGTCGATCTGCCCGACACCACGGTCGGCCGTGACGTGGCCGCACTTGCCGCCCGCGGCGATGTCCGGTTCTCGTCGTTCGCGTTCCACGTCCCGCCCGGTGGCGACGAGTGGGGCTACACCGACTCCGACTTCCCGCTGCGGACGGTGCGCGCCGCGCATCTGGTGGACGTGGCGCCGGTGAACGACCCCGCCTACCTGGACACCACCTCCGGTCTGCGGTCGCTGGCCGAGGCCCGCGGCCTCGACCTGGCGATCGTCCGCGACCACGCCGCCCGCGACGAACTGCGGGTGCTGCTGAAGAAGGACATGGACGGCGAACCGACGCCGGAGCCTGCCGCCCCCGTCGCCGATGAGGCGACCCCTGAAGCCCCCACCGACGCCGAACGTGCAGCGTCGTTGGATGTTGCCCGCCGCCGCCTTGAGTTGCTGCGGGTGCCCCGTTGACCGACAGCCTGTCCGGCATCGGTTGACGACACCCCCCACCACATCAATGTTCATAGGAAGGACACCATCATGAGCCTGGTTCGCCAGATTCTTGAGCGGCGGGCAAACGCTTGGGAAGAAGCCAAGGGTATGCTCGACGCCGCCGAGGCCGAGGGCCGCTCCCTGTCCGCTGAGGAGCAGGGCAAGTTCGACGCCATCAACTCCGAAATCAACGCGCTCGACGAGCAGCGCAAGTCCATCGAGGACGCCGAGGCTCGCGCCAAGGACGCCGCCGAGGCGATGGAGCGACTGCACGTCGCCCCGAAGCCCGAGGTGCGTGCCGACATGGACGCCGCCGACAAACTGCGGGCGCTGGCCCGCGGCGAGATCCGCGCGTTCGACACCAACGAGGGTCTGCCCCCGGTCAACTTCCGTGACCTCACCAAGGGCAGCGCCACCGCCGGTGGTAACACCATCAAGACCTCGTTCCGCGAGCAACTGCTCGAGCACATGATCGAGGTTTCCGGTGTGCTGATGGCCGGTCCGACCGTCCTCAACACCGCGTCCGGTGAGAACATCGAGGTTCCGATCACCACGTCGCACGGCACTGCCGCGCTGACCACTGAAGGTTCGGCGATCTCCGAGTCCGACCCGGCGTTCGGCAAGCGGACTCTGGGTGCGTACAAGTACGCCACCCTCGTCCAGGTCAGCCACGAACTGGTGGAGGACACCAGCGTGGATCTGCTCGGCTACCTCGCCCGTCAGGCAGGCCGTGCCGTTGGCAACGCCATCGGCACCGACCTCGTCGTGGGCAACGGTTCCTCGAAGCCCTCGGGCATCGTGCAGACCGCGAGCACTGGCGTCACCGGCGGTGCCGGTGTGACCGGCGCGTTCACCGCTGACAACCTGATCGACCTGTACTTCTCGGTCATCGCCCCGTACCGCAACTCGCAGTCCTGCGGGTGGCTGATGAAGGATGCCACGCTGGCGAACGTCCGCAAGTTGAAGGACACCACCAACCAGTACCTGTGGCAGCCGTCGATCCAGGTCGGCGTGCCGGACACCCTGCTCGGCAAGCCCGTCCACACCGACCCGAACGTGGCAGCCGTGGCGCTGTCCGCCAAGTCGGTCATCTTCGGTGACTTCTCCTCGTACTTCGTCCGGCTCGCCGGCGGGGTGCGCTGGGAGGTGTCGAACGACTTCGCGTTCAACACCGACCTCGTCACCTACAAGGCGGTTCTGCGCGGCGACGGAATCCTCGCCGACCAGACCGGCGCCATCAAGGTGTTCGTCGGCAACGCCGCCTAACACCCCGTAGGCCAGGACGGCGGCGGCTGACCTCTCGCAGTCGCCGCCGTCCGACCCCCAATCGAAGGAGTCATCTTGCGCGTTCAGATGCGTGTCCCGATCAGCGGCAGCCGTGATGGCGTCGACTGGCCGCCTGTGGGCGGCACCATTGATCTTCCCGCCGACGAGGCCGAGCACCTGTGTGCCGCCGGTCTGGCGATCCCTGCTGCTGCCCCCGAACCGGAGAAGGCGGCGGCACCGAAGGCGCGGTCGAAGCGACCGGCGCCCGAGTCCCGCTAAGGAGCCACGATGCCTGTTGTCGTCCCCGATGCGCTGATCACCGTGGATCTGCTGGAGGAATACTTGCAGCGGCAGATCGCCGCGAAGGATGCCTCGTCGGCTGCTGCGGCGGTGGAGTTCGCGCGCGCGTTCGTGGTGCAGCGCATCGGGTTCGATCCGGCGACGGCGACGGTGACCGACTACACTGTCGACCCGCCGGTTTCCGGTCAGCCTGTCGACGACGAGGACATCCTCGCCGCCCGTGGCGTGGCGCTGCGGATCGCCGCGCAGTGGTTCACGAACCCGCAGGACCGCGCCAGTTACAGCGGCCCCGAGGGGTTGTCGTACACGTCGTCGCCGCAGATGTTGTCGCGGATCTTGTCTGAGGCTGACCGCGTCGTGCTGGAGATGGTTCAACTCAAGTACAACCCTGGATTCTGACATGGCTCGCAAGGCTGGCCCGAGCATGCAGGACGTCCTCGACGCACTCGACGAGTTGTCGGAGGCCGCCGGGGATCTACGCCCGGTGTGGCGGGATCTCGGGATGAAGTACGAGTTCCACATGGACGACGTGTTCGCCTCAGATGGCGGCGGCACATGGAACAGTTTCGCGTCCGCCACCCTGCTGAAGAAGGATCGCCAGGGGCCGCTGGTGGACGAGGGGGTTATGAAGGAGGGGCTGACCCTCCGTAAGCCCCGGTACGACGACACCAAGATGGTCGCCTTCGGACCTCCCAAGCGTGACTACCGCGTGCAGAACGTGGCGATCCTCAACCACGTCGGCCACCGCGACCGGGCAGGCAACATGGTGCCGCCGCGTCGCATCAAGATCCCGCTGAACGCCCAGGAGCGTCAGCAGTGGATCGACGTCATCCGTAAGCATCTGCGAGAGGCATGGGGATGAGAGGCCACGAGTACATCCGCGAGGCCGTCCGCACCTACTTTGAGCAGGTGGTCCCGGCACGGCTGGCGGCGCACCTGACGGCGATCGGCATGTCCACCCCGGTGCCGGCCGAGGTGCAGTTCGTCCTCGCCGACGGGTTGCAGGACATCGTCGACTTCCCGGTGGTGGTGATCCGGTCCACGGACGCCACCAACGACACCCGCACCGGCGACGGCAAGTACCGCATCGCCTACGACGTCGAAGTGATCGTCGCGTGTGACCACCGTGTCCACGGCGACGGTGAGGCGGCGTCGAAGGACCGTGACCGTCTGCTGCTCGCGGTGCGCGAGGCGGTCTACAGCGTGTCCGGTCTGACCGACGACATCGACATCGCCCCGAGTAAGCGGCCGGAGGCCACAGGTGCGGCGATGGAGACACGTTCCGGTGTGCCGCTGGCGGCGGGGACGATCAAGTTCACCGCCTACGTGCTGGAGGATCTTGAGGTTCTCGACCCGCCGGAGACGATCACCAACGTCGACCTGACCGCGACGGCCTACGACGCCGGTCAGGTCATCCCGTAACACCCCAACCAATCGAAGGAGCCGCGCGTGTCCCGCGTGAACATCATCGTGCCGAGCGGCACACCCGACCCCGAACCCGTGCCGGCGGCCGAGCCGGTCACGAAGCCGCGCACCACCAAGAAGGAGAACAGCGATGGCTGATCGCATCACCGTCACGACCGGCACTGTTGCCGGAGTGCAATCCCCGGCGGGGCCGCGTGTGGCGCGGTTCATCATCGCTGGACAGACCCAGTTCGGGCCGACCGACGCCCCCCGCGTCGTGCGGAACCTGCGGGACTACACCAACACGTTCGGTGCCCGTTCCGGCGGCGCGAACATGTACGACGCCGCGGAGACGTTCTTCGCCACCGGCGGCAGTGAACTCGTCGTGCAGCGCGCCTTCGGTGCGACCCCGGTGAACGCGACCATCTCGCTGTCGGCGGGTGCGATCGTGGTGACCGCGAAGAACCCCGGCTCGTACTACAACGCCTGGACGGCCGCGTACACGACCGCCACCAAGACGGTGACGATCGTGAAGGGCTCGACCACGGTGACCTACAGCGGCGCTGACCTCGCCGGACTCCAGTCCGCGGTGTCGGTCGACCCCGATGTGACGATCGTTGTGACGTCGCTACCCGGTGGCAACGTGACCGCGACGGCGCTCGCCGGCGGCACCGACGACTTCGCCAACGTCAACTGGACGAACGTGCTCGCCAAGATCGGCCCCGCGGCCGGTCCCGGTGCTGTCGCCGTCCCCGGTGTCGGCTCGACCGCGAACGCTGCGCTCGCCGCGCACGCGACCACCTACCGTCGTCTGGCCCTGCTGACCCCCGGTCAGACGGACTCGTCGTCCACGGTGATCACCGCGCAGGGCGCCATCTCGGCGGCCAACAAGCAGAACGCCACCCACGTGTACCCGTGGGTGAAGGTGCCGGACGGCACCGGCGGTCTGAAGGTCATCGACGGTGTGTCGTTCGCCGGCGGTCTGCGTGCCATCACCCAGCGTGTGTACGGCGTCGGCGACTCGCCGCTTCGCCGCAGCGCACACCAGATGGCCGCCGTCGCCGGTGTGGTGCCGCTGGTTGAGGTCGACGACTCGACGCACACGTCGCTGCTCGCCGCCGGTGTGGCGACGATCCGCAGCCTGCCGACCGCGGTCGGTCTGGACGTGTGGGCGACCGCTGAAGGTGTGGGCGCCAACGCGCGCTTGCAGGAGGCGATCTACCGCGACATGGTCAACGCGATCACCGACGAGGGCGGGCGTGCGCTCGACCAGTTCGTCGGCCGCAGCGCGTCGACCGGGGCGCTGGCGGAGGCGAAGGCAGCCCTGGTGGGCGTGCTGGAGCCCTACCGTCCGTACCTCGTCGACAACGGCGGCACCGACCCCGGCTACAAGGTGGCCGTGTCCGGTGGCGCTGACCCCGCCGACAACCGCATCTCCGCTGTGGTGAGCGTCAAGTTCACCGAGGAGATCGGCTTCGTCGACTTCACTGTCAACGCCGCATCCGCCAACCAGACGATCTGAGGAGAGGTCTAATGTCACTGCTCACACAGCACAAGGTCAAGGTGAAGGTGGTCAACACCGCCTCTCCGATCCCGGTCATCGACTGGGACAAGATGTCCGGTGGGGATCTTACCCACAGCATCACGAAGGTGCGTCGCAGCGCGGGTGCCGCGAAGGAGGTGCTGACCGGCGACTCCGAGGTGGACAACATCACCATCGAGGCGTTCATCGACCCGGCGGCGCACTCCGCGTTCATCAAGCAGTTGAAGGACGGCGCGAAGTTCGAGGGCACCAGCATCACGGTGTACTACATCGACAACGCCGGTGTTCAGGTCGGCCAGGAGTTGACGTGGACCGGCTGCTCGGTCGCGAAGTTCACACCACCGGCGGCTGACGCCAACGGTGAGGACGCCGCGAAACTCGTCATCGAGTGGGCTGTGGGTTCCTGACATGGAGCAGCGAGAGGAATCAACACTGATCCAGCAGGTCAAGGCTCGGGCGGCGGCACGCCGGACACGTCAGGTGTCGGTGCCGCTGCCTGAGATCGGCATGGAACTCGTCTGCGACGTTCCCACCGACATGGCAGCGATCGAGCGTCTGCGCGAGGCCGCGAAGAAGGTCGACAAGGGCAAGGCACCTGCGGCGCACTTCAGCCGCGCGCTGGTCGCCAACCAGACCCGTGAGATCCGCATCGACGGTGAAGTTCTCACGATCGACGGTTCCCCGGTGGCGTTCCGCGACCTCGACTTGCAGCGTGAGCTTGGCGTGGCCGACGCGAAGTCGGCCGTTGTCGACCTGATCGGCTCCGACGGCGACATCTCTCGGATCGTCGGTGTGCTGCTTGAGGAAGCAGGCTTCGCCGATGACGACATCGAGGCGGACCCTATCTAGGTCTGCGCGACGAGGATGTCGTGCAGGCCGCAGCGACCTACGGGTTGATGTTCCGGTGCGATCCGATGCAATTCCTCGACCGTCCGGTTGAGGATCTCCCAGTGCTGTTGGCGGTGCTGGACATAGCCGATAAGCGGCTTCGCAGAGTTCAAGAGGAGGCTGAACGCGATGGCAAACGCCGATAGGGTTCAGATCATTCTTGAGGCTCGTAACGAGTTGTCGCAGGAGATCCGCAAGGCCGAGAAAGACCTCAAGAGCCTGAAGGCCCGCGAGGCTGCGATGGTCAAGGATGTCGTGGCCGGCAACGTGCTGGTCAAGAACTCCTACGACGAGGTTCACGACGAGGTCGTGCAACTCGAGGCGGCGATCTCCCGGCTGCGGGAGAAGCGGAAGATGCTGTCGGCGCAGGAACGCGCCGAGGCCCGCAAGGCCGTGCAAGACGAGTTGGAGATCCGCGAGGGCATCAAGCGCCGCGAGGCTGCCATCGTGTCGTTGACGCGGCGCATCGAGGGCGTCACGAACGTCCTCGCGCAGCAGCGTCGCGGCTGGGATCTGCTGTCGGCGCGGATCGGTCGTGCCGCCGCCGAGTTCAAGGCGAAGTGGTCGTCGGCGATCAACTCGATCAGCCGCAAGATGGAGAGTTTGCACCGCAAGACGAGCAGCATGTTCTCCGGCACGCTGACCCGCTACGCCGGGTTCGCCGCCGGTCTGCTCACGTCGATGGTCGGCATGATGGGCCTGAAGACGGCGTCCATGCTGGAGCAGACGGGCATCGCGTTTGAGACGATGCTCGGCTCCGTCAAGGAAGCCAAGAAGATGTCCGAGTGGTTGAAGAAGACCACGATGGAGACGCCGTTCGAGTTGCAGGGTCTGACCACTGCGACGCAGCGTCTGCTCGCGTTCGGCTTCTCCGCGAAGGAGGCCCGCAAGAACCTGATCACCATCGGTGACGCAGCCGCGGCCACCGGGTTGCAGCAGGAGGGCATCGAGCGCGTCTCGCTGGCGATCGGCCAGATGCAGGGCAAGCAGAAGATCCAGTCGCAGGAGATGCGGCAGTTGACTGAGGCCGGCATCCCCGCGTGGGAGATGCTCGCCGAGAAGATGGGCATGACCGTCGCCGAGTTGATGGCGATGTCGGAGTCCAAAGGTGGTGGCGCGGAAATCTTCAACCTTGGCGGTCTGGACATGCTGTTGCAGTCCATGAACGACCGCTACGGCGGTTTGATGAAGCGCCAGATCGACACCCTGGGCGGTCGCTGGTCGAACCTGATCGACACGCTGAACATCAAGGCCGCCGAGTTCCTCGACAAGAGCGGGCTCAAGGAGTGGCTGAAGACCGCGATGGTCAACCTGTCGACGTGGATCGGCACCGTGTTCGACTCGTTGACGAAGGCGGTGCAGAAGGTCCGGCCGATCATCGAGCGGGTGTTCAACTTCGTGCGCGACAACAAGGACGCGTTCATCGCAGGTGCCGCCGCGATCGGCGTGATGACACTGGCGATGGGCGCCCTGGCGGTGGCGACGAACCTGACCGGCATCCCGGCGCTGATCTTCGCGATCGGTGCGCTCGTGGCCGGCATCGTGATGGCGTACAAGCGTGTCGAGTGGTTCCGCAACGCTGTCGATGCGGCGTGGTCATGGATTCAGAAGGCGACCGCCTGGTTCGTCGACTGGTTCAAGAAGTACGCGTGGCCGATCATCCACGGCTACCTGAAGTTCTGGGTCGCGTACATGCGTCACGTCGTGTGGCCCGTCCTGAAGGTCGTGTTCAAGGCGATCGGCAAGGTGCTCCAGTGGCTGTGGGCGTACATCTCCAAGGTGTGGTGGCCGACGATCCGGTTCGTCTTCCGCAAACTCATCGAGATCTGGCGGGCGGCATGGCCGGCGGTCAAGACGGCCTGGGACTCGATCATGGCGAAGTTCAAGGCCGCGAAGGCAGTCATCATGACGGTCGTCGACGTGATCAAGAACGGGTTCAAGACGTTGTGGAACGGTCTGTCCGAAGGGCTGCCGGCGGCGATCCAGACGGTGAAGGACTGGCTGTCGAAGATCCCCGGTTTCGGTGCGCTCATCGACGGGTTCCTGTTCACCGGTGGCCCGGTCGCCGCCGGTGGCACCTACATGGTCGGCGAGCTCGGGCCGGAGTTGTTCATCCCGAACGTCGGCTCCCCGTCGATGGTCGGTGCCGGTGGGCCGGAGGTGCGGTCGTTCAACACGTCCGGTGTGATCATCCCGAACCATCTGGTCGCCCCGACTGTCGCCATCGGCGCCAGCGGCCCGTCGACCACGCAGCAGATCAACAACGCCCCCGGTGTCCACATCGAGCATCTGACGGTGCAGGACAAGTTCGATGCGCGCCGTGAGTTCGACGCGATGATGGCACGTCAGCGCCGCATCGCTGCGGAGCGTTCCTGATGGCGGGCCGTACGCGGCTGCGGTGTGTGCAGTTGAATCTCACGCTGTTCCTGCCGTGGTGGCCGACGGACGTGTCGAGGAACCTGTCGTCGCGGAACACGTCGGAGTTGGAGCGGCCGGACAAGCGGGCGCTGTCGATCCCGACGTCATTGAGCGCGGACGACTACAGCATCGGCTACACGGTTCGCACCAAGCGTTACCGGGACGCCTCGTATGACGGCATCAGCGTCACCGAGCACATCCGTGACTTGGAGACGTTGTCGAAGTCGAAGTTCCCGGTGCAGTTGATCTTCGGTGACAACACTGAGGGGCTGTTCCGTATCGAGTCGCCGGCGATCACGATTCTGGAGTGGGACGAGAACACGGACAGGCCGTCGGTGGTCGATGTGCAGTTGACGCTGCGCCGCGCCTCGGACGCCGAGGTGAACGTCGGGCTGATCAAACGTGTGAAGGGCCGCGGCAAGGGCTTCGCCAAGAAGAAGGGCTGACCTGTGGCGTCGAAGACGATCAAGGGAACGGCCAAGCGGATGTCGGTGCCGCGGGTGTCACTGGCGGCTGACGGTAGTCGGCCTCTGGTCGACATCAGCGAGAACGTCGGTGTGGCGTCGTGGGACTTCCGCGTCGGCGCGGTGTCGGAGTTCTCGTTCCCCGCCGTCGACCGTAACCGCGAACTGATGAACCGCGGCCTGCTACGCGAGGGCGTGACGCTGTGGTGGGACGGCAACGTCTGGCAGATCGCCGTGGTTGAACGCGACTACAAGGGCGATGACATCTGGCTGAACTTCACCGCCAGGTCACGTCTGGCGCGCCGCCTACGCAACATGACCGGCGACGGCAAGGTGGTGAAGAAGGAGACTCCGCAGTCGTTCATCGGCCGTGCCGTGAAGAAGGCCGGCGGCGCCGCGTTGGTGGAGCCTGGTGCGGGTCGTGTGCAGATCGTGCAGAAGCGCGGCGAGTCCGTCCTCGACGTGATCGGCAACATCGCCAGCGACACCGGCGTGGAGTGGGTCGAGCACGGCAACACGTTCTACGTCGGGACACCCTGGTGGGCGTTCAAGGAAGACCTCGGGCTGCCAACGTGGACGGCGCGCGCCGACGGGACGCTGCCGGACATCGGTGACCGGGTGCTGTCGGCGTTGACGCTGTCGACCCGCTCGTCCCTGGATGACCGCAAGAACGCCGCCGAGGCGCAGATGACGGTGGAGATCGCCACTGGCGCGAAGGTGCGGCCGTGGCACAAGGTCAACCTGACCCGCGCCGACGACGCCGACCAGGGGTTGTGGCTGGTGTCGGACGTGACGTTCGACGAGGTGTCCGGCAGCGCTGACCTGTCGCTGGTGCGGCCGTTGAAGTCGTCGCCGAAGAAGGGGTCGACGGCGTCGTCCGACAGCAACAGCCTGAGCAGCGACGGCACGTCGGCGACGATCGCCGACCTCGACGA
>ERZ724505.2071-NODE-2071-length-10297-cov-4.675356_pt1 | contig 10297 bp, 10 predicted proteins | sample MGYA00376038_ERZ724505 | MGnify/ENA primary metagenome ERZ724505 (study PRJEB28724, sample SAMN07190884) | wastewater metagenome | isolation source: effluent of sewage treatment plant in Hong Hong | place: Hong Kong | collected 2016-03-17 ...
TCTCTCCGCGAGTTGGCACTGCGTCGCGCCTGATTTCCAATCCCCGTTGCGCGGGGATTGTAACCATCGCGCAACTCTTATCTGGAGCAAAGAATGAACGAAAAGGCACTCGAGCAAGAAATCCAGGATAAAGGCCTGACCGCGCCGCGCATCACGCCGGCCGACATTGAAGCGAATGTCATCGGTGAGTCGTACTTTACCGCCGAAGATGGTGTGTGCGGAAGTCTTCAGCAGAATGTCCCCGTGCCGGAGCCGCTGGCACTTCTTACCTTCTGTGTGCTCCTCCTGCGCAACGGTTTCACCGTCACCGGCGAGTCGGCCTGCGCCAGTCCCGAGAACTTCGACGCCGAAATCGGCCGCAAGATTGCCCGCCAAAACGCCGTTGCAAAAATTTGGCCGCTGATGGGCTACGAGCTTCGGAGCAAGCTGTCCCGCTGATTTGCCGTTGCGCGGGGGGTGTTTCCAAAATGGAAATAACCACTGCGCAACACTGACCCGGCAGGCTCCGGGCGCCGGCGCAGGTACCGGCAGCACCACCCAAGCCCGGCATCGCGCCGGGTTTTTCATCTTCGCCAAAAAATAGCATCTGTCTCACGCCACCCCCTGAAAATGAGACAACCAGGCGGGCAATCTGCAGGCTCAACCACATCAGGTGAAGCCTGCCATGTCAAACTGGTACACGATCAAGACGCCCACCGCTGCCGCCGTCCAGGCCGCTGCAGATGGCGCCGTCGTCGCCGCCACCGAAGTTCTGATCTACAAGTCCATCGGCGAAAACTGGTGGGACGAAGACCCGATCACCGCGAAGCAATTTCGCGACGACCTCGAAGAGATCACCGCGCCGGAATTCACTGTCCGCATTTTGTCGATGGGCGGCTCGGTTCCCGATGGCCTCAGCATCTACAACGCGATTCGGGCGCACCCCGCCAAGGTCACCACTATCAACGATGGCGTCGCTGCCTCGGTGGCCTCGCTGATCTTCTGCGCCGGTGACGTGCGCATTGCCGCAGCCAACTCGATCACGATGCTCCACGCCCCGTGGACCTACGCCGACGGCAATGCGGCCCAGCTGCGCGCTGTGGCCGACAAGCTGGATGCGTGGGCCGGCGCCATGGCTGCGTCCTACGCCGAGGCCTCCGGCCGCAGCCGCGACGAGATCATGGCCGCGTTCCTCTCCGACGGACAAGACCACGACCTGACCGCCGACAAGGCCCTCGAATGGGGCTTTGCCACACAGATCGGCGACGCCGTTGCCGAGCCGGCAGCCAGTGCCCTGCGTGACGAGATCCTCGGCCGCATGTACGCCGCCCGCACCACCCAGACTCAATCCACCCCGTCCCCCGCGGTCGCCGCCGCATCCACCCAGGAGCCCGTAATGCCCAACCCCGTCACCCCTCCGGCGGCTCAGACCCCCTCTGCCGCCGACCTCGAAACCATCCGCGCCCAGGCCATCGCCGAAGACGCTACCCGCCGCGCCGGCATTGCCCAGGCTGCCGCCAAGCACATGAACGTGCAAGGCATGGCCGATCTGGTCAATGCACTGCAAGCCGACACGAAGGTGAGCGTGGCCGACGCCGGCCTGAAGATCCTCGCCAAGATCGCCGAAGGTGCGACCCCCGTTGCCGGCGCCCACAGCGTGCGCACCGTCGAAGATGAAGCCGACAAGCGCCGCGATGCGATGGTCAATGCACTGCTCGTGCGTGCCGGCGTCGCCAGTGCCGATGTGCGGGCCAGCATCGGCAGCAACCCGTACCGCGGTGCGTCCCTGCTGGACCACGCCCGCGCCTCGCTGGATCGCGCCGGCTTCGACCATCGCGGCCGCGACAAGATGGAAATGGTCGCCGCGGCCTTCACGCAATCGACCAGCGATTTCCCGATCCTGCTCGAAAACGCCATGCACCGCACCCTGCAGCAGGCCTATGCCGCTGCCGCCGACACCTGGCGCCGCTTCTGCGCCGTGGGCAGCGTGTCCGACTTCCGCGATCACCCGCGCTACCGCCTGGCTGCGCTGCAAAACCTGCAGACCACCAACGAGCTGGGCGAATTCAAGAACGCCACCATCCCCGACAGCGAGAAGGCCCGCGTGCGCATCGGCACCAAGGGCATGATCATCAATCTGTCCCGCCAGGCGGTGATCAATGACGACCTGGGCGCCTTCATCGGCCTGTCCGCCCAGCTCGGCCGCGCTGCCGCTCGCACCATCGAAGCTGACGTGTATGCGCTGCTCGCGCTCAACGCCGGCCTCGGCCCGGTGATGGACGACGGCTTCACGCTGTTCCACGCCAGCCACGGCAACATCGGCACCGGCGCGGCCCTGTCGCAAGACTCGGTCGAAGCCGATCGCGTGCTCATGGTCCAGCAGAAAGAGCCCGGCGGCCAGGACTACCTGGCGCTGCAGCCCACGGTTCTGCTGGTGCCGGCCGGCCTGCGTGCCAAGGCGATCGAGATCAACGGCGCCGAGTTCAACGAAGCGACCAACAAGGGCGACCGCCGGCCCAACGCGGTGCGCGGCCTGTATTCCGACATCGTCGATACCCCGCGCATCTCCGGCACCCGCCGCTACAGCTTTGCCGCGCCGTCCGATGCGCCGGTGCTCGAAGTCGATTTCCTGGACGGCAACGAGCAGCCCTTCCTCGAGCAGAAGACCGGCTTCGATGTGGATGGCAGCAGCTTCAAGGTTCGCCACGACTTCGGCGTGTCCGTCGTCGATTACCGCGGCGCCACCACCAACGCCGGCGCGTAACTATCACAACCCGGGCAGCCCTGACGGCTGCCTACACGGAGAAATCATCATGGCTCAAAACTACGTGCAGGAAGGCGACGTCCTCAACTACACGAATGCCTCCGGATCCACCATCACCAGCGGCACGGCGATCCTCATCGGCACCTGGTTGGGCGTGGCACTGGCCGACATCGCCAACAACGCTACCGGCTCAGTCTCCATCGAAGGCGTCTTCAGCGTTTCCAAGCTCAGCACCGACGTCGTCACCCAGGGCGCCGTGCTGTACTGGGACAACACCAACAAGCGCCTGACGACCACGGTTGGCTCTAACACCCAGGTCGGCCACGCCTTTGCGGCAGCCGGCAACGGCGCGACCACCGTGCAGATCAAGCTGAACCAGTAAGGGGAGGGCGCTGATCATGGCTCAAACATTCAGCGTTCTGCACGCATTCAATCTGGCATCCGAAGGGTTCGAGATTGTGTCCATCGCTTCCAGCGACGATGACGCGATGGCTGCGTACAAATCGGCGATGGAGAGCGGCGATTACCTGGAGGCGGACGTTTATACGATCGAGCATCTTTCGATGAGCGCTATCAAAGAGGTGCTGTTCCGGGATCGCCTTGGGCAGATCGCCTCGACGCTGGAAAAGGTGTTTTCGCTGAGGGATGCCCTGGTCGGGCTTGTAGGGGAGAGCGACCCCGAGAAGCTGAAGCAGCTGCGGACCGTAGTTTCTAGGCTACCCACCGGCGACGATGGTCCTGCACTGCTTCGTGCCATTGATGTTCTGCTGGAGACGGCCTGAATCATGTCCGCCGTCTCCAACGCCTTTGCCGCTGCCGAAGCGACCCTTCACGCTGCATTCGGCGACCCCGGCCTGCTGCGTGGGTCGGAGGCGGTGACGGCGGTCATCTCGCGTGGCGTGCATATCGAAGGCGACTACGGCCAGACCGTCCGCAAGGTCGATACCGTCGCCTTCCCAATCGGCACCGTCGCGCGCTCCGGCGACAGTCTGACCGTGGGCGCCGAGAGCTGGACGCTCGATATGCCTCTGGACAACGACTATGGCCGTCCGGTGTTCATTCTGCTGGCAGTGTCGCCATGAAGATCACCGGTACCGACAAGCTCGCGAAGCTCTCCGCCAAGGTGCGCAGTGTGCCCAAAATCGGTGAGCGGGCGATGTTTCGCGCCATCAACAGCACGGCGTCTAAAGTGCAGACGATGGCAATAAAAAGCATCACCAGCCAGCTGGCCTTGCAAACCAGCTACGTGCGCGAGCTCTTCCGCATCCAGCAAGCCAGTCCCGGAAAGCTATTCGCGGTCGTCAGCGCCCGTCGTCGGGCAATGCGTCTTGCCCGCTTCGGCGCTCGGCAGATCACTCGCACTGCAAAAAACGCCAAGGGCGATGCCTCACGGGGTATCCCCGCCGGCCGCGCAGCAGCGGGCGTGTCAGTCAAAGTCACCAAGGCAGGCGGCACCAAGCGCATGCGTAAAGCCTTTCTGCTGCCGTTGCGTGCCGGAACCACCGCGGGAGGAAACGGCATGGGCATCTTCGTTCGCCTGCCGGGCGGCGAGCTCAAGCACTTGTACGGCCCGAGCCCCGATCAAGTCTTTCGCCGCTGGCGCCGGGAGCAGGCGCCCAACGTGTCTCTGATGCTGGCCCAGGCCTACGCCAGCCAGCTCCGCTACGAACTCACCGGGAGCCGCAAGGCATGAGCACCGATCAACTGCTGGCCGTCGAGCTGCTTGCCCGCCTTTCCACCATCACCAAGGCCAACGGCTATGCAACCGATGCAGGGCTGCACGTGTTCGACGGTGCCACCGGCGTTCCGGACAACCTCGACGCATTTCTGGTGCTGGCCGAATCCGAAGAGGGCGTGGCAAGCCAGAAAGAGCAGGGCGACCGGCCGGCGGACGTGAAGGTCTCGCTGCCTTTCACCATCGAGGGCCGCACGGCGTGCAATGCCCTCCATCCCAACACCGCAGCGCGTCTGCTGTGTGCCGACATCCGGCGAGCCGTATTCGGCCCCGGCAGCCGTCTCCCTGCACCCATCAACGCCACCCTGCTTTACGCCGGCCGAACCATCGACCGCCGCGCGCCGGGTGAAGCCGACGTCGGCGTGACCGTCCGCCTCGAGGCGGTTTTCAGTTACTCGCTGGGCTGACCAGCACCTTCACTCCCAGGAGATCCACACCATGGCATTGACCTCTAGCACCCGCGGTTTTATTGGCAAGGGCACGATCCGCCTGCGCGCCCGCGATGGCTCCGAAGATCCGTTCGAGCTCGGCAACGTTGTCACCCTCGAAACCTCGGTATCGACCGACAGCAAAAGCCGCATCAACTACCAAGCCGCCGGCGGTGGCGAGCTGGATAAGCAGGAGCGCATCAGCGGTGTATCGCTCAAGATCAGCTCCGACGACTTCCGCCCGTCCAATCTGGCCCTGGCGCTGCGCGCCTCTGCATCGTCTTTGGCCTCCCAAGCTGTCGCAAACGAGCAGATCAAGTCCTTCAACCTGCAAAACAATCCGCTTGCCTACATCCCCGACCCGACGCAGAGCTTTACCGTGGCGGTGGACGGCGGCACCTGGGCCGGTACCACGGCTTACGCGCTTGGCGATGTGGTGATCAACACGACTCATGCTTACGTCGTGACCGCAGCCGGCACCTCAGCGGCATCCGCGCCGACCTGGCCCACCAACGGCAGCACGGTGACTGATGGCACCGTGACCTGGAAGGATATCGGCCTGGCTGCGCTGACCAAGGACACACACTACAGCGTCGAGGGCGGTGGCTTGCGCTTCCTGGCAGCGGCATCCGGCTACTTCCCGGCGACCACGCCGGCAGGCAAGGGGTTGCCGATCAAGGCCAGCTACACCCGCAATGCGCAGTTTGTGATCGAAGCCCTGACCAACTCCGGTAAGGAATATGAGCTGATCTTCAACGGCCTCAACGAGAACGACAACTCCAACCCGGTACGCCAGACGATCTACCGTGTGAAGTTCAGCCCCACCGGGGGCATGAGCATGATCGGTGATGACTTCGGAAAGCTCGACATGACGGCCAGCGTCCTTGCCGACACCAGCATCGTCGGTGCCGGGCTGAGCCAGTACATGAAGACCCAGATGATCTGACACCGTTCCAAGGCTCGGGCGTCTGCTCACGCGGGCGCCCCGGCATTGATCGAACTCTAACCTCATGGCCATCCTTTCTGACGACGAAGTCCGGCTTCGCATTTCTACCGAGACGACCGGCGGCGCCGCTGTCGAGCAGCTTGCGCAGAATATCGACCAGCTTTCGACGCAAGGCGGGCAAGCTGCGCCAGCGCTCGGCCGGCTTGCCGGCGAGCTGCGGAATATGCAAAGCGAGGCAGAATCTGCCCGTGCCAGCATCGGGAAAAGTGGAAATAGTCTTGGCGAGTTTGTCACTCAGCTAAAGCCGGTAGCCGCTGCCATTGCCGCAGCGTTCGGTGTGCGCGAAGTGGCGCAAATGGCCGCCAATTTCGACGGCCTGGTGCGCTCGATGGGCGCCATCGCCGGAAGCGGATCCAAAGCAGCGCAGGAAGTCGGCTACATCACCGAGGCCGCCTCGCGTCTTGGCCTCAAGCTGGAGGATACGGCCAAAGCCTATACGTCCTGGCTGGCCAGCATCAAGGGCACAGCGCTGGAAGGCGAAAAGGGCCGTCAGGTCTTTGAAGCAGTTGCCGGATCGATGGCGCGTCTCGGAAAGAGCAGCGAGGACACGAACGGTGCATTGCTGGCGCTTGGCCAAATGGTCAGCAAGGGCACCGTCAGCATGGAAGAACTGCGCGGGCAACTCGCAGAGCGTCTTCCGGGCGCGCTGCAGGCCGCCGCTGACGGCGCCGGTATCACCACCGCCCAGCTTATCAAGATGGTCGAATCCGGTAGCGTGCTTGCGGAAGACCTGCTTCCGGGAATGGCCGCCCAACTCCAGAAGCTCTACGGCAACAAGGACGTCGAGGGCTTCACATCCAGCTGGAACAAGCTGACGAATGCCATCAGCGAGTCGATTGGCCGGATCGGCCAGACGCAAGTCGTCATGACCGCCGTCGGCGGGACATTAGGCGCCGTGAAGGAGGTAGTCCTTGTTCTCGGTACCGGCGTCCTCACGGTGGCCGAAGGCTTCGGGTTGCTGGGCAAGACGATCGGTGTCACAGCAGCAGCCATCGCATCGGGCAACTGGTCCGGCCTGCGCGAAGAAATCGGCAAGATGGCCCAAGAGTCGGCAGCCAACATAAATGCGCTGGCCAGCAAGACGGCGACTGCCACGCTGGTCCAGAAGGCGCTGGGGCAGGCCGTCGCGGAATCCGGTACTCACGCCGCCGCTGCATCCCCGAAGTACCTGCAGATACAGGCTGCTTACGACGAGGTGACAAAGGCCGCAGCGAAATACACGGCGCTCGTCCAGAAGGCGGCTGAAGCGCGTGCATCCGAAGCGGAAACTGCAAACATGCTGGCCACTTCGTTCGGCACCGAGATTGAGCAGCGCCGAGTCGCTGCCGAACAGGCTGTCATTCAAGCCGATGCGCTGCGCAAGCTCGCCGAAGCCAAGGATGCAGAAGCCAAGATCGCAGCCAGCCAGCTTATCGCGACACAGGCTGCTGCCGATGCCGCCGTCGCGGCCGGGGAGAAGATCAGCCAAGCCAAGCAGGACGAAATCAAAAAGCTGAAGGAGTCGGCAGACGCAAAAGCAGAAGATGCGGCCAAATCACTGGCCGCTGCTGAAGCTGCCCGGATTCACGCCGCGGCGACGGAAACCTCAACCCTGGCCTATGCCGACAACAGCAAGCGGGTGCAGGAACTTCATGCTGCTTGGTCGGATGCAACAATAGCAGCCACGGTTCTGCATGCTGAGCTGGCTGCAGGCCGCGCGACCCGGCAGCAAGTCATCGAGGCCGATACCGCCGCCGGCCAAGCTGCACGCCTATACCGCGACGCACTCGCTGACACTGCTGCAGCCATTCAGGCTCGCGCTGCAGTCGAGAAGAGTGCCATCACCATGCAGGAGCGAGGACGCTCCCTGCAGCTCGAGGTTATCCAGACCCAGATCGATGTAGCCAAGGCCCGAGGTCGCGACAACGAAGTCGCGCAGCTCCAGTTTGAGTATTCGCGGGTACAAATGGAATTGTCTGGTCTCAAGGCGAAGGCGCTCCGCGCCGAAGCTGAAGCCCAACTAGCCCTTATTGCAGCCAAGCGCGCCGAACTCGAGGCGTCCGGTCAAATGACCGAAGTGAAGCGGCTTGAACTGCTCGCGGCCGAGCAGTCCGCCAAGGCAAAGCAGATCGATGCACAAGTCGCCGAAGAGCTTGCAAGCCGTGCGCGGCAACTTGCAGATGTAGTTAGGACATCGAAAGACTCGATGGACGATGCAACCGGTGCTGCCGACAAACTTGGCGAGTCATGGGGAAGTGCAGCCGACAAAGCAGACCGTCTTGCATTGTCGGCGAGCAAAGCCGGTCGGGCAGCAAAAAGCATTGATGGCACGACGAATCCAGATGGCACTGTCAATCGCTATGTCAATTCCGCCGCAGTCGATGCCTATGCAATGGGAATTGAAAATGGTCTGAACGACAAGCAGGCCAAAAAACTTCAGGAGATATACGGCTATTACATCAACAAAGGCAATGCACAGGCAAAGAGTCAAGCCGCTGGAACGCTTGGCTTGGGTTTCAACGCAGCCGACTATGCAGCGATCACTCGCGATATGGCAAATCAGGCGATGGCCGAAGCCAAGCGTCAAGTTGCAGCGGAAGAGGCAGCAGCAGCATCGTCCGGCAACTCCCAATCCAGATCCAGCGGATTCCAGTTCGGCAGCCGCAACGTCATCACCGTCAACATCAACACCCCCAGCGGAACAAAAACGGTGAACACCGCCGACCAGGCCAGTGCCGATGCGCTTGTCAAAACCCTGAAAGAACTAGCGGCAGTATCATGACAATAGCATTATCGGATGGATTGATTACCGTCACGCTGCCGGACGATATGGATTGGACGGACGAATTTTCATACTCGCCTATCGTGCAATCCGTAAATGAAAGCGTTACCGGCGCGTCCATCTTACAAATCGGAGTCAAGCAAGCCGGAAGGCCGATTACGCTCAGAGGGACAACCGAAAGAGCGTGGATCAAGTTGCCGATTGTCCAGCAGCTTTATTCTTGGAGCCGCGTGGCCGGTCAAATCATGACACTCAGCTTGCGCGGTACCGCCCGGCAAGTGGTCTTTCGCCACCACGAAAGTCCAGCGCTCGAAGCTCAGGAAATTTGGGGAGAAGTGCCGATTTTGGCGTCTCAAGAAATGGCGGTAACGCTGAAACTCATGGAAATCTGATATGCCCATTTACGCCAGTAATCTCAAGCTCGTCGCTGCGGCGACAATGGATGACACGCCTGCGAACGGCGGGCTTCCGTCATCCACCGAAATCGTCGACGGGGGGAGCAACGGTGTTTTCCCCGATGTGAGCGAAGCGGATCGGCTGGGCCGCCTCCAGTTCCGTAAGGTGTATTTGTCGGTCGATAGCGATAGCACGGATACTTTCCAAGGCGTGAACTCGGTCATTACGAAAGTGCCTGCAGATGCGGCGACATCGATCGCGATGTTCCCCGCGGCATCGGCGGCAGAGACGCAAGCCGACATGGTGCAGCGCCTGGGTGTTTTCACGGGGACGATGACGCAAAGCCAGCTTGATACGGTGAGCACGGAGATGTTCCTGCTTGGGATGGTCGCCCCCAACACCCTTGTGTACGACCCCTGGCGGGATAACCAGACTGCACCGCCGCTACCGATCGGCGCTGGCGGCGCTGCGATTTTTGAAGTGACGGACGCGCTGGCGTCTGTTGCAGCCTCGCATTTTGTTGTTGGGGCTGTGGTTACCCTCGTCGATTTTTACGAGGGTGTTGTCGTGCGGGCCGAATCCCGACAAATCGCGAGCATGATGGTTCGGAACGGATCGTTTTGGTACAACAACAAAAAGGTTGTGCTGCTCGAATTCACGGATCCGAGCGTGTATCCCGCATGGGGAGGCGCAACGAAATACTGGGATGTTTACGGAGTCGGGGAGCAAAAGTTCGGCACCTACGTGATCGAGTCCGCCCTTACGTCGAGCCTCAAGAAATTCGAGTTCTACGGCGCCACGCAGACGACTGCGGCCCTTTCTGCCGGCGCAACGTCAATCCCTGTTTTGGCGATCACTGCCGGGATCGTGCCAGAGGCGTTGATGGATGATCCGAACGCGCCGGACATTCTTGGATTCCAACCCACATCGCTGACAAAAAACCCTGACGGGCGGGAGCCGATATTCAAGCAGTATCGCCGGGCCGTAATCGGCAAGGATGTGACGTTCACCGGCGCCGTATCGGCGGGCCAAGTCGTCGATCTCTCCGAGATTGATCTGACGTGGGTGCGCGTGACCGGCTCTGACGGCGCAAAGATCACGACTGGATTCACTGTCGATCTTGACGCCGGTACTGTGACATTCAGCAGTGTTTCCGGCGTCGCGCAGCCTGTCACGGTAGCCGCGCATGGCGGCGGCCATGGCCAGTGCAATGCCGGTGTTGCCGGAG
>ERZ724505.2072-NODE-2072-length-10296-cov-2.640172_pt1 | contig 10296 bp, 11 predicted proteins | sample MGYA00376038_ERZ724505 | MGnify/ENA primary metagenome ERZ724505 (study PRJEB28724, sample SAMN07190884) | wastewater metagenome | isolation source: effluent of sewage treatment plant in Hong Hong | place: Hong Kong | collected 2016-03-17 ...
CGCCCGATATAGAAATCATCCACCGCTTTGGTCAGATCGGTGGTCATTTGCGTGGTGGACAGCGTGCCCGCGATCGCCGAACCGGTCACCATTGTTCCGGCTGCCAGCGCTTGATTCACGGCTGCCGTGCTGTTGCCATTGATCGACAGCATGTTGGCGTCCAGTTGGTTCGCCACGCTGAACACCAGCTGGTCGGTCTTTGCTTTAATAGCCGCCACTTCGGTGTCCACATAGGCCGCAATGGCTGCAATCGTGCTGTTGTCTGGCGCAGTATATCCGGCTAAAGTCATCAGTCCATTTTGGATCTTCGTCACGGCTGCGGCTGATATTTCATTAGACCCGATTGCATCGGTGGCAATCGCAGCCGCTGTGATGGCATCATTCGCGATTGAATTGACATCGACCTTGCCGCTACTCAGGCTCACCTCACCCGTACCGGTACCGCTCTTAACGGTCACTTTGGGGTATCCTGCCGTGTCCGGCGAGGCTACGTTCGTCCCTGTCCACTGGACGACGCTCGCGTCAAGAAGGTCAGTACCCAAGATTAACGCATCGTAGACCACAGCAGGCAGGATCATAAACTCTTGGAACACAGGGCAGTGATTGGCCGCATCGGTTAATGCGAGTTTTGCGCGCCCTAAATAGTTGACATTGGCCGCCGTAAGTTCCAAATCGTAGTACCCCGCATCATCGCCGGTGATGTGCACCATATCGTTACTGCCACCGCTGGCGGTTGGATTGGTATCGAGCACCAACGTAGGCACGCCGCCGTCATCTACCACAAAGGTTAATTTGCAGTTGGTCACCGTCAGGGCTGTTTCAGGGGTTACGCCGTCCGTTTTATCCAGAAACGGCCCTACAGTGACGCGCGTTGCGGTATTTGTGCGTAAATATTGCATGTTAATTCGCTCTCTGTCGGTACTGATTCATGATCACGGGGATAGATGGGCCTGCCGGACTGTCACTAAATATCACATCTACATAATATCCATTACTATTCCCGCCTGATGTTGGGAAAGACAGCCCGACGCCATCACGATATAGACCGTTCCCCGGTGCAAGATCGGCATTTGCATAAGCGGTCAATGGGCCACTAATAATTGCTGAACTGAAAAGCCCGCTTTGAAACGGAAGATACCCATCAGGGGAATAGGACACGACGACATAAGGCGTATTGGCTAGGATACTGACAGGTGACGCAAAATTAACACGACGCCATCCACTCACACCTGTTGGCCCCGTAACAGATGCCAATAACGTTCCCGAATTGTCATAGAGTGCCAATGTTTCCGCATTAGTATTTCCCGATGCTCTATACCAGTGAACGCCATCAATAGTTCCGGCGACTGACGATTTAAAACGGGTTCCATAAGTGAGTGGGCTGCCCTCGGGGACACTAGGGGATGCGGGGGTGGGTTCCGCTGGCCAGATGTTATATGTCGTCATCCTCTAACCCTACAATGGTAATGGTCACAATCCGGCGTTCTCGAATTCGCCACGCCAGAAGACTGACGACAATCAACAGCAGCATCGAAAATAGAAATAATGCGCCTAATGGATCAATTCCGATAAACATCATTCTTCCCCGTAATCTGGCGGCGCTTTGAGTAGCGTGTCCGGTCGATAGCTGTGCTGGCCGCCGCTCACCACATGCCATCCCAGCCCGAATTCGGTTTTCACGTTGGCCAGTGCCGTATTCAACGCCGCAAAAGTTGTTGACCAATCGACTCGCAGCCAGTCCGCCTGCATGTTGGGGTTATTCCCCAACTCACGAAGTTTGCTCTCCAGCAGGCTCACGGACGCCGCGCCCACAGATCCCTTCTGCGCCAGCACCATGCTGATCGTCTCGTCATCCCACATGGCCGTGTCACGATCCGTATCGCTGGTGTAGTACCGCACCAGCGTCACATTATCCGGCGTCGAGCTGGGTTCATAGGTGAAGGTCATGACCGCCTCACTGTGTCCGGATGCCCAGACGGATGTAAACGGATTTGCTCGCTGCCCAGTCCGGTGTGCCGCTGGGCACCAGATAGCCGATCAACTTGCCGCCGTCCACTCGAAACGAATCGTTGATGTCCGCCAGCGTCGCGACCTTCATGCTGTTGACCGTCACATAAGAGGGGATGGTGATCACGGTCAGCAAATTGGCGAAGTCCGCAAACACCGGTGCAAATACGGCATTGTCCGCAACGGGAGTCGCCAAGTCCTGCTTGAAGATCCACAGTGCACCTGCCGCGCCGATGCCTTCGTTATCGGCGATCAGCAGCGTGTCAATCGTGCCGCCACCCGTCGAACTTGCGCCGATGTCAAATGACAGCGCCCCACCGATGGAATCGCCTGCCGCGTAAATGGCTGAATCCGGCGTGAAAGTCACACTAGGGAATATCCACTTGTCAAGATTGCTTGCCATAGTTCTGATAACTCCTCTTCTCAAACCCGAACCCTGCTCACAAAGCGAGCAGGGCTGGAGTTATCCAATTGATTAAGTGTCCACCACCGGATCGAGGAACCCTGCGGTGTTGACCGTGTTGCTGGCGTAGTTCTCGGAACCATACGCACTGGCGAGGGCAATCGAACCGGCCACCGCCGTCTTGCTCGAAGCCACGAAGTTCCACAGGACATAGCCGGTCGAGCCGGTATACAGCGAGATCGGAATATTGCCGGTACTGTTGGTGAGGATGAAGCGGTTGCCCACGATCTCCACATCCGCCGCAAGGGTCGTGCCGCCCACGATGACGCCGTTGGCCGGGTTGCCCGTGGCATACCCCTTTAAATTGGCAAAGTTGTTACGGATCTTCGCCCGGTCTGCGCCGATCAGCTTGATCCATTCCATCGTCGCTGTGCCTGCCGTTGTGGTTTGCACCCACGAGCAGTTCTGAATGGTCAGGTCATCGGCTGCCGCGCTGGTCAGCACGAATTGCAGCGCTGCGCACGATGCGGTTTCAACGAAGTCGACCGCGTCCAGTGTGGCACCGGCTGCTGTGATGTTGAAGACCTTCACCACCGCGTTCACATCCGTCGCAATGCGCAGATCGCGGAAGGTCACGTTCGCCGCGCTGATGGCAATCGTGGTCGCCGTGGTGTGCAGGGTGATTGTCGGGCGAAGGTTGCCCCAGCCCAGACCCACAATCGTGATGCCTGCCACGTCGGCAGCAATCGCCGCCGCGCCGCTGATGCTTTCAGCATGGCCCGGCATGACGATGATCACGTCGCCCTTACTGGCTGAACAGTGACCAATCGCGTCGTCAATCGTCGCCAGTGGAGCCGTCGCCGAAGTGCCGCTGTTGCTGGCGCTGCCCGTGTTGCTGTCTACGAAATAATAGGTGCCGGTGGTGGCGGGCACATTGCCGCCTGCACCCATAACGGGCATCCCGAAAGTGGAGATGCCATTGGGAAATGCTGTCAAAGACATTTTCACACCTCTTTGCTCATATCCGGTACAAAATCACCCCACTTTGCTTGCGGGCAGCTTGCTGCCGTAGTCGGCTTGCCGACCGCCTAGCAGGCAGGGTGATTGCTTTGAGAAGTCAGCTTCTCGGAAGTGAATTACGCCACTTCGTGACCGTACCACGCACGCCAATCATCCACGCCGAAGCTGTAAAACAGCTTGATTTCGTAGGTGATGTCGGTGGTGGTTTCATCCACGACCATCGGCCCTTCGGTTCCGACGTCGTACCAGTTGGTGGTTTGCTTGCGCCACACGCTGGACGCCATGAACCAGTTGTTGGTGTCGGTCAGACGCAGCCAAGGCTTCACCGTCCAACGTCCCGCTTGGGGATTCTTGTCATTGTTGGCGTTGCCGGGATCTTGGAGCGATTGGGTGATCTTGATCGCCTGATCTTCCAATTCCGGCGGAACCCACAATTCATCCGGGACGATGCCCAGTTCGTTGCCCTTGTCATCCTTGACATGCATCATGGCAACGCGGGTTGCGCTCACGGCGTCCGCCGTCAAAGCCGACGTGCCGCGGTTGCTGTAGGTTGCGCTGCTGTCGGGATTCTTCGGATGCGACGCGCTGCACAAGGCCACGCCATCGCTGAACGTGTAGCTGGCACTGAAGGCGTTGTTGAGCAGGCTGGCCGCGTCAACTTCCATCTTCTGTTCGGCGCTCACGCCCACCTTCTGCGCGAACTTGTTGATCTGCCCGTATTTGTCGAACTGGAGCAGCTTCTTCTCGACCACAACCTGCACCGGATATTCGACGTGGGTGTAGGTCTGCGTGTAGAGCTGGCTGAAAGTCAGACGGCCCTTGGTGCGGTTGGACTTGTAGTTATTCCACGCGTCCGGAGCCATGCCGCCCAAGCCGACGCCGTTTTCCTGCGCCAGATCGGAACCCTGCACGTTGAAAAGTTGGCCCCGCATCGACGGAACCATGTTCATTCCCAAGTTGAAGTGATGGTAAATCGCGGGAATGAGGAGGGTACTGAATTGACTCGTTGAGAGTGTCACGATTGAATCTCCTTAATCTCGTGATTACTACCGGTCGAGGAAATGTTCACCGGCGATGATCATCACCAGCGTGCGCTCTGATGCCAGAAGCCCGCCCACGACGATCACATCGGCGTTTGAATTGGTGGTAACGGTCATTGCGCCCGTCGCCCCGGAAATGTCCAGCGTCGCGCCCAACTGGCGAGCATTCGGATCATAGACCGAATAAATCGCGTCCGGCGCATAGTACACCTCGATCAAGGTGGTGCCGCTGGTGCCAGCCTTGGTTTCACGGGCCGCGCCCATGAAGGCTGTATCATTGGTCGCCGCAAGGTCTGCCGTGCCGCTCTCAAGGTTGATCAAATCACCCTTGGTCAGTGTCTCGGTATCCTTGAAGGCGATGCTCATGAACAAATCAGGCCCGCCGCTCAGGCGTCCTTCATATTTAAATCCTGCACTCGTATCGACTGCCATTGTCGTCTCTCCTGCCGTCTAAATGGTTAGTCCTTCTTCGGCAGTTTGGCTTTGGCTGCTGCGTATTGTTCCGGCGTCAGTCCCGACCGTTTCGCAATGTCGATCTCTTCTGCCGTCAATTTGGGCGTGCCGCTGCCACCACCGCTTCCACCCGCGCCCGCGTCATAATTCGGGGCCGGTGGCTTGGTCAGCAGGGACTCGTTGGCATTCAACCACGCTTGCAATTTTTCCGGCGCATATTCCAGCGGGATCATGTTCTTGAACTGATCCGGCACGTTCTTAACCCGTGCTTCGTTGCTGTCGCGGATGATCTTTTCCAGCGTTGCGGCACGCTCTTCAATGGGTTTGAGCCGTGCCAGATCGACCGCCTGTTGCTCGGCAATCGTGCGGAATTTGCCATCCTCTTCAAGCTGCTTACGCTGTGCTGCCGTCAGGTTATCGCGCTCGCCTTTGTACCGTTGGGCTTCAGCCTCGCGTTCTTCCACGCGTTTTGCCAGTGCCCCGATGATGCGCATCGCGTCCTCAAGCGTTGATGGGTTGTATTTCCCATCCGGTTTATTGCCGCTGTCCTGCTGTCCGTTTGACTGGTCACCAGTCTGTTGCTCGTCTTGAGGCATCGCGCCTTTGTCCTTTTGGCATCGCGCCAGTAAATGGGGATTCTGTCCGCCGCTGGCAGCCCCTCACGGCCCTCCTAAGCGAACGTGTCTTGAATAACCCAAATATTTCACAACCCTGCCTCACGTAACGCGCAATAGTTCCCCTCCCTGTTTTATGGGGAGGGGTAAGGGGTTGGGTTCGCTTCCGATAACGCGCCTTCTCTGCATCTGTGCGTAATAAACCCGCGCCAAACGGAAGATCAGGTCAACACATGTGTTGTCTCTATGGAGGAATTTTCTCATGATGAAAATAGCACGCCGCCTCAATCGCGAGGCCTCAGTCAATCTCGCTCAGCGCCGCGCTTGGTTCGTTGATCTCTCAATCACCGCTGCGAGCGTGACGTGGGTAGGTGGGGTGCGTCCGTTCGTCGGGCAGGGCGGAGAAGCCGGTACACCCGGACAGCCCGTTTACCTCGACACGACCACCAACACCTATAAGCTGACCGACGGCGATCTCGACGCCGCCAGCGTGTGCGCGGGGATCCTGCTCGACACGATGGTCAGTGGCCGTCCCTGTCTGATCGCTCCACCCGGTGCGGTTATCAACATCGGCGCAACCGTCACACTGGGCACGATCTACGTCTGCTCATTGGCAGCCGGTGGAGTCGCGCCTTGGGCTGATCTCAGCACCGGCGATTACGTCACCATTCTCTTCATCGGTGCCACCAGCAATATTGTCGAGCTGATCTGCAAGCGCCAATATGCAGGCACGCACGCCTAAGTAGATGGTTTCCCCTCAGACACCGCGCCCCAAGCAGGGCACGATTCAGGATTTGATCAATGGGCTGCTCGACCGGGGCTACACCCGCGAAGTGCAGCCCGTTTTAAACGCCGTTGCTCGCAGCGTCAACAGCGGCTTGATTCAGACGCGCCTCGATCAACTGGACAAAGAAGTCCAGCGCCTCATCGACGCCGGTGAAAAACTCACGCCGGATAATCCCGTGATGCGCGCCTTGCTCGCCGATCTGGATGACACCATGAAGGTCAACGCCCGCGTGGTCGATGGAGCCGCCGAAGCCGTGCAGCAAACCGGCATCAACGCAGCCTCCACCATTCAGCGCCAGCTCGCACTGCCGGGCATCACCGATCAGCAGTTGGCACGTCTGGGCGTCACGTGGAACAAACCCGATCCGGCAGCCGTCGCGCAGCTCGTCCAGTATTCGCAGTCGGATAACTGGGCAAATCTGCTGGCCCAATACGGGCAGGGCATTGTCGATACGGTGAACAATCAGGCCATTCGCGGCATCGCCTCCGGATGGTCACCGCTGCGCACCGCCCGCAACATCCGCGACATCACCGAAAATCTCCCCGCCTCGCAGGCCAATACCCTCATGCGCACGCTTCAGCTTACGTCTTATCGTGACGGCACGGCCATTCAGCAGACCGCCAATCAGGACATCGCTTCCCAAGTGATTCGCATCGCCGCGCTCGATGCTCGCACCTGTCTCAGTTGTATCGCGCTGCATGGCACCGTCATCTGGGATAGTGAAACCGATGCAGGCCAGCCCGTCCCGCGCGTGGATGATCACTGGAATGGCCGCTGCACCTCGGTTGTGCAGGTCAAAGGCCGCCCGCTCAACGTTCAGACCGGCGTCGATTGGTTCAACAACCTCTCGACCGAACGCCAGCAGCAGCAGGCCAGCTTCGCCGATTCACCCGGCAAATGGCAAGCCTTCCAGAATGGCGACGTGACGCTGCAAGACTTCGTGCATCAGCACCAAGATGATACCTTCGGCCAGATGGTCACCGAAGCCACGCTGTCCGGCGCACTTAAGGGCAAGTAAAACAAAAAGATCAGGTTGTCTGTCCCTGATCTTCTGTCGCCATTTAACCGCAACTTGGCGAAACGCGTTGTAATCCACCCTCGCTAGGTGCCAACGAACTTGTCTAGCGATTAGCCGACTTATTGCAGTTATTCGGCCATACTTCGGGCTGCCCCCTACACCGGCCCACTATTTTACGCCGGTTTGTTCATTATGGATTCCTAAATTTAGGATTGAGGCTGCCACTTGCGCCGAGTGTGGCATTTAAGCGTCTCCGCTCCATCTCCTGATGCTCATTCGTCATCAGTGCCACGAGCTGCCGCAGAGCACCTCAGTTGTTAATGTCCACCATATTACCCGCGCCGTCAAATGCTATCGCACATTGAGAAGATGATTTATCAGAAGTCAATCAACCGAAGAAGCCACCTCTTAACATGGCTTCAGTTCGTGCCGACTGTTTAAGCAAAGCCAGTTCCTTTTCAACCCATACGCGAGTCTCAGAATGAAGAAAAATGTTCTGCTTATTGGCTTCATACCATTCCCATGTGTTGGGTTTACCAAGCGCTCGGCCCGCACCGCGCCAGTCCGCAATCATTTCTTTGGCGTCATCCATCGGCATTTTCTGCGGGATTGGCGTATTCCGTAGATCGGCAAGCAAGCGGTTTAATGCTTCGAAGTCAGGATGGAGTAACTTGTAAAGCTTAGATTCATAATCATAGACAACAGCAGCCACTTTTCCGCGTTGATCGGCAATCCAACTATGCGTCATGCCACCATCCATTGACTGCTCATTAAATTGTGGACGTGGTTGATCAGGTGACAAAAGCCAATATTGCCAGTGGTGTGAATTGCGCTTTTGATGATGTAGCCAAGCAATATCAAATCGCTCTTGCACTTCTGGGGGCGTAATCATCCAAGGTACTAGCCCATCATCTTTAAACAACTGCTTTGTTGGATGGGCAACTTTTGGCCCGTAGAAATAATGGACATACGGAAACCATTCTGACGGCAGGAACTTTGTCCAATCATGTTTGATTCCTCGCCAGATAAGCCCATATTCAAGGCAAGCAAGGAACACAAACCACTTGTGCCGGATGACATACTTCAAATAGAGTAAATGTGCTTTCATCATTCCCCCTTTAAGCCGTCAACAAATTCTGAGTCGACGTCGGCACATTGAACGTCCCGAAACCATTCACGCCGCCCATTGCGTTGTTCAGTTTCGCGCCCACATCCGCCGCCTTCTCTTTCATCATGCGGTCGATGTCCTCTTCGCTGTAACTGGCAAGGCTCGACTGCCCCAGCGCCCGCAGCGCCGCCCGCTCATAACCCGCATCATTCAGCAGCTTGAACAGCGCCAGCACATCGGTATCGTTGCGGATTTCAGCCGACTTCCAGCGCGTGTCCAGATGGTCAATCGCCGGTGGCTTTTTGGCGGCGAAGATCATCTCTTGGTTGTTCGCCAGCAAGATCGCATCTTCCCACGCATTGCCAAGCTGCACCTGTGCCCGGTTCAATTTACCCAGCAGCCCGATCTCCCGCTGCTTCAGCGCCTCGCCGGATGAACTATCGCCGCCCATCTGGCCGGGCAGGGGTGTACTGCTGATCACCCCGATCTGGTTGATGATCATCTCAATGCCCGCGATGATCTGGCTCAGATCGCCCACTTCCAGCCGTTCGAGCCGCGCCGCGCCCAGATAAGCCGCCATTTGCTGCGCTTCGTTAATATCACGCGGCAGCAGCAGCGTCCCGTCGGCATTCGTGATGTTCTTCATGACCGTCATGCCGGGGGTAATGCCCTTCGGCACATCGACATTCACGCCCAGCACGATGCTAAACGCCGTCAAGCGTCCAGCCATCACCAGATCAACCAGTTGGCTGTTCAGCGAATCTTGCAGCGGGATGATGTTCACCAGTTCCGACGTCCCGCCCTTGTTATAGAACGCGGTCACCGGCACACCCGGCGTCTGACCATCGCGGACCGTGATCAGTTCCTCTTCCGGCACATCCAGCGCGATCAACGTTTTGCCATCGGTGGAATAATATTTCTCGATTCGATTCGGATAATAAATATTCACACGCCTGTACAGGCTGATGTTCGTCTCGCCTTCCGCCTGCTGTTCCGGCGTCGGCGGCGTGTCGTACCAAATCTTAATGGCCGCCGCGATGTTCTGACTGTTCCCGCGCTCATACACCACAATCATCCCCGCGTCGCCGTCAAACGCCAGTTCTTGATATAGGCACACGCGCTGCTCGGTATCCCGATACTCGCTGATGACAAACGTCATGCCGTCCCGCAAAAACGCCACCGCAATATCGCGCTGTAAACCGTCAAAGCGGTTGTATTCCATCATCTCATCAACCCACTCCTGCGCCGGATCAGTTGTTTCACTGGGCTGATTGGCTCCCTCCCCTGTGCTTTGGGGGAGGGTTGGGGTGGGGGTAGCAGCCTCCATCATCTGCATCGACATCGGCGTGCCGTCGCCGTGCATCATCTTCGCCTCGAACTTGTCCACCGTCAGCCGGTCAGCCATCCGGTCGATGATCAGGCTGCAATAATTGATGTTGTAGCGCTCCAGCCGCGTGTCGCTGATGTTCAGCATGGCCTTCATTTCGGTCGTGAGCTGCATCCGCTGGAATCCGTCATAATAATCACGGAACAGCTTCACCAGATCACCCTGCTCCTGCGTGTCCGACTGCCACTGCGCCGTCACCAGCCCTTGACGCGCCAGAATCGCTGCGATTGCCTCAAGCATATTTCCCTACCTTGTCTTGCACGACCCAATCCGACCGCTTCTTCACCACCTGCACCGCGAAGTACCGGCTGGCGTCCATCAAATGGAACGTCGCCTTGTCCTTGATGTTCTTGGTCACTTCGCCGTTCTTGATCTCGCGTGAATAGCTCATCACTTCATCGATCCAGTCGCGCAGATCGTCCATCACCAACAGGCGGTGCTGCCGGATCAGTTGACTCA
>ERZ724505.2073-NODE-2073-length-10292-cov-4.228094_pt1 | contig 10292 bp, 10 predicted proteins | sample MGYA00376038_ERZ724505 | MGnify/ENA primary metagenome ERZ724505 (study PRJEB28724, sample SAMN07190884) | wastewater metagenome | isolation source: effluent of sewage treatment plant in Hong Hong | place: Hong Kong | collected 2016-03-17 ...
CGTCAATGAATTCATCCGTCGACGCGCCAGTATCTTTAACAGCACCTTGCGCCTTGCCAATGAACTTAAAGAACTCCTGCCCTATCACAGCATTGCCATCTGCTAGGTTGTTGAACTCAATAGCCAACTTGTCGGTTGCCATCTTGGTGGCACGATCCCGCGCACCCTGCAGTGTCTCAGACAGCGGAAGTGTCACATCCCGCTTGACACCATCCAGCGTATACTTGAAACTGATATCTGCGAAGTTGTCAGGCAGCTTGGCAATGCTCTCTGCAAACAGCAGCAGCTCCGTGCCCTTGGTAAGTCCCATCTGACCAGGATTGAATACAGTATCCACTCCACGCATGGTGGACTGAATCTCAGCCTGCGCAGTTTTCAGAATACCGCGGGCGCCAAGTGCAGCAAGAGGGCCGCCAATGCCGCCAGACAGGAGAGTACCCAGACCAAAGTTCCACGCAAAATCTTTGAATGTGTCATTGTCGAAAACAGGAGAGTCGTTCATAGTGAGCGCAACAGCCGCCTCAGTCGCAGCACCGAGCATTGCCTGATCCAGGACTTCCCAGCCAAGTTGTTTGCGACGATTGGCACTGAGAATGTTCTTGACAACTCCGCCCCCCTGGGCAACTTCCTTCAGCGCCTCGTCAAGATAATGAGCTTTACGAGAAGCAGGCAAAGCCATAGCACGGCCAACAGCACCAAGGCCCTTACCTGCGCTAGCCATGCGAGCAGCTTTGATACCAACAGTGCCGGGAATGAGAGAAGTGCCCATAAACCCGACAAGATCGACTTCCTTCTTATGGTCAGCATAGTAATCTCCGATGTGATTGTCATACTTACGGATAGTTTGCTCCACATCAATCTCATCTTGCCCTAAATAGTCCCGGAAAGTATTGACGATGCTGAGCACTCCGCTGATAGCCGCAGCCGGAGCCCCCTGTGTGACTGCTTGCCCGATGCGCGTGAGCGTACCTGCTTGCAAGTCTGTCGTTTCGGAGCCAATCACAATGGGGTGATATGCGTAATCGTTTTCAGTAGGCATGATGTTTCCTTTTGTGCCATCGCACAGGTGGAGTTAGGTGGAGCTAACGAGAGAATTACCGCGGAGAGTTGTTGCCAAGTAGGGCTTCCTGCTGAATGCGCGGCAGGCGAGAGAACGAAGGCGTGATCAAACGAGCAGCCAGGCGCTCAGCTTCTGCTTGATTGATCAGATCCGCCTTGAGCACATCAGAGAACATACCATCTGTCTTGATGGCAGCTTGATAGCGCGTTTGCAGTGGCAGATCGAATTGATCGTAGTTATAGAACTCCAGATTCTTGCGGGCTGCGACCGCATAGTATTGCGAAATCTGCTTACCAATCTCCCGTATAGGAAGTCTTTGCTTCGCGGCGGTCTGCACCGCTACCTTGATAGCACGCTGTTCATCTTCACCAGTCAGGCGCTCAGTGCCAGGTGGCAATGCACTCATGACAGTAGTCAGGGCCTTCACCATGACATTGTCTTTGAGGGTTGCCAACTTAGGATCAGCATTGATCTGGTCAAGCAGAACTGCATGCTGTGCGCGATAGGGATTGAACACCTTATCGTAATGCGGATCAGTCAGACTGCGGACAGCCTTCGGATCGCTAGCACTGGATACCAAGTCATTCTGGTAGGATGCAGCGGCAATCTTGGGAACATCCTTAGCAGCCGGCGGCTTGGCCATGGGATTCTTTGGATCAGGGCGACGAACAGCATCCTCATACGCCTGCATGCCAATCTTCAGGCCATCAGCGGCCATTACCATGCCACGATTCTGCTGATTGAGTGTCTGACGATTTGCGTACTTGTCGAAGAAGCTGAGGCTTTCGTCCAACCCATCGCCAAGGTCAGCAGTTTGCGCACGCTGCCACCACGCATCTTGCACATCCTTCTTGGGCATGGCCTTAATCATTTCGAGACTATTAACCAGCGGCTTGCCATCTGGCCCAATCTGCCCGAGCATGCCAGAGATAAGTGCCACATTAGCATCGAGACGAGATACTGCTTCGTCCTTGGCCTTCTTGTCTGCCAGCTTGGCTTCCATGTCACGGCGCCGCTGTTCACGAGCTTCACGACGCTCCTCCAGAGACATCTGGTACTGTGCAAATTGCATTTGCGTGCCAAGTGCTTGACGCAGATTGTCAAAGCGTTTGTCTTCCAACTGAATGAGGCGCGCACGAGCAGCAGACTGCTGTCCGACCAACTGCATGGCAGCTTCGCGCAGCTTGATGTTGGCGGCAATGGCGTCAGCCTGAGCAGCAGCCTGTGCCTGCTTAGCCAACTCGCCAGCCGTATTTGCGGTGACTGCACTGGTGTATTGCGTGAGCATGCGAGTACGCACCGCAACATTCTCAACTGCAGCATCTTCTTTAGCAGCGAGCGCATTGTGCTGCGCACTGATAGATGGCAAGTCCATCTGAGCAAAGATATATCCAATAGGATTATCGAAGAAATTCACAGACGCAAGTTTGTCGTACTCACTACGCACCTTGCGACGCTCAGCCTGCGTGGCAGTGAGTTCCGCCATGCTCTGAACGTATTGATTTTCCATGTCATTGGGATCGAGACCAGCAACAGCTTGTGCCTTATCCCGTGCCTGATTGCGCACGGTGTCATTGGCAATCTTGAGCTGTGCGGCTTGCTGCTGAGCCTGCGTGGCGGCGGCTGCATCTGCTAGGTTGAGCGTGCCAAGTTCCAAAAGCTGTGCGTTATCCTGCTGGATAGCAGCAATTTCACCTTCGATGCGCTTGTTACTTTCAGCAGCTCCGGCACCCATCGCTGCCATTAGTGCATTGAGATTCATGATTTCCTCACTTCTGTTGTTTCTGGCCGCGGCCGAGCGAATCAATCATCGTGCCAATTATAGCTTGCGGACTGAGTTGTCCGCCATTAAGGGCGGCATTCACACCGAGGCGCCCAGCTCCGCCAAGAATAGCCGCTGCCGTGGTCCCCTGACCAGCAATTTCGCTTGCAATGTTGGAGATGGCAGGATTCACGCCAGCCGCTACTGCCCCGCCAAGGATGCCCCGCCCGATGTTCCCACCCGTGATAGCTGATACGCCGCCACCAATCAGCCCACGTGCAGCAATGTTAGCTGCTGTGCTGCCAAGGCCAGTCGCACCACTGATGGAACTTGCCAGTGCAGGAGCAAGCCCCTGTGCCAGCGGGCCGAGCAGTAGTGTCAACGCGGGAAGGGCAGATCGCCAGCTGGTATCTTCAATATCAATGCCCTGCGGTTTGCCTGTCGTATCAACCTTGTAGAAACCGCGGGCGTTCTTCTGGCCGGGAATTCTAAAGCCCTGGTTGGCACCATCCGCACTACCAATCAGGTAACCTTCCAAAGTGGCACCTCCACTGTAATCATTAGGCGGCTCTTTCCAAATCTTTTGAACAGCATTCCCGCTGGCGGTAGCCTTGCCTATCTCAATATCTGCTGGAGTAGTCAGCGTGCGCAGGAATTCACCAGTGCCAATGTTGGAAAGAGACAGGCTGTTGAAATGTGCCTGCGTACCAAACGGAGCAGTTGGATCTGCTGCTTGAGCGCCTTGCGGAGACGTGAAATCACGCAGCAAATCTTCCTCGTACGAGGATGCCTGAGCAGTCTGCGGAGCAGTAGAAGTGTAAGAACTCCCACCACTTGCGCGACCGCCCGGAACTGGAATATTCTGAGTTGCCATGGCAGTCTCCCAGATTACAGGAACGAATTGAAGTCGATGTAATCGGTGTCGCTGAGATTGGGCGGCCCCATGAAGTCCGTATTGACCATGTTGTTATCGCCGAACTGCTGCCAGATGGCCCCCATGTCAGCATCGCCAGTTACTGCACTGTCGCCACCGAAGCCGAACAGGTCGTTCAGATCCAAGGGCTGATCGAAATCTGCAGGCAACACTGGCTCACTGACCATCCCATTCATCGCGATTGGGCCATCAGTGAGATTCAGCGCACTGGCAGGCATCAGGTCAGGAACAGCCGCCGCGCCACCGCCACTGATGCCGAGTGCTTTGCCAAGTGCCCCCAGCGGCCCGCCTTCGTTCTCACTGTCTTTCAGCGAAGTGCGCAGTTTTCCGAACAGCTGCAGGCCCGCTAGCATTTTGGCTGCATCGCCCACATTACTGCCGGTTTTGGCTGTGGACTGCGTACCACGCGTGGCCTGCGCAATGGCGGCTGCTGCCTGCGCTTGGACTTGTTGATTCTGCAGTTGCTGACGTGCGAGCTGCTCCTGCGCACCGGTGGCTGTTTGCTTCAGCAGCTGAGATAGTGCAGCCTGAACAGCACTGTTACCGCCAGAGCGGGCACCCATGGCATTACCATAGGCCTTCTGCAGCCCGGGGATAGTACCAGCCGCCTGCTGGAAAATACTCTCCAACATCTTGGAGTAGTCTGCACCTTGCAACTGGCCGATGACCGCTTGCAGAGCAGCCGTATCGCCAGGATTGGTAGATTGCGTGGTACGGCTGCCGCCAAGCGCATTGATGAGCGAGGCGATGCCAGCAAGTGGATTGCCACCGTCGGGCGTGCGTTCAGTTGCCATGATGATTCTCCTGTATAAGGCAATTGCTTACTTGGCTGCGACGCCAACTTTCTTTTCGTAGCTGCGATAAGCACCAAGACCGAGGATGCCACCGAGAATATAATTTAGCAGCTCCATGTCCGGAACTGGGGGGAGTGGCCAGCCCTTTGCTACTGCCAACCACTGTAACAGAGGGTGTGCAATAGTTTGGTATGCAAATCCTGCACCACAGATCCAGCCAATTGCAGGCCGCCAACCGGCTACAAATACGGAAGGATGTGCGGCTTCCTTGGCATTGATTTCAAGCTGACTGATGATCTTCTTGAACTCGCCATCCTGCTCCAGTTTGAGTAGCTCGAATTGGGCTTTAGCCTTTTCCTCAGGGGTGACGAGAAATTTGTCAATGAGTTTCTCTCCGAGGGAGAGTAGAGGGAGAATAAGAGGAGACATGATTACTTTCCTTTCCAACGCACCAAGCTGAAACTGATGTTGACAACCATTGCCGGTCTGCCCCAGATTCGGGCATGGTTGAGCTTGTGGCCGTAGTGCACACGCAAACACAGCGGGCCAATCTTGCGGATGATGTAGAGTTGATATAGTGGGCCATTGCGGCGCACGCACCAACCTTCTTTTGTTTTGCCGATGCTCTCATCGCCCCAGGTATCAGCATCCTGCACTTCAGTGGGCGTGAGCTTGCGGCCAAGCATTGCGGCCAATGCAGACGCACGGTTGCGCAGGCCAAGCCATATCCAGCGAGCATAGAAACTGCGCGGGTGATGGCCCGGCGCGTAGTAGCACGCTGCGCGAGCTTCTGGCGTGTCTGCAAGTGTGGCGGGGACTTGATGATCGCCGTTGATACTGACGTCGTTGTCCCACCAGCGCGCCCAGTGCGGCAGCGATTCGTCACCCCATCCAATCTGGCGCAGAGCAAATGGCACGACTACCGGGGCCAGCAGATCAGGAGGCAGCACCAGCAGGCCGCGCAGTGCAGAGCCTGCAAAGCTCTTGCAGCCAAGAAGTTTGTGTCGCCAAGGGATTGGCAGCGTGCAGAGCATAAGCATTGGGGCCAGGTTCCATGCGACGATGGTGGCCAGCAGTGCGGCAGCGTAGAGATGGAGCGAAACGCCAGCCGTCATGAAGTAGTTCGAAATGTTCATACATCCCCCGTGTTTGTTGATGGAAAGCTACGACCAGCGCCCCAGATAATGCGAACTGCTGCGGGGCCTGCCACTCCACCGCCAGTTGTTATCTGTGTTGCTCTGGTCCGTCGCTGTTGGGCACAACTATGTAGTAGCGAAGGTATTGTAAGTACTGCCTACGTACCCTGTAATGCCAGTGTACGCCTTGAGCAACGTGAAAGAGCTGCCGTCATTAGAGCCCGAGATGGACAGGCCAGTGGGGGCACGAGAGACATTACCTGTATTGTACGCGAACTCTGCCACGGCCTGAGGAGAACCCAGATCAAACGTAGTCCACGAGTTAGCGACATAGCCAGAAGTACAGATACTGCTAGTTGAGTTGTCAACAAGCTGAGAAGGCGTAGAGCCAAACGACGCCCAGAGCGCGCCTGAGTTTGTAATCGGCGTACTAGGCACAGTAAGGTCAGCGCCCCCAACAGACGCCCGCAACTCTATCTCGCGGCAGTCTAAGAAGCCGTCAGCACCAGAGCCGGGGGCCGTCCATGTAATGCGCCAGTAGCGGTATACAGGCAACCCCGTAGCCACAGGCTGCATCAAAAGTTTCTGCCAAGTGAACATCTTGGCCTCACTTCCCGTAGATCGTAGAGCCTACTTTCCACAGAACAATAGCCGTGTAGCCAGTGGTCTTGAGAGTAGGAGCATTGCCATCACTTGTGAGCCAAGTCACAGGCAGTGAAGTCCACGTGATAGTGTAGGCAGTGCCATCATCCACCATCAGCAGAATTCCCTGACCAGAAGTCCAACCGGCCGCGGCGGTAGGCGTACGACTCGCTCCCAGCGTAATGGTCTGAATACTCCCGTTTGCAGGATCAATGACAAAGCCTGCACCATCAGTAATGGCGTAAACATCCTCAATGGGAGTACCAGTGAGAGTAGGAGTGGTGACGCTAGGCGTATTCACGACAGGAGAAGTCAACGTTTTGTTGGTAAGCGTCTCTGCCCCTGCAAGTGTTGCAACATCCCCGTCACTGACTGCCGCATTCAGTTGCGCAACTGTAGCAGTGAGCGTGTTGCTGGCAAGATTGAGCGTCTTGTTGGTCAGCGTCTGTGCGTCGGTAGTGCCAACTATTGCACCAGTGGGAACTCCCTTGCCAGCACTCTTGATTAGCTTACCTGTTGCACCATTGAACAGGGCAATATGGCCATCAGTCGCACCAGCAGGTCCGACAACATCACCACTACCTGTGCCATTTGCCCCGTTGTAGACAGTGAAAGTAGACGTGGTAGCATCAGTGTAGGTTATGGTGTAGGTATCCGTAGTTCCCGGGGCACCAGTGCCAGAAGTCCTGACAATTGAAGTAATGCCACGCCCGTTCGCACCGTTCGTGCCGTTCGTACCGTTGGTTCCATTCGCACCAGCAGCGCCTGTCGCACCTGTTGGGCCAGTAATTGCAGTCAATGCAACCAAATCAGTCCACACCACATCACCAACGTAGCGCCATTGGATATGCGTTGCAGACTGCTGAAACTCGACCTCGCGGCCATCAGTTCCATCGACGCCGTTGGCTCCAGGAGTACCAGGAGTGCCAGGAATCCCCTGAATACCTTGCGGGCCTTGCGGGCCAGGATCACCTTGTGGCCCAGCAGGGCCAGTAACTCCTGTTTCCCCGCGCGGCCCTGTAATAGGATAACCGCCAGGATTGATCTTACGTCCGAGCATTATGGATACTCCTTACGATCTAGTTCGAAGTGGGGACCGTCAGGGAAAGTTTCCCAATCGCCGCCCCAAACAATCTTGATGTCAAGCTCTTTGGCAGCTTCCTTCATTGCTGCTGCTATCTGATGATACAGTGGCCAATCCCAGCACAGTTTGCCGCCAACATACGCAGCCAGATCAACAGCATGGCCAGTGAGATGCCGGCTGTTAAGAGTTTTCGTGGCGCCCGCTGCGTACAGTTCCCGCTGGCGCTTGGGACTACGCACGCCTTCAATGACTGCGAAATCTACTCCAGTCTTTTTGATTGCAAGCTCAACCACACGCACCAGGGGAAGTTTAACACCTTCCAGTTTGCGATAGGATGCAGACGACAGGCGAAAATTAGACGGCATGATCTGTATGGCTTCCATCAGTATATTGAACACGCAGTACCGCTGCGCTCGGTTTATACACATTAGATACTACCTTGCCCACAGGAGCAATATTAAGGTAGAATCCAGCAGAGCCCAGACCAATACCAACAATCTGCTTGATCGTGTTATCTGTAGTAGGCGCAGTTGCAGTGATGGCCCCAGCAGTACCAAGATAGTAGGCGACTCCGAGGGCGGTTCCGGAGATTCCCTTAGTGCGGCCTGTCATGAATAGCGCAGTGCCAGTTGCCCCAGATGCCAATCCGCCAATGGTATCCATGCAGGCAAGCGCAGGTTTAGTCAGCGTGGCGGCATCTGCCTTGTGTGCCACGATATTTCCACCGCTTACACTGAGCGCCAGCAGGTCACCATAGGCAAGAGCCTCGCCGGCCTGAATAGCGATTTTCTGATAAGCATCCACACCAAGCGAGCCGACGCGATCAAGCTGTCCCAGCTCTGCGGCACTGTATTGCACTTTGCCAGTAGCAAGACTGACTTGCGCCGCCAATGCGTGAATGGCCCGGTACAACGGTAGTACCAAGGCCACATCGCGATCAGCTAGTCCTGCCGGATACTGCGGCAGCCCAGATTCAATAAGATATTGCATCAGATTTGCCCCGTTGGTACAGCCTCAATCAAGAGAGCCGACAGGTCGAATGCTCCCTCAACGAGAACATCGAAGTTCTTGGCATCAACTAGCTCGCCCACAGACAGGAAGCCAGGCTCACGAACAATGTCAACCATCGGAATTGCCGGACTCGTTGTACGGCCATCGTAAGATGGAACGACAGAGATACTCCCACCTTCCATACCTTCCGCGTCGATACGGTTGATCTGCGTATGACGGCTACGGGAGAGTTGAATGCGTCCAATGATGGCAACACCTTCGTCAGTGGTGGCACGTACTTTATCCGTCCACTCGCCGATGTAGATAGCGCCTTGTGCAGTCATAAGCCCAAGCGCGTGCTGTGCTGGACTCAATTCTGCAGTAGGTGCCTGATTGACATCATTGTACGCAATGGCATCCATGTCATCATAGGTGATGCTGTTTGCCATGTCATACGTAAGCGTAACATCCCCCGGAATGTAGGTGTAGTGGAAGCAGTCCGTATGCTGGAACTTCAACTTACCAAAGCGCTCCAGTGCCAGATCCCACAGCAGTACGTACTCATAGTTACCTTCTGTCAGTCCGTAGGAGATGGCAATGTAGCGGTTACCGATGTTGGTGACCTTGATTGCAAGGTCCTGCCCGCTGGAAGATTGCAGCAGTTCCTTCGTGGCGGCAAGATAACGCTCAATCTGACGACCAGTGATGAAGTCCGCTACTTGCGGCTGGAACGGCTCAGCACTGTTTAACGTGATACGCTGCAATCCTGATGTCGTGTACCCATAGACAGCGGGCAGACTGCCCTCCACAGTAAGAACTTCGTACCCCGCAGCGCCGCCAGCTCCAGCAATCTCACGGAACAGCCACGGACTGACAGTATTCTGGGCGTGATAACTAGCGCCAACACAGTTGCGGCTAGTGAACATCATGAATCCACCGGCCACCCCGACAATTGCTAGCACCGGACCTTGCACATCCTCTGGAATCTGCGCACCTGCACCAGTGAACTCGCCATTTGCGAACGGAGTGAAGTCGAAGGCAGTGCCGTTGAATGCAGCCCAAGCCACAGACAGGCCACTCCACACAAGTAAGAAACCGTTAGAGCTTGCAATACCATCAATTTCACCGACTCCGTATGGCAGGTTGGCAATCAACGCACCAGCAGGCTCCAGTTCCAGCGTGGCAGGATTCCATACCATTAGCGACATGTCTACTGAAGTGGTAGATACCAGGTTCGAGTAGCAGACGAAAGTCTTTCCGTCCACATACGCATACGTGACGCGGGCAGTTGCTGGAGTCTTGGGACTGCTGCCACTCAGCGTAAGCCCGAAGATAGATTCGATCGTGGAAGTTTTCCACATGCCAGCAACTTCGTCATACACATAGTTCTTTCCCTTGGCAGGAGAATAGAGAGCAATGCGCTCCTCTGCATCACGCAGCGGAAACACAGTGTCGAAGTCATTGTTCACCGTGCCTGCAATCTTTTGTTGGTATCCAACGCTTCGCAGTCCCTCAGCCACAGGCATGACATTCTCGATGTAGAGAATCTGCGCGGTGTTGTAGTCAGTGGATGGCTCAGTGCCCACGAACTGGCGAGGAGTTCGCGGAGCAGAGTCAAGACCAGGAATAAAAACACTGCGGCTACCCTTCGTAGAAATCAAAGGGAAGCGCGCAGCATTGAGAGATACTTTGAAGCGTTGGATGGCCATAATAGCCTCACGTTACGATTTATGCTTTGCCAGGAAGGTAGCAATGCTAATCACTGCTGCCGTAATCCAGGCAATGGGCTTTGCCAGTTTGCCAAGGAGCTCCAGCACCTTGAAGGCTCCAGTGGCAGTGTTGATGATTGCAACTACCCCATCAATAGAGGTTTTGAGGGCAGTGAAGTTA
>ERZ724505.2074-NODE-2074-length-10292-cov-3.759988_pt1 | contig 10292 bp, 13 predicted proteins | sample MGYA00376038_ERZ724505 | MGnify/ENA primary metagenome ERZ724505 (study PRJEB28724, sample SAMN07190884) | wastewater metagenome | isolation source: effluent of sewage treatment plant in Hong Hong | place: Hong Kong | collected 2016-03-17 ...
GAGTTCGACCTCGGCGCCCCAATGTTCCTTGCCGTCGTCGCCAGTGAATTTCTCGTCCGAGTGCCACAGCTTCCGCGACCGGAAGGGCTTGTCGGTGACAAAATAGAGGTGTCTGGACGCGCCGCCAGACCCAGAAATGACCGCTTGGAAGTCAGAAAATGGCGTTTTCAGCAGAGATTCGACAGTTTTTCTCGCCTTCGCGGCCAGTTCCGGCTTTCGGACGTCGACATCAATGACATGCAGGTAGAGATCGCCGATTTGCGACGGTTCTCCGAGCCTGACGCCGCAGTTGTAGCCTTTGACGTATGAGGACTTCAGTTGGTCGACGCTGAGCGTGTCCTTCGCGGTCCATTTCTCGTCAATCGGTCGCTTTGACCGCTTTTTCAGCCAAATGACTGAAAATCCGAGACTACTTAGGGCGATTGCATCGGTCAGCAAAGGTCCATCCCTTCAATGCGTGCGAAGGGCGTCGGTGAAGTCTGGTTCGGGACTGTCCAGTAGTCCAAGCGCATAAGAAGTCCCCTGATTCTGCATTCAAAACGTGATCAGGAGATCGTCTACCGGCTGTTGATGTACGGCCCCAGGCTCTCGAAGGTCAGTTTGCTGCCTTCCAGATCAATGAGGGCTTTGATCCTCTGACCAGGCAAGCTGTTCTGCTTCATCCACATGCTGATCTTCTGCTTCGAGACGCCGATCTCCTCCGAGATCTTCTCGATGTCGAGGCCGCGCCACACTTCACCTTTCCGGTTTTCCGTGACTTTCCGGTGCATCGGCAATTTCTCGTAGCACAGCACATAGAGGCCGGTGCGCTCGTTGCCAGCACTCGTTCCACGCGGAATGGGGGACGGTTTGTCGTTCATGCTGATTCCTGTCGTCTTGCGAACTGTCCTCACCATATGGGTGATTTTAGCGTTTGACAACGTGATTAGAAGGTGATTTTGTCTTTTCACTGACCGAAACCTCATGGAGAACACGACTCATGGCATTGGAAGACAAGATCGAGGCCCTCACGGCGGCGCTGAATCGCAACAGCGATCTGCTGGAAGGTCTGACCGCGAAGGCGGCTGCTGGCGCCGCCAAGGTGACCAACAACGCCGCCTCCGATTCGGAGAAGCCCGCCGACGCGCCGAAGCGCGGTCGCCCGGCCAAGGAAGAAACCGCGCCGAAGAAGGCCAAGGCGCCGACCCCCGAGGAAATGGCGACTGCCACCAAGAACTTCCTCGAAGTCGACGATGAGGACGAATACTCGAAGCGCCGCGCGCTGGTGAAGCGGATCATCGCGAAGCACGAAGTCGCGAAGATGTCCGAGATCGCCGCCGAGCAGCGTCAGGGCGCGCTCGATGCGCTCACCGCCTACAAGGCCGGTGACGCGACCGAGTACGACGAGGAAGAAGAGGACATCGCATGAATCCGATCTACGGCTTCGACGACAAGGTGAAGATCTCCTGCTCGGGCGAGAGGGGCGTTGTCGTCGGCTACGCGCAGTACAAGAACCACCAGGACCAGGCTCTTGTCCGCTACATGGCCGGTGACGGTCGCGCCGTCGAGGCGTGGTGGGATGTCGACGCGCTGGAAAACGACGTCGAAGACTGACAACTCGGCGACCCCGCTTCACGGCGGGGTCTTCCGACGAGGCGCCGAGATGCGTCTCCTCCGAAGACCTCGAATGGAGAACCGAGATGAAGAGAAACGTCAGCATGAAACTGCGCTCCAAGATTGCCGAGATGGTGAGCGGCGAGTGGATGTTTCAGCGCAAGCGCAAGACAAAGGCGCCAGAAAAAGGTGAACAGCGCGCCGCGAAGCGCCTCGACGCTCACCGCAAGGCCACGGCGAAGCGGCTGAAGAACGCCCGGGATGACTTCGAACTCTCGCGCCAGGTGCGCCGCCAGATGGAGCGCCGGGCGAAGAAGATGCCGATCAGCCTGCCTCAGGCGATGTGGCACCGCGCCAACAACTTCCCGAAGCTGGGCGGGAGGGCTGCGTAATGCGCTTGACGCTCGATGACATGAGCCGCGAAGAGGCCGACGCTTACATCGGTCTGGTCAAGGCGCAAGACCTCGCGCACCGCACCGCCACCGAGGCGGGCTGGTACACCGATCCCGTCACTCTGCTGCCGATCAAGCGCAACTTCGGCGAAGTGGTCGCTTTGATGCACTCGGAACTGTCCGAGGCGCTCGAAGCTGATCGCAAGGGGCTGATGGACGACAAGTTGCCCCACCGCGACGGCCGCGAAGTCGAGTTCGCCGACTGCATCATCCGGATCTTCGACACGGCCGCAGCGCTCGGCTTGGACGTCGCCGGGGCGATCATTGAGAAGAACCGCTACAACCGTCAGCGTGCCGATCACAAGCTGGAACAGCGCGCCGCAGGGGGCAAGAAGTATTGAAATGTCCCATGTCCGTATCGACACTGATGAACTGCGCCAGCGTGCCGCAGATGGTCTTTCTGCTACCGCTATCGGTGCGGAAGTCGGCATGGGCCGAATTGCGGTCATGCGCAAAGCCAAGGCTCTGGGAATCGAAGTCAACGGTTCGCGCATTCCGAGGATCGCCTCGATCGAGCGCGCGGTCGCCGATATGAGAACCTCGGAAGCCGTCGATTTCCTCCTCGAACTCATCCGCCAACTGGTGCCAGCGCTTGAAGAGGACCAGGTGTTGAAGGTCTGCCGTCACGGCTTCACCGCCACCGAGGCGCAGGTTCTCCTGATGGTCTTCGCCGACCGTTTCGCCGCGAAGGAGGTCATCTACAACGCACTCTATGGGAGCCGCGCTTCCGGCGAACTGGTCAACCAGAAGATCATCGACGTCATGATCTGCAAGATCCGGAAGAAGATCAAGGAGAAGGCTTGGGACGCCGTTGTCCACACGACCTGGGGACGCGGCTATCATGGCGAGCGGCTGAACGGGTTCATGTTCCCGTGGGAGCAGAACTAACGTGGCACCTCGCGAACGAGCCCACGCGCGCATCGGCCCCTCGTCTCTGGCGAGGGCGCTGAGTTGTCCTGGCTCGGTGAACTTCATCGACAACTTGGACGACGAAGACGGCGCCGGGCCGATGGCAGACGAGGGAACGATCCTACACTCGTTCGCAGAGGACTGCCTGAACAAGACCCTCGATCCGTTCGAATTGGTGGGCGAGGAGCGCACCTACAACGGCTACAAGTACGAACTGACCGAGGATGATGCCGAGGGCATTCAGGAAGGTCTGGACATCATCGACGACATCCCCGGCAAACTGCTGGTGGAGAAGCGCGTCGACCTTGGCCGCTGGATGCCCGAGCAGTTCGGCACATGCGACGTCGGCATCGTCGGCAAGAAGCGCATCACGGTGTTCGACTGGAAGTTCGGTTTCAAGCCAGTCAGTCCGGTCAACAATCCGCAGATCATGGCATATGCCTTGGGGCTCTGGGACACCTTCGTCCGCGATCAAAGCGACGTCGAGCAGTTCCGTCTGATCATCCACCAGCCACGAGTCCGTGGTGGCGGTGGGGAATGGGACACCGACCTCGATACCCTGCTGGAATTCGGCAAGAAGCTGAAGCGTCTGGCAAAGCAGGCCGCTGATCCAGACGCACCGCGCATCGCGGGAGATTGGTGCGACAGTGGCTACTGCCCAGGCGCCAAGGACCGCCAGTGCCCGGAGTACGACGCCTTCAACCTGAGCATGATCGTCCGCGACTTCGACGAACTCGACGACGACATGGAGCATGATCTGCCGCTCCGCATGACACCTGTCGGCCTGCTGACCCCGGAACGCCGATCCTTCCTCTTCAAGCACAGCGGCATGATCACAAAGTACCTCGAACGCATCAAGTCCGAGATCATCGACGACGCGATAAAGGGCCGACCGACTCCGGGTCTCAAAGCCGTCGACGGTCGCTCGCCGCCCAGGAAGTGGTCTGATCAAGACGAAGCCGAACAAGCCTTGCGAGAACTCTTACCTTTCGAGCGAGTTTACACTAAAAAGGTGATTACTCCCAAGAAGGCGAGCGAGATTCTCAGCGACAAGGAATTCGATCAACTGGCCGATCTGATCGACAAGGGCGAACGCAAGCCAGTCCTTGTGCCGGTGGAAGACGCGAGACCGGCGCTACGCAACATCGCAGACGAGTTCAACGAAGAGGACTGACACAGTGCAAGAACACATTCTTCAATTCTTCGCCTACGCACACTTGCCGCCGCACCTGCAGGCGGTGAGCAAGCCGTTTGGCGACATGGCGCAGCAGATCGTCGACACGCTGCCGCGCAATCCGGAACGCACCGTCGCGCTGCGGAAACTGCTCGAATCCAAGGACGCTGCGGTGCGTGCCCTGGTCGCAAAGGAGGACTGACATGACCACTGACACGAAGAAGAAGGATCCGGCGCGCGTTCTGCTGAAGAACGTTCGTCTGTCCTATCCGGCGCTGTGGAAGGCGAAAGCCTTCGGCGGCAGCGATGGTGACGGCCAGGGCGAGCCCAAGTTCAGCGCGGTGGGTCTGATGGACCCGTCCACGAAGATCGGGAAACGCAACATCGAGAAGCTGGAAGACGCGATCGAGCACGTCAAGAAGACCACCTGGCCGAAGGGTGCTCCGAAGTTCTCCCCGGCGAAGATTTGTCTCAAGGACTCGGAAGACCTTGAGGAGATGAAGGACGGCTACGATGGCATGATGTACGTCAGCGCCTCGAACGCGAAGAAGCCGCGTGTGCTGGACATCGACGGGGAAGATGTGCGTGAGGGCGACGAGGGTGCTCCCTACGCAGGATGCTTCGTCGACATGATCGTGCGGGTCTGGGGCCAGGACAACAAGTACGGCAAGCGCGTGAACGCCAGCCTCGAAGGCGTGAAGTTCCGCGACGACGGCGAAGCCTTCGGTGCCGCGCCGATCAGCGACGAGGACTTCGAGGACGACGAAGACGACGACCGGCCGACCCGCCGTCGCAGCCGCGATGACGACGAGGACGAGAAGCCGAAGCGTCGGTCTCGCGACGAGGAAGACGAGCGCCCGAGCCGTCGCCGCAGCCGCGATGAAGACGAGGAAGAAGAGCGCCCGAGCCGTCGCCGTAGCCGCGATGATGACGATGACGAGAAGCCGAAGCGGCGCTCCCGTGACGACGATGAGGAAGAACGTCCGAAGCGCCGCAGCCGCGATGACGAGGATGAGGAACGCGCTCCCCGTCGCCGGTCCCGCGACGACGAAGACGACGAGCCGCCGCCGCGCCGCCGCCGTGGCCGTGACGACGACGTGGCCTGATCTTCAACTGACCCCGGCAGAGAGATCTTCCGGGGTCAACCTTCTCTGGGAATTGACGTGAAGCGCACCCTCATCCACGACATCGAGATCTACGAGAACTACGCGCTCATCGGTTTCATGGACATCCAGACCGGTGAAGTCTGGTCGTGGGAATTCGAGGGCTCTCTGACCTCAGAAGAGCGCACCGAGATTCGAAAACTGGTGATGAAGAACCTGATCGTCGGCTTCAACAGCCGTGGGTTCGACATGCTGATCCTGTTCGCTGCCCTCAAGGGCTTCTCTGCGAAGGCGTTGAAGCGCCTGGCCAACGAGATCATCGTCGGCAAGCGCGGGAAGAACGGTGACTTCGTTCAGCAGAAAAGCTGGGACATCGAGCGGGATTGGGAAATCGAGATCCCCTCCAAACTGGATCACATCGACCTGATCGAGGTCGCTCCTGGCAAGGCCAGCCTGAAGATATACAACGGCCGCATCCACGGGAAACGGATGCAGGACTTGCCGATCGACCCTGAGGCGATCCTCACCGAGGACCAGAAGGAAGAAGTCTACCGGTATTGGAAGAACGACCTTCAGGCCACGAAAGACCTGTATCTGAGCCTCTCCGAGCAGATCGCCCTTCGCACCGAACTGTCCCGCGAATATGGCATGGACCTTCGCTCCAAGTCTGACGCCCAGGTGGCAGAGGCGGTCATCAAGAAGCGCGTCGGGCAGATCACCGGCACCGCGCCGAAGAAGCCTGACCTGGCCAACATCAAGCCCTTCAAGTACCGGGCGCCAGACTACATCCGGTTCGAGAACGAGCACCTGAACGACCTACTCGACACGATCGAGGCATGGGAGTTCAAGTTGTCATACAGCGGCAAGGTGCAGATGCCGGATTTCCTGTCCGACGCCGAGATCACTTTCGAGCAGATGGGCGAGACGATCGGTCACCTGAACGAGGACGAGGAGGACAACCGCGAGGGCGCGCTGCCGCTCGGAACCTCTGTCTACCGCATGGGCATCGGCGGTCTGCACTCTTCCGAGAAGCGCGCCGTCCACCATTCAGACAAGGACTTCGTGCTTATCGACGCCGACGTGGCGTCCTACTACCCGAACATCATCCTGACCCTCGGGCTCTACCCGGAGACGATGGGGAAGGTGTTCCTCAAGGTCTACCGAGGCATCGTCGATCGGCGCCTCGCTGCCAAGGCGAAGCAGAAGGAACTTGAGAAGGAGATCAAGGGACTCGAAGGCCGAATGGCCCAAGAGAACAGGCCAAGTGAACTGATGCGCGAGCGCGTGGAAGAACTGAAGGCCGAGGCTCACCAGCAGAAGGTCGCCAACGAAGGCGGCAAGATCATGATCAACGGCTCGTTCGGCAAGTTGGGCTCGCGCTGGTCTGCGCTGTTCTCGCCGAACCTGCTTATCACGGTCACCCTGACCGGCCAGTTGGCACTGCTCATGCTCATCGAGTGGATGGAACTGGCGGGCATCTCCGTTGTCAGCGGCAACACGGACGGCATCGTGATCAAGTGTCCGCGTAATCGCCTCGACGAGATGAAGAGCATCATCAAGCGCTGGGAGAAAGAAACCGGCTTCGAGATGGAGACCGCCGAGTACATCTCGCTCTACAGCCGGGACGTGAACAACTACATCGCGCTCAAGAGTGGCGCTGACCCGAAGCGCAAGGGCGCCTACGCGAAGTCCGGTCTCGAAGAGAAGAAGAACCCGACGATGGACATCTGCGCCGAAGCGGTCTCGATCTTCCTGTCGACAGGCGTGCCAGTCAGCAAGACGATCCGCGACTGCCGCGACATCCGCAAATTCGTCACCGTGCGCACGGTCAAGGGCGGCGCGATCTGGAACGTGAAAGAGGTCGAGTTCGAGCGCATCGGCAAGCGCGGGCAAAAGCTGAAGCCTGGGATCGAGTTTGACGCGAGCGAAGCGCAGTATCTCGGGAAGGCGATCCGCTGGTACCAGTCGACCTGTGGCAACGGAGCAATCCACTACAAGGACAGCCTCAACCGGGTGCCGAAGAGCGAAGGTGCAAGGCCGCTGATGGATCTGCCGGATGAGTTCCCCGAGGACGTGGACTTCTCCTGGTACGTGCGCGAGTCGCGTCGCATCCTGGTCGACATCGGCTACTACGAGGAAATCTGATGGCCGTCCTCGAATCCTACATCGAGAAGAAGGTGATCGCTGCTGCCGAGGCTGCAGGCTTCATGCAGCGCAAGGTCAAGTACATCAACCGCAACGGAGCCCCCGACCGCTGGTTCTTCGGTCCTACCGGGCAGTTGATCATCATCGAGTTCAAGAAGGCGGGCGAGAAGCCTGATCCGCACCAGGAGCGTGAGATCAAGCGCCTGCGTGATCGAGGCTTCAAGGTTTACGTCATCGACAACGTGGAAGACGGGAAGGCGCTGTTCGAATGAGTAGAACAGCAGAGCAAAAAGCCCGCCGCAATGAAATAGAGGCAAAGTTTAGAGAGAAACACAGAGATCGTATTAGAGAATACCAACGACAATGGAAAGCAGAGCGACGTGCCCGCGATCCGGAATTTTTCAGATATTATCACAAAGCATATCACGAGAAAAGAAAAGGTGATGCTCGAATAAGGGCGAAGCAATTTGTGGTTTCGATCAAACAGAGAATCAAAGCGCAGGATTTGGGTTTTGATTTGGACCAATATCTGCCTGAATTAACAGAACGTATTTCCCGTTGGAAGTGCGAACTGAGCGGTATTCGTCTCGATCAAGGTTCAAGTAGAACTGCGATCAATTCGGTAAGTCTTGACAGAATAGATTCATCCAAAGGCTACCTCTATTCAAATATCCGCGTTGTGGCGTGGGGTCTGAACGCTGCGTTTGCCCATTGGGGAGAAGAAGAAACTGCCCGTCTTATGCGGAGATGGCTAGATATAAGAGACTTGGCATGACAAACGGCATCAAGCGCAGCCAACTTCGCTCGTTTCAAAAATGGGGAATTGAGCGGATTTACAACAACGAAACAACTATCCTCGCTTGGGATATGGGGGCCGGAAAAAGCGTTACGGTTCTTACGGCTATAGATGATTTGATCGAAGACGGTATCGTCGATCGTTGGCTGATCGTGGCACCCATGTTGGTAGCTACTGCTACTTATCCAGACGAATTCGCGGATTGGAAACATCTTAACCACGTGAAGTGGACGTTGATCCGCGCTGAAGACGACGATGAAGACATCGTTGCCGCATACAAGGACGCCTATGAGATGGCGAAGATTGCAGGGCTCTCCACAGCAGAGGCTACTAAGTGGGCTGGTCGTCATCGGACTAAGGCAAAAGAATGGAAGCGCTTGCGTCTGATCAATGATGGTGCAGAGGTGCATATCATCAACAAGGAAGGTCTACCTTGGCTGTGGAACCACTTCAAAGAGAAGTGGCCATACCGAGGCTTCGTCACAGATGAAGCAAGTGTCTACAAGAACGGTAGGAAGCGCACCGCGACCAAGGATGTCAGCATCTTCGGAGCAGCCGCAAAGGCGCGGAAGTTCGCGAAACGCATCGTCCTGATGACCGGCACTCCAACACCGAAGGGGCTGCGGAACATGTGGGGCCTCGCCTACATCGCGGACCTGGGCGAGCGCCTTGGCACAGCCAGGACGAAGTTCGAAGAGCGGTGGTTCGACAAGGACTACATGGGCTGGAATCTGACGCCGAAGGCCCATGCGCAGCGCGAGATCACCGAGCGGATGAGCGACATCATGTTCACGCTCGATCCGGAACTCTATCCAGACCTCCCGCCACTTCTGATCAACGACGTCAGGGTCACGCTTCCGCGAAAGGTGATGGAGGAGTACCACCGCTTCAAGGCGACGCTGGTCTCGGAAGCCTACGACATCGAGGCTGTCAACAAGGGCGTGCTGGCCAGCAAGTTGCTACAGTTCGCCTGCGGCTCGATGTACGACGAGAACGGGAAGGACGTCTGGATCCACGACCGGAAGTTGGAAGCCCTCGAAGAAATCATCGAAGAGGCGGACGGAGAGCCCGTCCTGGTTGCCTACAACTTCAAGTTTGACCTCGCGCGAATCAGGAAGAAATTTAAGAAGGCGGTGGTCTTCGGCGAGGGTGATGTGCGTAAAACGAAGGCCGATTGGAACGCCGGGAAGATCGACTTGTTGCTCGCGCACCCGCAGTCCGTGGGTCATGGGCAAAACATTCAGTTCGGAGGGAACCTACTCGTCTGGTACGGGTTAACGCATGATCTGGAAATCTACCAGCAGATGAACAAGCGATTGCATCGCCCAGGTCAGACGCGGCCAGTCACCATTCGTCACATCATCGCCAAAGGCACCTATGATGATGATATTCTTCCGAAATTGCAGGATCGAGCGATCACTCAAGACGAGATTATGGCTACACTCCGTCTCGACCTGTTGAACATGAAGGCCGGAAAATAACTCAAAAGTTGACTATAAGAAGTGATTTTGGCAGGATTGATCTCATCTACGATCGCGATCAGATGTTGGAAGACCTGCGTAGCCTCTGATCACCTAAAGGGTTGTGCAATCACTTTTGGGGTGATAGGTTCTGAGTAATACTTGACGCTACCCGGTGGAACCCTGTGAAATACAAACTTATGCTTGGCGACTGCCTGGAGAAGATGGCAGAGATCACTACGGGTTCTGTCGATCTTGTTTTGACAGACCCGCCCTACGGCACGACGGCCTGCGCTTGGGACGCGGTGATCCCGTTCGAGCCGATGTGGGAGCAGGTCCGTCGCGTGCTGAAGCCGAACGGCGCAGCGGTGTTCACGGCCAGCCAGCCGTTCACATCGGCGCTGGTGATGAGCAACGTCCAGTGGTTCAAGTATTGCTGGGTGTGGCGGAAGTCTCGGCCGAGCGGTTTCGCGCAAGCCCGCAACATGCCGTTGAAGGATTACGAGGACGTGGTTGTGTTCTCAGAAGGTGTCACCGTTCACGCCTCGCAGTCCATAAGGAGGATGCCCTACAACCCGCAGGGGTTGGTAAAGTTCGACAAGCCTAAGACCTACGAGAAGAAAAGCTACAGCGACAGTTCGTTTGCGAAACGCCCCTCTC
>ERZ724505.2075-NODE-2075-length-10291-cov-4.254689_pt1 | contig 10291 bp, 12 predicted proteins | sample MGYA00376038_ERZ724505 | MGnify/ENA primary metagenome ERZ724505 (study PRJEB28724, sample SAMN07190884) | wastewater metagenome | isolation source: effluent of sewage treatment plant in Hong Hong | place: Hong Kong | collected 2016-03-17 ...
TGCCCCTTATTTCGGCAGTATTGCACACAGTTCTAGCTAGAAGGTTTTTATGCCAGCGCCTCCATAGGGCAACCGCCTTATTACCTGAATACAATTCGAAACCTTGATACATTGGACTCTTAGTGTTATCAAAATTGTGTTCTCGACCAAGCAAATGGCCATATTCGTGGATAAAAGTTACACAGGCGTTCGGTCTTGTTTCTGGAGGATAATTAGTATTCCAAAAAACCCTACAATATTTTTTTGAGCCCTCAGGGTAGGTACCTTCATATGCTCCATATAGGTTTGCCCAAGCCAACCAATTATTGTAAGGGTCAACATTGCCGGTCTTGTATTCAATAACAACATCTTTAGGCATGCAATCAACTCTACCTAACACGCCTTGATTATTGTAGTAAATATATGCTGCCGCTTTGAATAAGTTTTCGTCCACATTTCGGTACCTCCAGTACCAATCATTGCCAGGACCACCTCTCTGAACCGCCTTGGCTTGAGGAATAACCACTACAGCTGTTACCGATAATGCTAAAACTAAAGCTGCAACTATTAGTGTTCTTTTCATATTCACAGTTTAACATAAACCATAAGCACTATAATTTTTCTTATTCTTGAATATGCTACAATTACTCCTTATGAAGATCGGTATCGTCGGCCTGCCAAACGTGGGCAAATCAACTTTATTTAATGCACTCACCCGCAACAACGTGCTTGCGGCTAATTACCCTTTTGCCACCATTGAACCAAATGTCGGTATCGTTCCTGTGCCTGATGGGCGGCTTGAGAAACTTGCTTCTCTGTATGAAGCCAAGAAAATCATCCCATCGACAGTTACCTTCGTCGATATCGCCGGCCTCGTTCGAGGAGCAAGTGAAGGCCAGGGTCTGGGCAATCAGTTTTTAGCCAACATTCGTGAGGCGAATGCGATTTGCCAGGTGGTACGCGTGTTTGAGGACGAAAACGTGACACATGTCGACGGCAAAATTAGCCCCGAGGATGATATCGCGACCATCAATACAGAGCTGATTCTTGCGGACATTCAAACAATTGATAGGCGGCTTTCGAAAATTGCAAAGGATTCTAGCCAAAAGGCCCTCGCCTCTTCATTGAAGAAGGCGCGAGATATTCTGGACGAAGGAAAAACTCTGTTTGCTGCAAAGTTCAATAATGAAGATCTTGGCGATATGCAGTTGCTTACGACTAAACCATTCATATATGTATTCAATGTTGATGAATCAGAGCTTTCGCACGAGGAAATGAAGAAATCTCTTATCGCTTCTGTCGCTCCTGCACAGGCGGTTGTACTGTGCGCTAAAGTTGAAGCCGAATTAAGCTCACTCGATCCAGATGAAGCTCGTGAATTACTGAAGGATCTTGGTCAAAGTGAGTCTGGTTTGGATTCGCTAGTACGTATCGGCCAGGAAGTGCTCAGGTTGCAGTCATATTTAACGGCTGGCCCAAAAGAAGTACGTGCTTGGACAATTAAAAAAGGTGCGACTGCTCCAGAGGCAGCGGGAGCTATCCACACTGACTTTGAAAAAGGCTTTATTCGAGCCGAGGTGGTGAGTTACGAAGATCTAATTAATGCAGGATCTTTAACAGCTGCGCGTTCTGCAGGAAAAGCCCGTCTTGAGGGCAAAGACTACATTATGCAGCCTGACGATGTAGTTGAGTTCCGCTTTAACGTCTAAGCGATCGACTTTAGTAAATAGAAGCACTCTCTGTTCCCCTGGGCCCCAGTAACTTCTGAATCCTCTTTCGCAATGATTTCAAAATGGCTATCAATTTTCGATTCAAACTCTGCAAGAATTTGAGCTCGTAACTTCTCGTCCTTAATGACGCCCTTGTGCTTATCAGCAGTAGGCTTATCGGTTTCGAATTGAGGCTTGGCCATCGCAACAATTTGTCCATCCTTGGTAATTAGCTTAGCAACCGAATCCAAAATTTTCGTTAAGGAAATAAATGAAACATCAACTACAGCAATATTAGGAGTAGGATCGAGCAAGTGAACGTCGATATCTCGAATGTCAGTTTGCTCGATAACTACAACGCGATCATCATTCCTCAGCTTATAAGCTAGCTGATTTGTGCCGACATCAACGGCGTAAACTTTTTTTGCTCCGTTCTGCAGAGCATAGTCGGTGAATCCTCCAGTTGAAGATCCGACATCGAGAACCACAGCATCTTCAAAGTTTAGTCCTAGTTTTTCCGCGACGGATGCCAACTTATCGCCTCCCCTGGAAACATAGCGAGGTCGGTTGGCGATATCTAATTCAATATCCGCCTCAAAATTTTGGCCTGGCTTGGTAAGTTTGGCGGTTTTGTGACTTACTTCACCGGCCATTATCATTGCTTGCGCCATCGATCGTGAATCGGCAATGCCGCGCTCAACCAAAATGGCATCTAGTCTTTTTTTGTCGGCTATTTTTTGCGCTCCAAATACGCCCCACTACGCGTATCAACTTTGATTACATCACCAGTATTAATGAAGAGTGGAACCATCACTTCAATACCGGTTTCCAGCTTAGCCGGCTTGAGAGCTGTGGTAGCCGTATCGCCTTTGGCACCCGGCTCAGTCTGAACCACTTCAAGGTAAACGTTGTTACCGATATCCAGTGCAATTGGCTTGCCGTCGTAAAGCATGACGATAGCTTTGGCGCCTTCCTTGATATACCCTCCTAGATCTCCAACCTGTTCATACCCAATTGTGGTCTGCTCGTAGGTATCTTGGTTCATAAAATGGAACCCCGTGTCGTCTGAGTATAGAAACTGCATGTTCTCACGGGCCAGGTCTGCAGCGGGAAGTTTATCTGAAGAGCGGAAAGATTTATCAAAAACTGATCCACTCTTTAGATTCTTGAGCTTTGTCCGCATGACAGCGCCACCACGCCCCATCGCGATATGGGACGACTCAAGAACTTGATGCGGAGCGCCATCAAGTTCAATCACAACCCCCTTCTTAAGATCGGTGTGTCCGTAAATCATTTAGGATCCTTAACGAACAACGTATGGAAGCAATGCTAGGTGACGTGCACGCTTGAGCGCAACCGCAACTCGACGTTGATGCTTCATGCAGGTTCCGGTTCTTTTTCGGGTTTCAATTTTGCCGTAACTGTTGAGATATCGTTGAAGCAGTTTTACATCCTTGTAATCTACCTCGTCGACCTTCTCGGCGCAGAAACGACACACTTTTTTGCTGTAAAAGTTAGCCATATTTCTCCTTAAAATGGTATTTCGTCTAGGTTGACTGGCTCATCATCTTTGAGGTCATCAACCACGACGTCTTTTTTCTTAGATTTTGATTCGGTTGGAGCAGTTTGCTGCTCTGGCATGAAGTCGGAAGGTCCATCAGTTGGGCGATCTAGGAAGTTAATGTCGCTTGCGACAATTTCGGTTCGTGATCGTTTAATGCCATCTTTTTCCCAGCTCTGGGTTTGAAGACGACCAACAACCATAACCTTTCGGCCTTTACTCAAGTACTGATTGGCAAGCTCACCGAGCTTCCCCCAGGCGACTACCTCGTGATAATCAACCGCCTCTTTACGATCACCGCTACCATCGACCCAACTGCGATTGGTTGCAACTGCAAATGATGCAACTGCCTGTCCGCTAGGTGTGGTTCTTAGCTCGGGGTCACGTGTTAGGTTTCCCATTACTATTGCTTGATTGAAGCTCTTTGCCATTATGCTACTCCTTCTCGGTCGCTACCGCGGCCCTTTTTACATCTTCTTCTTTATCGTTCTTATCAGCTTTTTCGGCTGTTGATACCGCAGGGGTTGCAACGCGCTTAACTAACAGGAATCGAATGACTTCTTCTGTAATGAGTAGCGAGGACTCTAACTGTCGAACCGCCTCAGGCTTGAGGTCAACTTCGAAGTAGATATAGATACCAAACTGATTCTTCTTAACTGGATAAGCAAGTCGCTTCTTGCCCCAGTTGTCGCGCTTGGTAATTTTACCGTCGACGCCATCAATCAACTTCTCAATCTTGCTGATTGGAGTGTCGACATCGATCTCTAGATCTGGGTGCAAAAGCACCACCAACTCGTACTGTTTCATACGTTCTCCTTTCTATGGAACTGGCTTAATGCCGTGCCGCTCAATTTCTTGAGGAGCAAAAAGGTTAAATACCTCGCTAAACTCTACCAAGTTTTATCTGTTAAGTCAAGGTTGAGGACGCCCTCAACCGACTATTCAAACTTTACCATTGATCAATTAATTGATTGTTAAATATGCCCGTTGTTTCATTTTGTATGCTGGTCAATAATATGGCCATGTACGTGCTTGCAAGCCAACTAAAGAATCTGCCTGTAATGAGCATTCAAACCGGTCAAGCGATTGCTCATATTGAACAGCCAATTATCAATATGGCGAACCTTGAAGCAATGGCTCTTAACTGTAATCTTGGCCGGAGTAAACCTAAGGAAGGCGTGATATTACTTCGAGACGTGCGCCAATTTTCTGGCGATTGCATCATCGTAGATTCGTTCGACGACATTGAGGACTCCTCGGAGATTGTAAGGCTTAAGGATGTTGTAAAAGCAGGCTTCAACCATATTGGAAAACATGTGGTGAATGAATCTGGAGACAAGCTCGGGAAGGTTGAAGATTACACAATCAATTTGAAAACATTTATGATCCAAAAACTGTATGTGCATCAGTCACTGGTGAAAAGTCTTCTTTATAACAGCCTGGTTATTGATCGAACTCAGGTTATTGATATAACGCCAAAGGCTATAACTGTTAAGGATGCTAGGGTCAAAAAAGGCATCTTGGAGAGAAAAGCCATCCCGGCAAAGGGCAGTTTTCCTCAAGCATAAGAACCTTGCAAAAGTGCTACCACGCGAGTAAAATTCTTATCATAATAAGGTGGTTTCGTGGTCACAGCACTATTGTTTATCGCGGCGTTTGGCCTAGCCTATCGCATCGTCGCAACCAACTAAGATTTTTGTTCGAGCTGCTCCAGAGCAGCTCGAATGTCGCTAAAACGAAAACCTTTTGAAGATAAATATGCTATTAACCTTTCTCTTGTTGCGTACTTTTGGGCAAGAGATTTTTTTGTAACCAGATTTTTTATCGTTTCAACTTCGCCCTGGAAACCATCAATAGTTGAATCAATGACATCCTTTTCGATACCCTTTTGCCTAAGCTCATGCTCTAATTGCCGTCTACTTCTTAGCTGAAACTCTCGTCTCTCAGAGACCCAAGTTTCGGCGAAGCTAGCATCGTTTATTAGATTTTGATCAGCCAAAGCATTGATAATTTTTTGGGTAGTCGGCTCATCACACCCCTTTTTGGTAAGGTAGTCGGAAACCTCTTTTTTACTTCGAGGGCGAAATGATAAATAGTTGTACGCCCTATCCATCATCTTGCCGTAGCCCGAAAGATCAACTAATTTGGCGATCTCCCTTGAGTCTAGTTCGTCGCCTGATGCGATTCCGCAATCGATCAGTTGCGCCGAAGACAGTGATAACGCGTATTTCCCATCAACAAATATTGAGTAGCGGTCTTGTTTTTTTACTTGCTGGTTTATTGCCGTAATTTTTGGCATTTTAGGAAGCGAGTACCTGCTTTCTTACAGCTTGATCAAGCTCTTTGAACTCTTTGTTATGTTCTTCTAGGTAAGCTTTGGCCGCTTCTCGTCCCTGTCCCATTTTCTCGCCCTTGTACTCATACCATGCACCACTTTTCTTAACTAGTTCATGCTTCACTGCTAGATCAAGTAAGTCGCCTGAGGTTGAAATGCCTTTGTTATACATTATGTCGAACTCTGCCATGCGGAATGGAGGTGCGACCTTGTTTTTAACAACCTTAACTCTTACTCTATTTCCAATAACCTTGTCTGCATCTTTGATTTGCTCTGTACGACGAATATCTAATCGAACAGACGAGTAATACTTCAAAGCCTGGCCACCTGCAGTTGTCTCTGGGTTTCCGAACATAACGCCGATCTTCATACGAAGCTGGTTGATAAAAATAACTGTAGTCTTTGACTTACTGATAACACCTGTAAGTTTTCGAAGGGCTTGTGACATTAAACGTGCCTGCATACCCATAACGGCATCACCCATGCTGCCCTCAATTTCGGCTCGAGGAACCAAAGCAGCTACCGAGTCAACAATAACGACGTCAACGGCACTTGATCGTACAAGAGTTTCGGTGATTTCCAGCGCCTGCTCCCCTGTATCTGGTTGCGAAACAAGAAGATCGTCGAGATTTACACCAATCCTTTTGGCGTATTCTGGGTCTAATGCATGCTCGGCATCAACGAATGCTGCAAGTCCGCCTTGCTTTTGAACCTGCGCAACAGCATGTAGTGCCAATGTAGTTTTACCGCTCGACTCTGGACCGTAAATCTCAATAATACGTCCTTGAGGAAAGCCTCCACCCAGAGCTAAGTCTAAAGAAAGACTTCCGCTTGGGATAGTTTTAACATCAATCTTATGAGCTTCCCCTAGCTTCATAATTGATCCACTTCCGAACTGTTTTTCAATCTGGCTGACTGCTAAATCTACTGCCTTTAAGCGCGCAGTCTTATCTTCGTTATTCACCGTTGCGGTACTCCCCTGAATCTCTTTTACTTTTGTCATTTTATCATGTCCCTCTTTGTGATGCTTCGAGAATATATGTTACGAATTAAATTATTCTTAAGGGTCGTGGGATGCACCCCAGCACCACCGGCACATCCCTGGAAGCTCAATTTTTGTGACCCTAAATCAAGCATAACCGAACAAAATACGAACGTCAAGTATAATGGTTTTATGAGAGTTTTTATTGGAGTTCCCCTACTTCATCAGTACGGTCAGTCATTTCTAAGGCTATCTTTTTGCGAGGGCTTTAAGCGCAACTTGCGGCTTTCGCATATTGAGCCACACCTCACATTAAAAGCCCCCCAAGACATCGACGAAGACCAGCTTCCCGCTTGGAAACATAGTGTTGAAAAAGCTCTACATGCGTTCAAGCCTGTGCATACCAAAATCGATAGTAGCTTCTTTATCACACCTGTAACACTTGCGTTGAGGGGTGAATCCAAGCCACTCTGCCCAATCCATGTAGCGCTAGTGGATAATCTGAGCGAATTCGACTCTGCCGGTGTTATCTACCATGAAGGTAAGGACTTTATCGCCCATGTCACTGTTGGGCGCGCTACAAGGCGACTTGAACAATCGGACAGGAAGATGCTAACCGCAGAATGTGATCAAATTATTAAACCTCAAGAAATTACGGTAAACAAAGTTCGCCTCTATATAAGGCGAGACATTGAGCAGGGCTATGAAGCCCTAGAAGATATTAAGCTTAACGGTAGTTAGTAAACTGTAGCGGGAACTCAAGATCCTGCTGCTTTAGTAAATTAATAATCGACTGCAAATCATCCTTGCTGGTTGAAGAAACTCGCACCGCCTCACCCTGAATTTGAGCCTTCGACTTTGGGAACTCGTCACGAATTAACTTTGAGAGCTTCTTGGCCTGCTCTTGATTCAAGCCTCGTTTAAAGCTAATCGACCACTTTACAACCGTTCCACTTTCGGCCGGCTGTGTCGAATGGATATCAAGAACCTTGGGCGAAATATCGCGCCGAATCAGCTTACTCTGTATTACATCTACCAAAGAATTGATCTGATTAACGCTATCAGCTGTAAGATTGAGACCATTTTTATTATCACTAAATTCAATCTTGGCACTGGTGCCCTTAAAATCGAAGCGTTGAGCCACTTCTCTCTGCGCTTGATCGACAGCATTTGTCATCTCGCCGGGATCAAAATCACTAACTACATCGAATGAAAAATCTTTTGCCATAGGGAGATTATACCAAAGCTACTTAAATTGAGTCTCTTTGGCGAACTCAAGATTGTTGCGGGATTGACCCATTTGACCGCTACTCCCAAGCACCACATTGGCTGTTTGAGAGTTTGTGACCGTTAACAGCGTTGCGCCGGCATTCGAGGTCGATACGTTTATCAATGATGCACCTTTAAATACTTGGATGGTGCCAGGAAGCATCGTACCCTTGAAGACCTCTTTACCATCGGCGCGAACTGTAACCGTTGCTGCGGCATCTTTTATTTGAATTCTGACGGCGACTCCATCAAAAACGGCGGCGGGAAGCTCTGAGCTCTCTGTCGAACTAGGTACATTTGCGAGAATGTTACGAGTTACTGTCGTTTCTTTACCTAACCGGCTCTTAGCGGTTACTCGAATGGTGTTTACACCGTTTTGAAGCGCTAGATTGGTAGAAAACTCGCCATTTGCATCAATCAGGATCGGCGAATCATTGATAAACACGTCACCACCTCCTCCAACTTTGCCCTTAACTTTGATCAAACTGCCGTAGAGAACCTCATCCTTTGATGGCTCACTGACTTCAAGGCTTGGCGCCGCAGTTAAGGCGCTAAACTGCCAAAATAGATAACCAACAATTGCAAGTGCAACCAGGGCAATCATTCCAAAAGTAAGCCTCCTGGCACTAACAACCGGGTCAGCACTCAGTTCTTGGGCCTTCCTTGCCAGCTCAACCGGTTGATCCCCTCGCTCTTTTTCGTACTGCTTGATTATTTTTTTGGAGTTGAGGCCCAAATAGTCGGCATAACTCGAGACAAAACCCCGTGTATAAACATCATGAGGCAGTTCAGAGTACTTATCGGCTTCAATTGCAATCAGGTACTTTCCACGGACGCGAGTACCAATCTCGATCTCTTTGAGACTCTTACCTTGCTCCTGCCGGGTTGATTTTAAGATTTCGCCGACTGTTTTGGGAGCTTCTTTTGATTTTGTCGCCTTATTCGTCGCTGCCATCGGCATCACCAGAATCTGTGTCATTCAAGCTTGATACCAGCACCTGCCGCGGTCTTGATCCATCCGCTGGGCCGACAATCCCTCTTTCTTCTAGGATGTCGAGAAGGCGCGCCGCCCTGGCGTAACCAATTCGGAGTCTACGTTGAAGTAAGCTTGAGGATGCTTTGCCGGTCCTAATTACAACTTCGGCTGCATCCTTAAAGAGATCGTCATCGGCGTCGCTAAAGTCGCCGCTTCCTCCACCACCACCCATGCTAACGGGTTGAGCCAAGACCTCTTCGTTGTACATTGGCTGCCGTGCTTCTCTTAAGTAATCGGTGATTGGCTTGGTTTCGGTCTCATCGGTATAAACACCCTGGATACGTCGGGGCTTAGGTGTCTCAGCATTGCTAAAGAGCATATCACCCCGACCGAGCAGCTTCTCTGCCCCACCAGCATCTAAGATTGTTCTTGAATCAACATTAGAAGCAACGCGGAATGCAATTCGGGCAGGAATGTTGGCCTTGATCAAGCCAGTAATTACGTTGACGCTCGGGCGCTGAGTGGCAAGCACGAGGTGAATTCCGGCAGCGCGGGCCAGCTGAGCTAGGCGCACGATCAACGCCTCAACCTCTGCTCCTGCAAGCATCATAAGATCAGCCATCTCGTCAATTACGACCACAATATATGGCATACTCTCCTTTTTCTTGAGGTTGTTGTACTCATTGATGTTGCGCTTTCCAACTTCCGAAAACAGCTTGAGGCGTCTTTCCATCTCTGCCACTGCCCACTTAAGCGCCGAAATAGTCTTTTCTGGCTCAACAATAACGGGTGTAAGTAGATGAGGGATGTCATTATAAAGGGTAAGCTCAACGCGCTTTGGATCAACCAGAATCAGCTTGAGCTGAGCCGGAGAGTTGCGATAAAGCAAACTCGTCAGCAAGGTGTTGATCATGACAGACTTACCAGCACCAGTGGCACCAGCGATCAAAAGGTGAGGCATGGTTGCAAGATCGGCCATCGCGGGGGCACCAGCGACATCTTGCCCAAGAATGATTGAGAGCGGAGATTTAGCACTTTTATACTCTTTGGCTTCCATGAATTGCCTTAAGCGAACTGTGGCTATATCGCGGTTCGGAAGCTCAACACCAACCGCACCCTTACCTGGAATCGGGGCCTCAACACGAATCGCTGGAGCCGCTAAAGCAAGTGCGAGGTTATGCTCAAGACCAGTAATTTTGTTCAATTTTACGCCGGCTGCTGGCTTAAGAGTGTATTGAGTAACTGTTGGACCCACATTGACCTCTCCCATGGCAGCATCGATGCCGAAACTTGAGAGCGTATTTTGGATAATGGCGGCGTTCTCTTTAATGTTTCCAGCGTCGGGATGAGATGAATCTTTGCTAAGAAGATCGACCGATGGCGGCGTCCACTCCGGATCGGCAACAGTAGTAAGGGCGACTTCCGGCTCCTTGTTTTTCTTCTTTGAGGATGGGCCACCAATTGTGCCTTTGATCTCAAG
>ERZ724505.2076-NODE-2076-length-10284-cov-4.473458_pt1 | contig 10284 bp, 14 predicted proteins | sample MGYA00376038_ERZ724505 | MGnify/ENA primary metagenome ERZ724505 (study PRJEB28724, sample SAMN07190884) | wastewater metagenome | isolation source: effluent of sewage treatment plant in Hong Hong | place: Hong Kong | collected 2016-03-17 ...
CTATATCTTGTCATGCTCACAAGACATTTACAGATTGGGTGGCAGATTTTCCCCAACAAACACAACTTATCCACCTGTGTTTTTTATAGTCACATGACAATATATTGTCATAAAAATTAAAAAACTCTTTACATAAGGCTTGAGCTCCCCTACAATAGTTCTTGTGGTAAGGAAGCTCTCGGTCGCGACAACAAGGTCGCCACACGCCGAGAGCGTTTTTATATCAAAATGAAATGCCCATACTGTAGAGCCGAAACAACCGACGTATTCAACACTCGCCCGACTAAATTTGGTACTCAAATTTGGCGTAGAAGGCGTTGTCTTGAATGCAATGAATCATTTACCACCTATGAGGCAGTGGATTTAGGTTTTCTTAAGGTTATTAAAAAAACCGGCTCGAAGGAGCGCTACTCTAGAGCTAAGCTGTTCACAGGTGTATATGGCGCTTTTCGATCAATCGATAATAAGCAAAATGTGGTTGATGCAGTAACCGATACTATCGAATCAAAGATTCTAGATTCCAAAAAAGATATTATTTCGTCTGAAGAGATTGCCGCCATTACTCTTCAAACCTTAAAGAATTACAATATGATTGCATTTATGCGCTACCTCGCCAATCAGGCAGACGTAGTGAATGAAGCTCAGCTTAAGCGGGAGCTCAAGAAGTACTAACTTACCCACCGATTTGTGGGTAAAAAGTACTAGCGCCCCGGTTAACGGGGCGCTGGGTAGCCGCTTACAGGGATGAGGGTTGTGCCTGGAGGGTCTGCCCTTTCAGGCTGATACCCGTTGAGATCGATCCCGAGACGCCCTGCCTCTTCACAGGCCCATTTCTGCAGGCGGCTCACTGAAGTCGGTCTCCAGATAATCCCACCAGCCTCTCGATCTTCCTTGTATAGCAGCCCCTCATTTTGGAGCAAGAAGGCTCCATTGAGCTGATCGGGAGTGAACTCACTCTCTAGAACTGGCCTCTTGTCGAGAACAAGAGCAGCCGCCCCCAAGGCATCAACTCTTTGCATATACCGATAGAGCCTGCGCAAGCGGATTCGAATTCTCATCAGTACACCTCCACGCAGTCCGAGGAGACCCTGCGCCCCAATTTTGAGGACTCCTTTTGAACAAAACCCCTAACTTTCATATTCGACTCAGCAATAAACCAGTACCTTTCGTCTTTTTTTATACTCCAGTCGACAAACCCTTTGCGATGGAGATAATCCATACCATTGGCTTGATCGGGAGTAAGGCTATAGTCAAAGACCGTGCCATACTTGAGAACGAGCATGGCGGCGCCGAGTCGGTCCTCCATCATTCCATATCGCCAAGCCCTGACAAGGACAGATTTGACTTTCGACAAGTACCCCTTGATGTAAACGTCCAACACTATCTTTCCTCCCTTAGGACGAAACCGTGCTGGGTGTATTCAACCATAACTACCTCTGGGTGTAAACAAAAAACCGGCCCTCAGACAAGCCGGTTTTTTGTTTCAGATATAGAGATTACTGATTCGGAGTCGATGGCACTCCGTCAGCTTTGTTAGTCTCTTCCTTGCGAGTCTCCTGATCTTCGTCAACAACCTCTTGATCCTCCTGAACACCTTCAGGCATCTCGGCAGCTTCGTCGATCTCCTCATCTAGAGCCTCAAGCTCCTCATCACTTCGTGGTGGCTCAACCTTTGCAATCAACTCCTCGGCGGGGGTCAAAATTTCTACTCCCTGAGGAACCTTCATGTCGGCGACGGTAATCGACTTCTCGAAGTCATCGAGAACAGAAATATCAACCTCAAAGTTTTCTGGGAGATCCGCTGGCAAAGCTTCAACTTCAATTGTTTGAAGCGGTTGGACCAAGCTTCCCTCCTGCTGGTAAACAGCGGTGGATTCGCCGGTAATATGAATTGGAACCTCTGCCTTTAACTTTTCGTTCATCTTTACCAGGTAAAAATCTACATGGGAGATGTTGCCCCTAGCATCCTTCTGAACCTCATGAAATAGAGCGTTTTTCTGGCGAGCATCATCAATTTTAATACCGATAATTTTATTCCCGCCCGCTTTAGCAAAGGCCTTATTGAGTTCAAGAGTGTTGATGCTGACCGGTTCGGCTTCATTCCCCTGTCCGTATACTACAGCTGGGGTCTCGCCCTCATTACGCAGACTTTTAACCGCCTTACCCTTTACCTCACGAGGCTTTACATTCAAAACTACTTTATCTGACATAGCAAATTATGCTCCTATTCTACCGCCTTTAAACCAGCTAACGCTTTTTTGAGAAGCCGCCTTTTTTCCTAGAGATATACCTGTGGAATTCAGCTATCTCATCGGCGCTTATGCTTCCCATAGCCGCAAACTTCGCTTCCTCGCTCGAGACCAAATCGGTTTTATCACGCTTGGGCGTCTTGCCTCCCATCGAAACGGTAGCAAGTACCGGCAATGAACATTCGTGGCAATTGAGCTGAACAAAGCTAAATCCGTTCAGTTCTCCGAGGTAGTTGATATCGTCAAGGAAGTAACTGGTGTCACAAGAAGGGCACTTATAGAACTCTTGCAGATTATTGATCAAGTCCTGTAGGTGTTTTCTACTCATTTTTGAGGTCCCCTCTTTATACACTCATTATACCGGATATCAGATAAAGAAGTCTACTTTTTGGTTTTCTCTACGGGCTTGAGGTCAGCCGACGCAATCCCACCAGCGACACCTTCAATTGCGCGAGCTGTCTTGGAATTACTAATACGAATTAAAGCCGCGATAAGGACGCCAATTGCGACAAATAGAACAATCATAGCGACCATCTTCTCGAAGCTGTGGAGCGATAAAGCAACCATCCCAAATACTGCGGCAATCAAATACAGCAATAGAACCGCTCTACGTTGACTTAGCCCCGCCTTAAGCAGCAAATGGTGTAAATGCTCCCGATCTGCGGTAAATGGGTGCACCCCCCTTCTAATGCGCCTCATTGCTGCCCAGAGAGCATCAATAATTGTGAACCCGAGAACAAGCATTGCAGTCGCCAGCTTACCTCCAGAGTAAATTGCTAGCATAGCCAGGGTTAGACCCAGGAAATAGGCACCGCTATCCCCCATAAAGATACGCGCGGGATAAAAGTTGAAGGGCAGAAACCCAAGCGCCGAACCGGCCAGAATAATCGCGAGTAGCGCTACAAGTGGTTGATCGACTGTAGGGCTGATCGAAAGAGCAAAGATCACTAAAGCGGCAATACCGCTTACTCCACTCGCCAACCCATCAAGACCATCAAGGAAGTTAATAACGTTGACCATACCCATCATCCAGAGAATACTTAACAGGTTTGCTATCGGAGTGATATGGAATTGCCAGAACCCCAAATCGACCATAAACCTACCCCAAGTAAGGTCAATCATCCCGCCAAAAGGATTGGTAATTGCAGTGATACCAATTCCGCCTGCGAGGGCGATACAGGCCGCGACAAACTGCCAGCCCAACCTGGTCCAGGCACTAAGTCGCTTAACGTCATCAATCGCACCGACAACCGCCAACAAAGTACAGGCGGTCAGCAGGGCGGCAAGCTGTCTTCCGAATGGCATAAACAAAACTGCCGTTATGATAAAACTACCAAAGATAGCCAGGCCGCCTAGATAAGGGATTATACGGTTATCCAAAGCATGAGACTTCTGGCCGCTTGGCTGAGCAACAATCCCCCGCTGGAGAGCATATTTGCGTACAAGCGGAGTTAAGCTAACCGTTAGAATCCAGGCGCATGCAAATGCGATTAGATAGATCATTTTTTCCTACTCTTTGGAGTTACTTGGAATGCCAAGTACTTACCCAGCATTAACCGAGTCTGTGCATCAATTGCCGCCATAGCGCTAAATGCAATTGAGACTACTGGAAGCAATATCCATTGAAGCAACATTCCAATATTTCTACGATGGCCGTAACGAGCTGGCCTGGGCGGAAGCGATATCATGCTGATTGCAATCATAATAATAAGAGCCACCAGGGCAATGTTCATCATGTAGCTAGCTAAAATTGGGAGCTGATGCGCAAGTTCTGATCGCATTCTAAACTCTTCGTTCAAGAAGAGTGGTAGCCAGGCAACAAAAGTTACAATTAGCGCTGTTGTTGACCAGCTTATATGACCTTCAATTTGACGCCAGGTTTGAGCAATTTTTGAATGCAATGGGATGTTACTGTTTCGGATATTGTTACGTACCACATATGGGAAATCCGAGATACCATATGCCCACCTTCTTAACTGCTTGTACTGAGCAATAAAGGTTTTTGGATACGTCTCAGCTAAAACCGCATCCTGGTAGACAGGAACGTACATTGGCACCACTTGATGATCACCGTTAAAGGCAAAGTAACTCCTCCAGTACTGATGGCCGTCTTCTACGGGAGTAGAAACGCTCCAGAAATCGGTATCAAGGAGGGCTCTTAGACTTTGGGCATGGGCGGCAAAGTTGCGCAACCGATGCGGCCGCATAGTTTCCATGAGAAGCCAGAAGGAGTTATTGGTTGCAATAATTCGCATTGGTGCGGGTACATCCCAAATGTTGTTGTAGAACATTGGCACCGGTTGATACGACTTGCGATTGCGATTTGGATCCATTGCATAAAGGTAGCTCAATACAGTAAAGTACTGTCTCCCTGCCCTGTGATCGGAATCGAAGGTGGTCACAATAACATGCTCTGGGTCAACACCTTGCTCAAGCAGGTCTTCGGTAACTTTTCGCCCAGCGAAGGTAATGTTGCCGCCCTTTCCGATAACCTCCCCCTCTATGCCATCTGGATGCTCAATGGCTGCCGCATAGGCAAACTTGGGCCCGTACTTCTCTACCATATCGCGAGCGATCTGCTTGGTTGATTCGGGCCCTCTTTCTTCGTAGGCAACCACCAACATTAGCTGCTTTGCGGGGTAATCAACCTCTAGTAGCGATTTAATTGAGGGCTCAATAATATCCTGGGTTTCGTTGTAAACCGCCATGATGACTAGGTTAAAGAGACTATCTGGATGTAAAATGGCGCTCTCCCGATTCTTGATATCTCGGAGGGTATCGATCTCGTGCGACAACTCAACATATTTCGAATGCTGCTTCCAGGCTTTTTGATTTGGCTGCCACAACCCCCTTTTAGCTTTGGGATTCTTCTTTAGCAGATCCTTCATCTTATTCTCGGCGCTTGCCAGATACTCATCGGGCTTGCGAATCCAATCAAGTCGAATAGACCAATCAACCCGCTCAGATTTATGCAGGCGGCGATAACCTCGGATGAGCGCAGTACTCAATCGGAAGGATTTTACCAACCAAAAAAGGTCGAATGCGATAATAAAGATTGCTACCAGAATCGGCTGCCAAATACTCAACAAGACAGGCGCGGCGAGTATCGTCCAGGTAAGCGCCCCTGGGAAAATTTCGAGCGATCTTATAAACCAGCGCTGGTCGGTTATATATACGTATCTATCTTTTTTGTATGGCATTAAACAATCTCGGCAAATGCTGAACTAATTACTAAGCATAGGATGCTAACAGAGGCTGCTCCGATTAACAGGAAGAAGCTTGCCAAGCGGTTTCTTTGAAACGCTTTAGCCGCTAGCAAGCTATTAATAAGGGTGACAGCGATTGAGAATACGACCAATCTATAGTTTGACCACCAAGCCCCTACCTCATCGAAACCTACTAGGCTCAGGTAATGGGTTGGCACAGGATAATCGACTTGATCCAGCTTAACGATCATCAAGACTAGAGTAAGAATATTTACAATCACAGAAACACTAAGGGCGCCTAATGAGATTGGGTCCTTAAAAAGTGGATGCTGTCTTACGACTTTTGGATGTAGCTGCCTAATATTCTGCTTAAGCGCTGCCGGTTTCATGGGAGTATTATACCATCTGATGCTCCCTCACTGCTGGAAAAAGTATCATTTTTCTGCTTGAATATGATGGTCGAAGCGCTTTGTGCCGATGTAGCTCAGCTGGTAGAGCAATGCTTTCGTAAAGCAGAGGTCAGCGGTTCAAGTCCGCTCATCGGCTCCATAAATATTGATGCGGGTATAGTTCATCGGTAGAACGCAACCTTCCCAAGGTTGAGAGAGGGGTTCGATTCCCCTTACCCGCTCCAGCAATTATCCCTATAATCATAAGCATGATATCCAAGCGAAAAGTTTGGCCGTTAGTTGCTGTCTCTCTAGCCTATTTGTTTTGGGGGTTAAATATCCCCCTCATCAAGACAAGCCTCGAGTCGATCCCAATAGCGCCCTTATTATTTGTAAAGTTCGCTTTTGGTGGCGCTGTCTTTACCCTAATCGCCTTGCGAAGCTGGAAGAGACTACATGGAGGAGTACGCCTAAGAATTATCATTGCAACCTTCTTTGGGTACGCATTAACAACCTACCTATTCTACCTAGGGGTAAAACTTTCTAGCGGTCTTGATGGAAGCCTGATATACCTTTTGGCGCCACTGGTACTTTACGTATTATCGATTGAGATTCTTAAGGAGAAATTCAATAGCAAGCTTCTATTTGGATTGCTAATCAGTTTTGCGGGGGCAGTTCTTATTGTCTGTGAACCGATAATCACGGGGAATTCCACGACCAAAATGGATGTTGTCGGTAACTTATTGATTGTATTGGCAGTGTTTACAGATGTGCTTGGCACAATCTTAGTAAAGCCAGTACTTAAAAAGGTTTCTGCTGCTCAAATGACCGCATTGAGATTTAATATTGCTGCATTGATGATTCTGCCATTTGCGATCAAGGATTTTGGTCAGGTTAGCTCAATTAGCCTTCAGTCCCAAGACTATATTGCAGTTGCCTACAACCTAATATTCGCAACCCTGGCTGCCTTCTACCTCTACCACTTGGGGTTAAAGAAGATGAAGGCCGAAGAAGCCAGCCCACTTGAATACTTGAGTCCTGTTGCGGGAGCGGTTGGATCAATATTTATTCTAGGTGAGATCTTAACTGCTGTGATGTTGTTTGGGGTGAGCTTAGTGGTGATAGGACTCTATTTTGGAGAAGTCCGAAAGTCATTACCAATCCACATCAGTCATCATCGATAATTTTTTAGGGCCCCTTTCGGAGCCCCTTTGCTAGCTTTGGCTTGGCCGCATTCGCTTTAAGCGCTGTTTCTCGTGGCGCTCTGCCAGGCTTTCAAATTCAAATCGGCTAGCAATCAAGTCCTTGGCCTCTTCTAGGCTCATATAAAATACATTTGGGTCTTCATATGGATTGCTCCTAAGAGCTTTAATTTTTCTACCCCTTGTTCTACTCATTATCTTCACCCTTCGTTATGGGTTCAGTATCGCTTAAGCCCCGGCGGCGCTCATTAGCGGTAGATCCAAAACCAGCAATGTTGGTTTTGTTTGTTTTGGTGAATTACGCTAACGCTTAGACTGATTGTTTCTTGGCTAAGCCAAAATCAGTATTGGAGATATGTTTTGTAGATGTAGCCGTTCTTGCCCTGGTAAACGACACCTTGCCAGTACTTGTCGGAGTCGCTTCTAAGTTCGACCACTGTTCCACCATCAAGATTGGTAACGATAGGAGTATTGGTGCTTTTACCTGTTCTCATGTGGACAAATGATACCGTTGTGGCAGTCTTTGCAGCTGGTGCCGCAGCCGGAGTCGGAGCAGGTGTTGCGGCAGGTGCGGGTGTTGCAGCTGGCTGACTTTGAGTTGGAGTTGAAGGCGCAGGCTCGTTTTTTTCCTGGCTTTCTGTATTCTCAACTTTAGGAGCTTCTGCTTCTTTGATATTGAGCAACTGCTTTATGTTAGGTTGAGCAATCTGAAAGTAAGTGATGAAGCCAGCAATCAACGCGGTTATAGAGAGTATTGCTACTCGATCTAGGGTGGAGTTTGGCTGTACCTGCCTGTCCATTTACATATAGTAGGTTATGTAGAAGAATACTCCCCCGGAAATAATCAGGCCGAGAATTATTAAAAGTAGTAGGAATCTGAAGAATGACGGCCAGAACTTTCTTTTTTGAGGAGCAACATAATGGTCGTGATATTCTGGCTCAACGTAATCTTCTGTCACTTCGGGCTCAACCGGACTGTCTTTCTTTGGCTTAGGAGCTTTAGATGGCTTTACAGTTGGTTTAGGAGTCGAGGCTGGCTTTGTCTTACGAAGATCTATAACGTGAGCACTCTTTGGTGCGTCTGTTTTGTCTTTAGAAGTAGATTTTTGATCCATAATAGGTTGATTATATCTCTGTACAGCTGTTTATTCAACTTATGCTTAAAAAATGTGTTCAGAATCGGAGCATTGCCAGATAAGGAGTTGTTTGCTAATATAAATCAGTTCTTTTTGGCGTGGGCCCGTGGTGTAGAGGCCTAACATGCCTCCCTGTCACGGAGGAGATCGCCGGTTCGAATCCGGTCGGGCCCGCCATTGCAATTATAAGCGTTTTATTGTAAAGTAGCTGATTAGCTTTTTGCCCCGAACCCTCGACCAGGATTAGGCACATGCTGAAAAGTTGGATCCTCAAAATATTCGTACAGGACAAGTCGCACATGGCGAAGGTGTCCGAAAGCTACAACCCCTGCAGCTACCCCATGCGACCGGATGCTATGGCGTCATCAGACCGCTGCGGCCAGCTGGCCGACTCGATGGTGGTTGACGGTCGAACCCGTCGCTACCGCTGCAACATGCACCGCGGCTTGATCAAGGATGATCAGCCTGGCGAGATCATTAACGAGATTTCCGTAAAGGAGTACCTCGTGACCATCAGGGTTCGTCCGGCTTTGATCTCTGGTGCGGCAGGATACGAAAACGCTGCAACAAGCCACGCCCCGCTTCACGTCAAATGCCTTCGAGCATTGAGCTGGGGCATGCACGCTCGTAAGCTGGGGGTAAAAGCTCAGCTTGGTTCCTCAAGAGATTGGCGGGTCTACCGTCGAACTCTCGAGAGCGTTCTGCGTAACTACTACGGGTTTCCAGTTGGCTGGAATAGTTCATTTGGGAGCTCCCATCAGATCTACGAGTCCGAGAAGGTGTAGATCACCAATAAGCCCCCAACGGCAAAGATTGAGCTCTGCTGTTAGGGGCTCTTTCTTTTTTCTCTTACGCTTGCCTTTATTGAAATAATTATGCTTAATAGATTTAATCGAATTTCGATAGCAACTTCCATCTAGAGAACTAGGAGATGTTTTGAGCGAAAACGCTGAGAGGGTATACCAAGATGGGCCCTGCTTCGTTACCAGGCATGGCTATGCTGCCAAGGGTGCTCACGTATACATCGAGCTGCTCGCAATTTCCAGCCCTTCTGGTGCACCGCGGGGCGTAAGCCCGTTCGTAATTCACCGGTACTGCACTCCCGCGACTAGCGAACCGGGGCATGACGTTTGGAGCTTCGAGAGCTTCGATGCAGCTGATGAGGCATGGGAGAACTTGATGAGCGTTATGCGGCTTAACGCAAAGGACCAGTTCGAGAATGTCGATGGATACATCAAACATGAACGATTCCCCCTCGATGAGGCACCGTGGTTCATGCCGGCTCGAACCGAGGAGGCATCATGACACCCTGCGAAGGCGGCTCAAATGTCTAAAGCGGCTCAAAACCGTGAATCCCTTCCCCTTAGCCGGCTTAAGGCAAGGGGCCCAGCTGACCCTCAAGGCAATCGTCAGCAAAGACGGCGGCACGAAAAGCTCGATACCGTTGAGGTTGACGGCGGAAGGCCGGCTACCGCAGAGGAGATTTTCGAAAGGATCGTTGCAATTCCAAACTGGCACACCATCCCAGAAAAGGAGTTGGGCAGGCTGATCGGTAGATCACCGGTTATAGCTGGGAGGATGAGGCGAGTTATCGCGGCAGATCTCGATATTCAAGCCGGTAAGCTCCCTGCAAAAAAGAAGCCTCGTAAGAAGCGAAAGTAAGTAGCTACAGACGCTCTGGGAGGCTAAGGGAACATGGAACCCAAAAGCTGTAAGGCGGAATGGCTGCTAAGCCTCTGGGCGTTCTTCGCCCTGATTGTAGTAGCAGTCATCATCGCCCCATTCATCTTCTAAACATAACGCCTCGCATTTCGCGTGGCGTTCAACTCTTAATCAGATCCGATAGCTTTTCCCTGTACGCCTTTTGATTCCAAAAACCAGGGTAATCCACCAATGCTTTATTCAAAACATTGAACCCTGCTTCCTCCAAAGGCTCACATGCAACTTCAAAAACGTTAGACTTAATGAGCACAATTTTTGTATCTTCATCCGCCAGCTCTTCCACTCTACTAATCAGACGAGGTAGAGCCTTTTTTATTCTCTCCTGACGTTCCGGCTTCTTTACCACCTTCTTGACCGACTCCTCAAGTGACTCCGTCATA
>ERZ724505.2079-NODE-2079-length-10271-cov-4.805599_pt1 | contig 10271 bp, 8 predicted proteins | sample MGYA00376038_ERZ724505 | MGnify/ENA primary metagenome ERZ724505 (study PRJEB28724, sample SAMN07190884) | wastewater metagenome | isolation source: effluent of sewage treatment plant in Hong Hong | place: Hong Kong | collected 2016-03-17 ...
TTGGCCACCTCATCGATCGCGGTGATCTGCGGCACGCCCACTCCGGTGACGATGCGGGTGGTACAGATCGAGCCGGGTCCGATGCCCACCTTGACGGCATCCGCGCCTGCATCGGCCAGCGCGCGGGCGGCGTCGCCGGTGGCGATGTTGCCGCCGATCACGTCGACCTGCGGGTAGTACCGCTTGACCCAGCGCACCCGGTCGATCACGCCTTGCGAATGACCATGTGCGGTATCTACGACGACGACGTCAACACCAGCCTCGACCAGCAGCGCCACGCGCTCCTCGGTGCCGGCTCCGACGCCGACTGCCGCGCCGACGCGCAGGCGACCTTGCTGATCCTTGCAGGCATTCGGGTGTTCAACGGTTTTGATGATGTCCTTGACCGTCACCAGTCCTTTGAGCTCAAGGGCATCGTTGACTACCAGCACACGTTCCAGACGGTGTTGATGCATCAGCTGCCGCGCTTCGTCGCTGCTGGCGCCTTCCTTGATGGTCACCAGTCGCTCGCGCGGCGTCATGATTTTCGCTACCGGCTGCGCCAGATTGGATTCGAAACGCAAATCGCGGTTGGTGACGATGCCCACCACTTTGCCATCCTCAACCACCGGCAGACCGGAAATGCGATGCTGGCGCGTCAACGCCAAGACTTCCGCAACACTCATGGTCGGTGGAATGGTAATCGGGTCTTTCACCACGCCGCTTTCAAAGCGCTTGACCTTGGATACCTCGGCAGCCTGGGCCTTGGCCGACATATTCTTGTGCACGATGCCGATACCGCCTTCCTGGGCAATGGCAATCGCCAGACCAGCTTCGGTTACGGTATCCATGGCAGCGGACACCAACGGGGTATTCAGGGTGATATCGCGAGTCAGGCGGGTTGCGAGTGTTACGTCGCGAGGCAGAACAGAGGAGTGTGCAGGAACAAGCAGAACGTCGTCGAAAGTGAGCGCTTTTTGGATCACACGCATTATGATTCCTTGCGGCAAATGAAAATTATACCTGCACAGGCAAAACCAAGTAAAGTCAACGATTGCAACAAAATTTTTGCTATGCTTGGATCATCTAACAGGCTGGAGTTGTCCATGCGTAGTGGCAGATCGGGTATGTTGCTGATGCTTGCGGCGGCGACGTTGGCAGGCTCAGCGGCGGCTGAAGTATATAAATGGGTGGATAAGGCGGGGAATGTGCATTTTGGCGACCAGCCGCCGCCGGGCGAAAAAGCCGTCAAGGAAAATATCCGTCCTCCGGAATCGATAAAATCGACACCGTCCACCGCGCCCGGCAAGACTCCATCTCTGCTGGAGCGGGATCTCGAATTCAAGAAGCGCCGCAGCGAGCGTCTTGAAGGAGAAAAGAAGCAAGCAGACGAAGCCAAACAGAAAGAGGCCCGCAAGGCTGAATGCGAACGTTCGCGCGCGCGGCTGGCAGACGTGGAATCGGGCATGCAACTGTTCGATTATGGCAAGGATGGACAGCGCTATTATCTCGATCAGGAACAGCGTAACAAGGCACTGAACGATTCGCGTCAGCGCCTGGAGAAAGACTGCAAATAGCTGCCGCGAATGAACAGAAAAACGTTGAGCTGCGCTCGCCCCGTGGATTTATGCGGGGCGCAATTTTTTGGTAGTTGGAATGTCTGAAGAATTATTCATGGGCCGGGCGCTGCAACTTGCCCAGCTAGCATGGAATGAAGGCGAGGTACCGGTCGGCGCTGTCGTGGCGCATCAGGGCCAAATCATCGGCGAAGGCTGGAATCGCCCCATCGGCAGCCATGACCCGACTGCCCATGCAGAAATCCAGGCCTTGCGCGCAGCGGCACAAATTTTGGGCAACTACCGTCTGGTGGATTGCGAATTGTACGTCACGCTGGAGCCCTGCATCATGTGCGCCGGGGCGATCATGCACGCACGCATCCGTCGCGTGGTGTTTGGTGCGGGCGACCCGAAGACAGGGGCCTGCGGGAGCGTACTGGACATATTTGCCGAACGTCGGCTGAACCATCACACCGAAGTGCTGGCAGGTGTGAGGGCAACGGAATGCGGAGATATGTTGCGCGGATTTTTCCGCGAACGCCGTCAGCAGAAGAAATGCGCATGCGAATAGATATTTATCTGGGTAGTCAGCAACTGTTGCTGAGTGATGATTCGGGCAACGAAGTTGCGTGGTTCCCGGTATCTAGTGCGGCGAAGGGGGCGGGAGAGCAAAAAAACAGCTTCCAGACGCCGCGCGGTGCCCATTGCGTGCGCGCCAAAATCGGCGCGGGATTGCCTGTTGATGCCGTATTGGTGCGTCGCCGCCCGACCGGGGAAATCTACAGCCAGGAACTTGCGGCGCGCTTTCCCGGCCGCGACTGGATTCTTACCCGGATCCTGTGGTTGTCCGGCTGTGAGCCAGGAATCAATCGTCTCGGCAATGTCGATACGATGCAGCGATATATCTACATCCATGGCACGCCGGATACAGAGCCGATGGGGGTGCCTGCATCACACGGCTGTATCCGCATGCGTAATTCCCAACTGATTGATTTATTTGAAATGACTCCGGTTGGCACCCCGGTTTTCGTTCACTCTGGGAACATTTTCGACGAAAATCAGCCAACTCTAATATAGTTGTGGCAATGCGGAGCGTTGCCGGCTATACTCAGTTCACGTTCCGGTAAATCTTGACTTGAACTGCTTTATGTGTCGAAGGAGTTGGCGATGGATGCAACCAGCGGTGTAAGTTCTGCAGCAGCAACCTCCCAGAACGGGGTGTATGCGCTCAAGAAGGCTAACGAAATTCAGGCGGACAGCGTTACCCAGCTATTGAATTCGGTAGCTGCGCCACAATCTCCCCAGTACAACAATCCCCCGCAGCTGGGCAACAAAGTTGATATCAAGGTGTGAGGCATGAATATTGTCATTGAAGTGGTTCTCGCTGGCCTTGCGCTGGCAATCAGCCATCATCACTTGGCAGGGCGGTTGAAGCTCGTCCGGGTAAAAGCTGACAAGTAATGAGGTAACCCGGTTTACTGCATTGCAGTTTCCGGGGGCAGGTGACGGAATATTTCGACATGGCGATCTGGCTGGATCGCCATTTGCTTTTGGAAGCGATCCGCCGCAAATCGCTGCAACAGCTGGCAAAAAACCGCCGGATCGCTTACGTCGCGATAAATCTCCATCAATAGCCCGGGCTGGCCCTGCTTTTCCAGCAGGTGGCCGGCAATACCGGTTGCCGCCGCGATATCCGCGATCACCTGCCGGGCGGCAATTAGCGCGTGTGGACACGAGTCTGGATCAAGCCGGTAATAAACATACACCTCACACATTTAGCTACTGGCCAGAATCAAGCAACCGGGTAGGGCAGAGGGCGCACTGACAGCGCCGGTCCGTCGGAGCCGCCAAGGGTAACGCCGTGTTCCCAACAACTGATCTGCACCACAGCCAGGGCATCGATGCCGCCTTCCGGAGACGGGGCGCTGTCGGCCAGCATGCCGATTGCCTGGCCCGGTAACTCCGGGCTATATAGTTCGCGCCCCGGCAGGGCATCGGCAATATCGCAGTCAATATGTACCAGCGCCATGCGGCGCTTGAGTTTACCCAGATACTGCATGCGCGCCACTATTTCCTGCCCCGGGTAGCATCCCTTGGTGAAACTGACTGCTCCGACCAGTTCCATATTGGCCATCTGGGCAACGAATTGCTCCTGGGTTGCCGGATAAATCCAGGCAAAGCCGGTTTGTAGCGACAGCCAGCGCCACGCCGGTTCACCCACCGGAATCGCGCCCTGCTGTTGCATCTGTGCGAACAGAGCCGGTGCCGTATCGATGTTGGCATGTAGCAGGAACATGGCCGGCGCCAGTTGGGTGATGGCAGCTGTGCCGGCGAAAACCGTTTCCATTGGCTGCGCTGGTACGGTTCCAAAGTACTGCTTGAGCATTGTCGCTGCATCCGGGCCGGCAAGGCCAAGCAGGGCGGTATCGATACCGGCGTCCACTACTTTGACCTTGGAGCGCAAAATATACATCGACAGTTTGCGCTGCATCGCTTCACGCAAGCTGGCCGGTAACTGTATCAAGAAGCCGGACTCGGAGCGGATCACCAGCATGCTCGCCAGCATGCGTCCTTTGGGGGTCGAAAACGATGAATATTGCGCTTGCCCAGGCTGCTGATGCTTGATGTCGCTGGAAAGCAGGTTGTTGAGAAACAGTTGCGCGTCGTCGCCGCTGAAATGCAGCAGGCCGAACTGGCTCAGATCGGCTATCACGCTTTGCGACGCGGCAGCCTTCAATTCCCGTTGCGGGTCGCCAAACGAAACGACTGTGTTGGCATCGATTTGGGCGCCATGTTCGGCAAGAAAAGCATTCCAGTTCTGATTCATTGTCGATTTCCTTGAATGGGCTTGTTGCCCAGCAGGCGGGAAAAATCCTCTGCCGGTAGTGGTTTGCTGAACAGAAAGCCCTGAATTTCGTCACAACCGCGAGCCACGAGAAAATCCAGTTGCTCGCTGGTTTCTACGCCCTCGGCAATCACTTTCAACTGCAGGTTGTGCGCCAGATTGATGATTGCGCCGGTAATTGCAGCGCTGTCGCTGTCACCCGGCAATTCTCGCACAAACGACTGATCGATCTTGAGCTTGTGAATGGGAAAACGTTTCAGATAGCTCAGACTGGAGTAGCCGGTACCGAAATCATCGATCGCCAGGTGGAATCCGCTGGCACGCAACAGGCGCATATTGGCGACGGCAATATCGAAATCCTGCATCAGGATGCTTTCCGTCAACTCCAATTCGATCAGGTCGGGCGCAATCCCGGACCTCCCCAGCGTTTCGATTACCCCGGAAACAAAATCCAGCTGGCGGAATTGCGATGACGAGATATTAATTGCAATCGGCGGAATAGCCAGTCCGTGCTCGCGCCAGGTGCAGATGTGATTGCAGACGGACTGCAATACCCATTCGCTGATTTGCGATATGAGCCCACTGTCTTCGGCAACCGGAATAAAACGTGCCGGCGACACCATACCCAGTTCCGGATGACGCCAGCGCAATAGCGCTTCCGCACCGACAATCTCGCCCGAGCCAACCCGATACTGCGGCTGGAAGTAGACTGCCATTTCCTGGCGTTCAAGCGCACGACGCAGTGCGTTTTCCAGTATCAGCTGTTCCAGTACCCGGGCGTTCAGCCCGGCGGTGAAGAACTGGTAATTGTTGCGTCCATTGTCTTTGGCGTGATACATCGCGGCATCGGCATTCTTGACCAGTGTGTCAAAGTCGGTGCCATCGTCGGGGAAGACGGCAATGCCAATACTTGGTGTCAGACGCAACTCATTTTGTTCAACTGCAATGGGGCGTGAAATGGCTTCCAGCAGGCGGCGTGCAGCCGGTACCGCATCCTGGGGCTGACGCAAGTCGTTCAGCAGTATCACGAACTCATCTCCGCCCAGACGTGCCGACGTATCGACTTCGGACAGCGTGGCCGTGATGCGTGATGCCGTTTCCTGTAGCAGGCGGTCTCCCACATGGTGGCCAAGCGAGTCGTTGATATTCTTGAATCGGTCCAGATCGATTACCAGTACCGCCAGTTGTGTGCCGAGGCGCTGTGCGCTGGCAATCGCCAGCTCGACCCGATCCTTGAACAGCAGGCGATTGGGCAAGTGCGTCAGCGAATCGAAGTTGGCAAGGAACTGGATATGTTCGGCCTGCTGTTTACGCTCACTCAGATCGGAAAAGGTGGCGATGTAGTTGGCGATTTCGCCACTCGGGCGGCGCAGTACGGTAATCGTGAGCCATTCCGGATAGTGCTCACCGTTCTTGCGCCGGTTCCAGATCTCGCCTTGCCAATAGTCGTGTTCGGCCAGCGTGGCCCACAGTTCGCGGTAAAACTCCTTGTCATGCTGGCCGGATGCCAGCAGGCTCGGGTTGCTTCCCAGCACCTCGTCCGGCAGGTAGCCGGTAATTTTTGAAAAGGCCTGATTCACCGAAATGATCCGGTTGTAACGATCGGTAATCAGGATGCCTTCACCGGCACTTTCGAACACTTGCGCATTCAGCCGCAGCTCTTCTTCCGCTTGTTTCGCCGCCGAAATGTCGGTTAGCGTTCCAATGATGCGCAAGGGTTTGCCGTCGTCATCGCGGCCGATGATCTTGCCGCGCACCAGAACCCAGCGATAGTTGCCATCATGGCAACGAACCCGGTATTCGCACGCATAGTGTTCGCCCTGGCCGGCAAGATAGTTGTTGTAGGCACCTGCCACCCGGTGCCGGTCGTCCGGATGAATGCGCGCCTGCCACTGGCCTAGCTCCGATTCGAGCCGCTCGCCGTCCGGCATTGCCAGAATGGCTTCGCAGCGGCGCGAATAATAGGCTTCGTTGCTATCCAGGCGCCAATCCCATACGCCATCCTGGCTGCCTTCCAGGGCAAAATGCCAGCGCTCCTCGCTCTGTTTCAGTGCCAGCTCTACCGTGTTGTTTTCTATTGCGATTCCGGCTAGCTGCGCCATGCGTTCCAGCAGGCTGCGTTCAAATTCGTTGGCATTGAGCCTGGCCTCGAAATACAGCCCGAGCGCACCGACGATCCGGCCACTCTTCGACAGGATCGGCGTTGCCCAGCATGCGCGCAGGCCGTGATTCAACGCCAGATAGCGCACGCGCGACCAGACACTGTCGCTGGCGATATCTTCGGTAATGACGGTACGCCGCAACGTTACCGCCGCAGCACAACTGCCACTGTAGGGAGAGGTTTGCAGGATCTCGCTGGCGCGCTGGAATTCTGCCGGCAGGTTGGGGGCGGCGACATAAATCAGTTGCTGGTCTTGTTCATCCAGCAATTGAATGCAGGCGTGTGCGCCGATTAATTGTTCTTCTACCACCAGGCACAGTTCGCCAAGACTGTCGGCAATGTCGCGGCTGCCGGCGATCATTTCCAGAATGCGCTTTTCCCCGGCGATCTGGCGCTCGATGCGCTTGCGCTCGGAAATATCCTGAGCGGTGCCGTACAGCGAAAGCAGTTCACCGTGGCCACTGAAATGCGGGTAACAGGTCAACCAGATATCCTGTAACCGGCCATCGCGACTACTTACCCGGTATTCGGTCGAGCCTGCCTCCCGGCCGGAAACCACTTGCTGCAACAGGGTCCGGACATGGGGCTGATCCGCAGGGTAGATCAGGCGGATGAAGCTTTCCATCGCGGGAGCGGCATTACCGGTCGGGACGTTGTGCAAGGCAAACATGGCTGCAGACCAACCCATGCTGTCATCCGCCATCCGCCACTCCCAGTTGCCCAGGTGCGCAACTTGCTGTGCGGTATTCAGCTGTGACTCGCTGGTGGCAAGCGCAGCCATGGCCTGCCGGTGCTCGGAGATATCGGCGATGCTGCCCGCCATGCGCACCGCATTGCCGGCTGCGTCGCGCTGGCACTGCCCGCGCAGTTGCACCCAGCGCGCCTCGCCACTGCGCAACCGTAGCCGGCAGGACAGGTCAAATGGTGTTTGCAGGCGTAAATGGGTTTCCAGATAATCGACAATCTGCTGCTGTTCTTCGATGGCAAACAGATTGAGGAACCCGTTGAAGTCAGACTGGCTCCAGATTGCCGGATATCCCAGCAAGCCATTCAATTCAGGCGATAGCCAGACAATATCCTGCCCGGTCAACCAGTCCCAGATACCAATCTGGGTGCCGGCAAGCGCCAAGCGGGTGCGTTCATTTTCGTCAATCAGGCGTTCCAGCAATTCCGCCTGTGCTGTGATATTGGTGGCAAACAGGGTGGTGCGGCCATTTACGACCTTGCGCCAGACTTCCAGCGTGCGGTATTCGCCTGCCGCAGTCGTAATGGTGCCTACCCAGCTAGCGGAATCGTCGTTCCGCTGCGGCGACTGCTGCACTATTTCATCTGCCGCCTGGCCAAACAGCGAGGAGATCCATTGTGGATGGTTCTGGAAGAAGCCGGCCGGATAACCGAACAGATCCAGCCAGCGCTGGTTCAGACGTAAATGCCGGGAATCGAAGCTCAGTGCCGCTAGCGGAAATTGTTCAAGATCCCCGGAACCGGCAGCGTCGGCATCCTGCACCGGCAAATCGATATGACAGAAAAAATGATTGCCGTGAATTTCCTGCGCAAACGACACCACCGTAACCCGAATATTGTCACCGGAACGCAAACGCCGGTGATCGTCGTGGCGCGCACCGAAGAATTGCAGCGGATTTGCCCGGCGCGAGCCGATGACAGCGGGAGTCTCATCTCCGTATCGATCCCGATAGCTGTCATTGACATAAACAATCTGGCCAATAATCGTTTCGACCCAGACAGGAAAGTGATCGAAAAGTCCGATCCAGTCCGGAAGCAATTGCTTGGAAAAATTCACGGTAAACGAGCCAATCGATCAACGGGAAGAGGCGGAAAACAAGTCGGCAATTGCCAATGACCCATTATAGGCGACCTGTTCGATCGATTTTACTTTGGAGTGTACTACAGGAGGTTTGGCTCCCCGTCCGGGCGCTACTGCGAACCGTGAAGATTCGCGTCAAACTTCCAGATTGTGTGAAGGCCCGGCAAAAATCGGCCTAAGTCGTGCTCCCCCCCTGTTATTGTCTTGTTGCTCAGCCGCATTATCGGCAGCATGGGCAAAAACCGCGATTTATCCAAACCCGTGACTGAGGTCACGTTTCACTGCCGGTCGTGCCGCTGGACGTTTGATGCCGCGCCGACGGAAGTAGTTGACGATGCGGGGTGTGACTGGCATCCATATCGCTATTTTGCGCCGTGCCCGATTTGCCATGAATCAACGCCACAGGCTGGTTGGCATCGAGCGTTGATGCGTGCCTGGATATCGTCGACCGGGCCAAAGACACCAGAAGGAAAGGCCGCAACGGCAGCCAATCTGGCAGGCCATCCGACACCGGAAGAGGCGATGCGGACCCGCTTCAATGCAATGAAGACCGGGTTGCACGCCAAGACGGCGACGTATTTCCCCTCGAAGCCTGACGGCTACGCCTTTTGCAAAACCTGCGATGTCGATCGTGATTACTGCGCCTCGCAGCCGTGCTGTGTGCGGCAGACGCAGTTATTCATGACTGTCCATGCGGCTTTTGAACAGCGCGATCCGAAACACCTGACCGAGATATTCGCAGGCCTGCAGGCCGGAACGGTGGCGGTGGTGCAGCAGATGCTGCAGACCATCATTGCCGATGGCGTGAAAATCGTCGAACCGCAGTGGTACACCGACAAGGACGGCGCGCTGCACGTGGCTAAGTATGAAGACGACGATGGTCAGCGTCGCATCCTGCAGGAAATCAGCGCGCATCCTCTGCTGAAGCCACTGGGCGAATTTCTGTCACGTAACACTTTATCGCTGGCCGATATGGGTATGACGGCCAAGGTGGTGGAAGAAGGCCAGGAGCAGGCAGGCCGTTTGGCAACGGGTTCGCAGGCACAGCAGACGTTGTCGGAGTTTTCGCAGCGTATGGTCAGCAGTGTGGAGGCGTTGAAAGATGCAATGCAGCGGGCGGCGGAGCATAAGGCCCGTGATCCGGTACTGGTGGAATATAAGCGTGAGAACGGCGGCGAATCGTGAGAGTGTCCGCCGCCCAGCGAGTGAAGGTCGCCAGCCGTGCCGAAGCCGAAATCATGCGCTTCGGTCAGCCAGATCCAGATACCGGTCTGAGGCCTCATGCTTTATGGCATCAGCACGTGCATGGCGTTACGCTCGATGCTGCACAGGTGCTGAAAATGCAGGAAATGGACGAAAACCCGAACACGGTGGATGTTTCCTGCCGGCGTACCGGCAAAACCACGGTAAAAGAGCTATACGCGCTGGAATATCTGGCGACCACGCCAATGCAGGAAGAGGGCATCGTCGCGCCACGCCTGCAGCAGTCTCAAATCGGCCTCGCTTATCACCTTGAGGCCATCCGCCGCAGCGCGATGCTAACCGGTTACGTGGCCTACAAGAACGGCCGGCGGCAGATGACGGACACCGGCTATCAGTTTTACAACGCCAGCCGTGCCACCGCTTTCGGCATCATGTCGCAGATCGATGGCGATGCGATTTCGTTCGCGTCGATCGATGAGGTGGACGATTGCCCGCAAGATCGCCTGATGTCGCGCTTTCTGCCGATGCTTGGCGCGGCGCGGCGCGGCGGCTGGGGGCGGATGCCTCGGTGACTTTCAAGCCGCAGATCCGCATTACCGGTGTTTACAAGGGCGCGGACGTGCTGGAAGCGCTGCTGAAAACCGGTGAATACAAGCTGCTGCCGCACGTGGATGTCTACCTGGCGGTGGAGCTGGGGCTGGT
>ERZ724505.2084-NODE-2084-length-10260-cov-4.524743_pt1 | contig 10260 bp, 11 predicted proteins | sample MGYA00376038_ERZ724505 | MGnify/ENA primary metagenome ERZ724505 (study PRJEB28724, sample SAMN07190884) | wastewater metagenome | isolation source: effluent of sewage treatment plant in Hong Hong | place: Hong Kong | collected 2016-03-17 ...
GCTTCTTCGTGAACTCGGCTGTCTTCGCCTCATCCTCCGCCCACTTTTTGTGCTCGGGCGATACGGCGATGTCGTCTTTGCCGCGGGCGTTGAGTTCGCGGGCATACTTGCCGGTCATGGTCACTTTGTCCCCGACCGCGAAATCCGCGTTCTTGGTGTCGTCGTTGACTTTCGCACGGCACGACTTCGTGATCACGATTTCGTGCGGTGTGCGTTCGATCTTCTCTTTCTCTGCAGGTGACATGATGCACCTTCCTTTTTGTTGTGATGAAATTCAGTGTGATCACTGCCGGACCCCGGCCACACGGCCGAGGTCCGATAGCGATGTCATTCATGATCAGGAGATGCTCGAGGCGTAAGAGAACGCGCCCGGATGCTTCACGCCGACATCGAACATGTCGTAGAGCGCGATGCGCGCTCCGCCGTTGGTGATGGCGGTGGCGCGGTCCACGAGCAGTTCGGGACTGCCGAAGCCCGCCACGACAATCTCCGAGGGCTGCGCGAGCAGGAGCGTGTTGGCGGTCATCTGCTCGGTCACCTGCGACTGGTATCCGAGGATTGTGCCGTCGTCCTTCATGAGGTAGTTCGAGTACCCGCTGGACTGGTCGCGGCCCTTCAGGAGTTCCTGCGTGGAGGAGCTCATGAGCCACTGCAGGGCGCCTTGCACGTTCGCACCGCGGACATCCGCTTCGGCGTTCAGCACGCCGGCGCGGCCGAGGCTCGTTCCGTCGAACGTGCCGATACCGCTTGTGCTCACCACGCCCGTCGGCTGACCGGAGGACCCGGAGCCATAGATGGCGTAGTAGTTGATCTTCAACGCGAGTTGGCGGAAGAGCAGCATGCTGATGAGGTTGTCCACCGCCGGATTCGACTGCACCATCAGACGCCGGGTGACGTCGATGTATGCACCGATCTCCTTCGGCGAGAGCAGGATCTGACCGAACGTGAGCGAGGTCTCGCTGAACCCTGCCGCTTCCGCACTTGCCACATCGATGGTCGGACCACCGGTGATCTTCGGGATATCCACGTTCTCACGCAGACCGGGCATGTAGGTGATTCCCTGGATGAGCTGGTTCAGGAAGATGTCCACGAGATCCTGCGCACGATGCGTCGTTCCCACGAGATACCCGCCGCCGGAGGTCGAGCCGACCGTCTGGTCGAAACGCTCGGAGCGGATACCATACTGCGCGAGCAGTGCGGAGAGATGCGCGTCGAATCCGATCTGGCGGCTCATGATGTCCATCGGGAGCAGGATCGATTCCCCGTTGGTCTGCTTACCGCCGTTGGCGAGGATCTGCTCGTGCACTTCTTTCTCGATGCCGAGTTGCTCCGGCTTTCCCGTTTCCGGGTTCGGCGTGTTGGTGATATACCGGATTGCCTTCGTGATGGAGTAGCGTTCCTGGTCTTTGCCGGTCAAGCCGACCACGGAGGCGGGCGTTTCGCGCATCTTCTTGTCCTGCACCATCAGGAAGAGCTGTCCGCGGAACTTCCGCTGGAGCGAATCCTGCTCTTCGCCTTCGTGGAGCGTGACGACATCTTCTGCGAGCGCTTCGATAGTCTGCTGACCACCGGCGACGCGGTCTTTGTAGCTGGAGCCGAACTGCACGAGGAGGGCCTTGTTCTCCCGTTTTTCGGCTTCGAGTTGTTCCTTGGTTTTCTGGGACATGGCGTCCTCCTTCGGTTGGTTGTTGGATTGTTCTTTGATCTTGATCTGCGGTTTCTGCTCGGACCGGTGCGTGAACTTCTCCATGAACGCTTCTTTTTCGAACGCTTTCATGAAGGGCTCCGGCAGGCGCTCCATGCCGAACTCTTCGGCGAGCCGGACCACCTCTTCCGGGGTGTAGTTCTCGAGATATTCGCCGTACTGCACGCCCACCGTCGGATTGGCTCCAAGGGGAACGGACGATCCCTCATACGGCCGCCAACTGGTGACCTTGTAGGCGGGGCATTGCATGGAGAGGCATTTGTTCTTCAGATCTTCCGGCATATCCTCCGGCGCGATCTCTTCGATGGACAAGATGTCGAAGCCCATAGAGGTGAACGGACGGATCTGATCGAGCACATCGCGGAGCAGTTCCTGCGCATCTTCGTTACGCGAGAACTTCACATCGCCGCAGAGCACTTTGTTCTCCATGCGGCCGTTGAGGATGATGCCGCGCTGGTCCTCCGGATCGTGATTCATGAAGTAGGGCGCCCCGGCAGACCACCGCTCGAGATCCACTGCGCCGTCCGAGAAATCCACTACAAGGATTCCGTACCATCGCTCGACGTAGTATTCCGATCCGAACGTCATGGGGATCAGCGGCTGCTCTTCCGGGACGACGTCTTCCGATTCCCCGCCGGTTGCTGCAGCGAGTTTTTGCTTCGCCGCGGCGAGCAGTTCCGGCGAAAGGCGCATCGACATGCGTCCGCCGCTTTTCATGAGGTGTGCGCGCAGTTTCTCGTTCATTGCAATTCCTCTGTGAGAATGTGGTGTCCGTTCTTTTTTCCGCTGCCGTAGAACTGGAATCCGTTTTTCTGTCCACTCTTTGCGGGCTCAGCTGACGGCGGAGTAGGCTGCTTCACATCGGTCACGATCTCGAATCCGTGCTCCTTCGCCATTGACATATCGTCCTCGATCATGGCGAACACTTCTTCCGGTTCGTATGGGTCGTCGGATTCGTTGATCATTTGAGAGACCGACTTTGTACGCATCTGAAAACGCATGGCGTTCGCGTTCACTTCCTGCTCGGGGTTTACATACGCCCAGCGCTTTCCCGCCCAGACCACTTTCGTCAGTTCGGCGGCTTCCGAGAGGCGAATATCGAGCGCGCCGGTGAGTTGCGCTTCGGCCATGAAGATCTTCGCCACTTTATTCAGGAATCGGCGCGTGAACCATTCCTGCGTGAGCATGTAGTTGTCGCGCACCGCGATCTGCCGTGCGCGCTCGGATGAGAAGTTCACATCCGAGTAATTGCCTGAATGCACCGAACCGGCGACGCCGAGACCGGCGGACTGTTTCTGCAGGTTGCGCATCACAAAATCCGGATATATTCCGGCGGGGAAATCCGTATCCGGGAAGGCGATGTCCATACCGATGGGAAGTTCCTTCCAGACTCCGTTCTCGAGCGTCATGTCGTAGTTCCCGTCGCCGTCCTCTTGGTCGCCCTGGTATCCGGCGCCCACGAAGTTCTGTCCGACCCGTTTCAAGAATCCACCGAATGTGGCGCGCATCCGCGCCGCTACCAGTGTTGCCTCTTCCAGTTTGGAGAGCATCCGCATGTCGCTCATGCTCTGCACGAGCCAGCTGATGCCGCGCATCTGGTTCACAAACTCATCGTCGAACGCGAAGATGATCTCTTCCGCCGGAATGCGATACCGGTTTCCGACATTCAGCAGTCCGTAGAGTTGTGACTCGATCGGGATGTCGCGGAACCAGTACGCGGTCTTCCGCATGGTCTGCCGGTCATACTCCACTCCGAGAACGACGGCTCTGTCTTTTGAAAGCACATCGGTGTATGTCTCATCGAGCAGTTCGTGCTGCATCGGCAGCAGCGCGAACCCATACTTCAGCGATTTGTCCCGGATGATCCGGTATGCGAACTCGCCATCCCGGCCGGCGCCCGTGATGGAAAGGTTCTGCAGATCCACAAAACTGTGCTCGCCGCCGAGTGTGCAGTAGTCCGGTTCCATCCATTCGTAGAACCGTTGACGCACATCCTTCGCCCGTTGGCGGAACGCTTTGTCGCGGTTTGCCGGAGCGATGCGCGCCGCGAAACCGTAGGGACCGACCACGTTTGTTTTCAACTGCCGCAAGTAGTTCTTGGCGTATCCGTCGTTCGCTGCCAGATCGCGTGCTCGGTCGCGCACGATCGGGATGGCGTTGCGCAGGTCGTGGTTGATGCTGACACTGGAGGTCCGCCAGTCGCGATTGAGCCGGTTGGACTGCGCCGCATCGAAACCGAATCGTCCGCCCCTGCGCGATACCGGCCGCGCCGCCGGGACCGTGAGGTCTGCCAGCGCGTTCTGCGAAGGAGCGGCGGCGGATGCGGTCTGAACGGCGGTCGGTATTTTCACGGAATAGGGCATCAGGTATTCGGTTGATTCGGAACAAACGCGAACTCATCGATTCGTTCACGTGGGATCTGCGCGATCACCACGCCTTTACTGAGGATGAGGTATTCCCGGCCTTTGGTCTGCACTTCGTTCCCGCCGGGATACTCGGTTTCCTCGCCGTCCACTTTTCTGGCAATGATCATGGTCGGCTCCGGTCAAGGAGCGGAGTAATTGAGCCGCACCTTTCGCCTGAGCGTTCCGGCGGCGTTCGCCGTGTAGTCGATTCCCCAGGCGTTGTTGGTGACGATGATCAGCAATTCCACATCGACCGCGTCGAACAGGTCGCTGTCGGTGTCCACAAGCGACCATTCTTTCACGATACCTCCGGCCGTTGTGCTCACGAGCGAATCCGTGATGATTGCCGCCGACCAGGCCGATGCGGCTCCGAACCCGCGTGAACGAGTGCGATACTTCACCACGAGTCCGACGGAAGCAGAATCGTTGACATCGATCGTGAGACTGGATCGATTGAAGAATCCGAGACGGTAGAACTCGGGGGACTGATACGCTCCGGAAGTGCGGTTGATCCAGTATTTCGAGTAGAGCGTGTCGACTCGGGACGGCGTGAATTTCGGGGCCACCGAATCGGGATACCCGCTCACGGGCATGTCCCAGACATAACCCATCGTGATGGTGTTCGGCGACTGTTTGACAGCAATCTGCGCGTTACCCAGCGATGCGATCATCGCAAGCAGGAACGTAATGAGGAGCAGAGACTTCTTCATGATGGACCTCCGTTGAGAGAGTTATGATGTTGGGTTGAAACTCGGTAGAATCTGCCGGCGACGACCTTTGTTGCGGACGCGCTCGGTGTCCAATTCTTGAGAATACAGGTATTTGTAATGCTCGTACTGTTTGACCAGTTCCGCCGGCGGCAGCAGGCCGATCGATACTCCGTTCGGCAGTTGCGTGCTCTGCTGTTCCCTGGTGGCGCGCTTCTCGATCGTTGCCTCGAGCGCGTCGAGCACTTTTCTCACGTGTGTTCTGGTATCGCTCTGCGTTGCCGTTGCGAGCGACGCCTTCACCTCAACTGTCAGTTCTGCGACCGGCTGGATCTCGGTGCCGTTCGAGACGTACCCGTAGAGCGTGTAACTTCCGGCCGACAGATTGTTGTCGGCGGCCGCCAGTTCGAACGTCCACGCCTGATCACTTGCGCTCCACTCTCCCTCGATCGTCTTCGATCCGTTTTTCCCGTTCACCGTGTAGACCGCCGTTGTGTATCCGTCGGCGTACGGGAACGATGAGAAGTCGGACTTCTGCCATTTCACCGTTGTGCCGGCGCGGAAAGTGCTTGGTTCGGTTGTCGGTATCGTCACGCTCATAAATAAAAACGCCCGTACTGCCTGCATGCAGTCGGGCGTTGTATTCACACTCTGCGTCGGACCGTGAGACGTTGATCAGACGCCTTGTGTCGTTCGCTGTTGTTCTACACTACAAAAATAATATCAGTCTGTGCTTACACCAAGAACTTTCGACATGGTGTTACCATGTCCTGATTGAAGTTTTTCGGAGCAAATTCAAAAATTCAATTCGTATGCATGCAAGATTGTGAAATATTTTTATTTGGAAATGCGCGAGTTGTGTTTTTATGGTTGATAATCAATTCCGCCGCTGACGTTCCTCCGCACGACAGTGAGACTGCGACCGGTGCGCCGGTCTGTGATCTGCAGTGTGGTGATCTGCTGCACCGCCAATGACTCGATGAGATAGTTCACCATTTCCGCGGTTGATTTTCCCAGCGCTGCGGCGAGTTTGTCTGCCTTCTCCACGTTGTAGGGATAGATCTCCACCTGTTTCGGCTTCGGCATCTCACTCATGGCTGATACCCGTCGGTGAACGGATCGCCGCCGGTGCGGCGCGGACGGGTCGGCTTGGTCTGCTGGACCGGCGCGCTTTCCATCTCCTTCGTCTCAGCAATGCGCTGCAGGAATTTCTTGTGCTCCAATTTCATATTCAGATTCAGCGCGTGGAAGCCCGCGAGATTGTAGACCTCCAGATCGAGCGCCTCGTTGCGTTTGTGTCCTTTGCGGAGCCGCCATTCGGAGCGCGTGCGCCCGGTCCGCCGGTTCAGCACCTTTGCCTGTTCTTCGGCGGTGAGTTGCTTGAAGTAATCGGCGACCACTTCGGACCCTTCGCTTCCGAGATCGTCACAAAAATGCATTTGAGCCCGCGTCTGGTCGTAATCGACGAGGCGCGAGTAGATGATCTCCTTCGCCGTATCGACACCGACAAGGATCACCGGGACTTTCAGTTTGTTGTTCGTGTGGATCTTGTCCGCCACCATGCGCGTTGTGGTTTCGGTGTTGCCGCGGCCCTGGATTCCGAGCACGTTCCGCTGCGATGCGCGCTTCCGCAAGATCCATGCATAGACCTGATCGGTATAGTGCCCTTGGATGTCGATCGTGGTGATGCGCGGCCGGAGCGTGAACCCGGCGGCGTGGTAGAACTCCTCATCGAGCAGTTCGTCGAGTTTGTTCCAGGTCTCCATCCGCGCCGGTGATCCGCGGAGCACCACTTTCTTGATGAGGAACGATTCCTCATTGAGTCCCCACGCCTTCACCTTCGCCTCGAGACGGTCATCCTGCACATCGACGCTGATGACGATGACGAACCCTGCCATCGGAACGCTGTACCGGTGGTTCACCCGGACCATCCGGGACCGCACCTGCGGTGGGACCTCTTCGTATACCTTCGCCTCGCGGTCCTTTTCGATGCGTTCGGAGAGTCCGGTCGGGTCGATGGACTGCACGCGCTGCGCGGTGAACCACTCGGCGAGCGTGAGATTGACGAACGTCTGCAGCGCGTCACGGTCCCCCTGCGCTGCGAGGAACTCCGCGGCGATGTTCTGCCATCCGGAGAACGGACTCACCAGGCGGTTCCACTGGTATCCGAGATGCTTCCGGCGTTCGGGATGCAGATGGATCCACTTCCCGCCGCGGATGAGTCCGGGCTTTCTCCATTCCTCGATGATGCGGTTCGCGCACTGGCTGTTCCCGCATTCGTAGTATGCCCACCGCGGTTCGAGTCCGTTCTCGGTGTCGTAGACCAGGCGGCCGTGCGGCACCATGTCCGCGAAGACGGAGCGGTCCGAGAAGAGCAGCACCTGCCACATCCCGCAGTGAGGGCATTTGATGTGGTAGAATGCCATGGAGGAATCCATGAACTTTCGCTGGATGCGGGACTCGCCGTCCTTGGTGGTGGTGGAGATGTTGATGATCTTCTTCGTATGGGGGAATGATTCGGCGCGAGCGTCGGCGAGTTTTCCCGGGTCTCCTTCGCCCTTGATCTCTGCCGGCCATGCGTCGTAGTCGTCCTTCATGATCACTTCCGCCCACAACTGGCGGAACGCCGCTTTCGTGTTCGCACCGAGAATGAAGAGATGGTTTCCCAGGAACCGGCGCTCGAGGGTCTTCGTTTTTTTGTCGCGGGATTTCACCGTGCCGAAGATCGCCAGCAGCGACGGGGTGTCCATGATGAGCGGATCGATCTTGTCGTTGGCGAATTTCTTGGCGAGGTCCGCCGTCGGTTGGTAGACCGCCATGTCGGTCGGGCGGTGTTCGGCATAATATCCGATGATGCACAGTCCGAACTCGCTTTTCCCGGACTGGTTCGGCGCGATGATGGACTCTTCCTCGACATCCGGCTCAATAGCCCGGTCCATTGGCTCTTTGATGTAGGGGACGAACGATGTGCGCCACGGCCCCTTCTGCGAACCGTAGGTGATGTAGCGGTTCTTGTCCGCCCACTGCGACGGCGTGAGCCGCGTCGGCGGTTTCAGTTTCGCCCAGGTGCGGGAAAGCATTTCCCGCAGGTACGCCATTCCCGACGGATCGGTGATGTAGTCGTGCTCGATCGGCGTGGTGAGGTCGGGGAATATGTTTGGGTGACGGGTCATTCTTTGAAGAGTTTTATCAGTGCCCACATGGCGGCGATGAATGCGATCAGGGCTTCGACGATGAAGGCGGCGAGTTCCTTCACCTCTTCCCCCGTGATGCTTTCCATTCTTCATACGACTCTACTTCGTGCCCAAGTTCAGTCGTCCACGAGACGTATCTTTGATATAATTCTTTATTCAACCTCTCGACCTCGGCGGTGAGTTCGGCGATTTCCTCATTCCGTCTCCGGATAACACGCTCGCAATGATTGATGATTTCCGACATTTGCCCGTTTGTTACGGTTTTCTCTTCCAACTCCTTCCGCAGTTCGGCGATTTTATGATTTGACACCAATCCAAGCCAATGCTCTTCTCGGTTACAAACTATTGCCAACTCCCTCCGCAGTTCGGCGTTCTCTTTTATCGCTTTTTCTGCACGTCCCAAGTCCTCTTTGAACGACTGAACAACTTCGTTTGTTATTGTTGCTCGCAGTTCAAACAGTTCTTCCGCCGATGCCGTTACTGTGGGCCGCTCTTTGTGTATCACCGTCTGCGGGTATTTCGGTTGCAGGACAATCTCTCCGATGGTGTTCAGTTCATCGTCCATCAGATTGTGCCCTGCGATACCTGCGATGAAGTTGAACAACTCCTGCTTCTGTTCGTCAGAAAGATGCTTCTCTTCCGTGGGTTGTGTGGAGAGGGCTTCGGTTATGGCTCGCTCGATAAATGCTACTCGTGTCACCCTATGTGCTCCACTGCTTTTATATCCGTTCTTCATCTCGGCGATGTAATGATTGGACACTTGCCCCGCCTCCGACTCAACTTCTGGTCCAAATTCTTGAGGGAAAGCATTGCCATTCACTACGAGCAGAACGTTATATATCTTTTCCGCAATCGCCTTCACCTGTTCGCTGTTCGGCACGTTGTCTGTTCTCGGTCCGCCGATGAACGTATCGGAGGGAAGTCGTTTTTCGCTGTTCGGTGTCATGGTTTCTCCTTCTTTTTTAACTGCTCTTTTTCTTTTTCTTTACGAATGTATTCTTTCCAACAATCATCGCATTCCGGAGAGCCATAACCGTCATCATTGTATTCTACTGTTTTACCACACTTACAAGTTCCTATTGCCATATTTCACCCCTTTCGTTTGGACTGCTGTTCTTCTGCTTTAAGTTCTGCAATCACCATTTTATCGTATCGCTGTTCATCGGATTCTTCCACAATGTATGGGAAGATAACGCTCTCGATCACCGATGCGCTTTCAGGTTCACCGTTTGGATTTTCGATATACCTCGCCATTACCGCTCTCCTTTCTCGCAATCGCTGTGAACAATAGAGTCTGCCAAAGCACGGGCTTCGCAGATTATTCTCTCCAACTCTTTTTTCTCTGAGGGAAAATCCAAAAGCCCTAAAGCGTAATTCAGTTTGTTCCAAATCGCGTTCGCTGCCATCTGATGATTCATTTGTTGCTCGCCGACGTTATGCTCTGGTAATGACTGTATCACTGTGTCTCTCCTTTCTCCATCGGTGGGATGGACTGCTGTTCTAATACCTGAATTACCCTCTCCACTCCCGCTAATCGGGCAGTGAATGGGTTGGGGAATTTCCCGACATAATCTCCGAATTGGGAATGGACATGAAACGCTATATTGCCGTCAATCGTTTTTGAGCCAGACCAAACGGTGATAATTGAATAATATCCATTTCCCCAGATGAACCGTTCCGCCTGTTCGAGCGTGATACCGTATTCGGTAAATGCTTTCCCTTCGTGTGATACCGTTCTCTCGGAAAGTTCGGTGAATCCAAGAGCGATGAGGCGGTCCTGTAATGCTTTCGGGATGTATTGGATGGTTTCACTTTTCATCTTTAACCTCCATCGGACGATATTCTTTGATAGTCTCTATTCCTTGAAGCCAACGTCGGCGGTAGAGACGCACTCCCGCCCACGGTAAGTCCCGTTTTGCCTCGGCGTATAATGCCTCTGCGCCTGAGCGCGTATAAAATGGTATGGCGGGGCTGCTTTGGTTTGTCGGTCCAACTGCGTATCGCCAAAACGGAGCAATAGCAACAACTCTAATCCATTCACTTTCCACGGCGGACTCCTTTCTTACGGGTGACTGAATTTTTTCTTAGATGAATCCGCAGACCATACATCACCTTTCTTAATGACGATGATCCGTTCCCATCCCTTTGGGACAAAAACATTTCCCGCAGAATCAATCCTGAATACGGTATCATTGTAGGTCATTACCGAATTAAAAATTAGTGTTTTATAGTTCACTTTGAATTTCTGT